>OGCP01000042.1_pt1 | contig 120273 bp, 83 predicted proteins | sample 1570191 | NCBI WGS metagenome assembly OGCP01 (sample SAMEA2582180, study PRJEB24529) | metagenome | biome: Human gut stool | place: China | collected 2011
GATAGCGGTTCTGCCCTCTATGATACACCCCAAACAGCCGTTCTCGGACGGGCTGGGGGGGATGGCATATCGAAAAAAATGATTAACTTTGCCGATATAAAAATGAAAAAGAAACTGAGTTGACGATATATCTAAACATAAAATATGGTATATCTAAGAACGGCATCGAATAATAGATGAAAGAAAAGAACGATTAGGAACATTTAAACATATAACAATTATGAAAAGAAGCAAGGGACTGCGCATGCTGCTCCTTTTGATTTCTACTCTTATGGCAACTTCGGCACAGGCACAAGACTGGCGACTGAAAACGAACCTGACATACTGGGCTACCACAACGCCTAACATTGCTGTAGAGACCAGGTTATCTAACCGATGGTCGATGGATCTATCATTAGGATGGAACACATTTACGTATAGTGGAAACAAAAAACTGAAGCATATTGCGATACAACCGGAAATCAGATACTGGCTCGGATGCCCCTACATCGGACATTTCCTGGGAGCCAACATACTCTACTCGCGTTACAATGCGGGCGGCGTACACTTCCCCTTCGGCTTTTTTCCAGAGCTAAAAAAGCATCGGTTCCAAGGTGACTTGGGTGCCATAGGACTGGTGTATGGTTACGACTGGTCGCTCGGCAAGAGCAACAGATGGAACCTGGAAACGGCACTGGGACTGGGAGTGGGATTCACCCGCTATACCAAATACAACTGTTATGGAAAATGCGGTACGGCTATCGAGAAAAAAAACAAGACTTTCGTGATGCCAACCAAGTTGGCAGTTTCGCTGGTTTACAACATCGGTCCTACCGACCGCATGGACAACTGCCGACAGAAGGAGCCACAGGAGATCATCCTTCCGGAAGATAGCTGTACGCTCAACGAAATCCAGTTTATCCCAGCCCTTTCGTTCGTCAAGGACAACACGGGCAAGGCGGGCGAATTACAGAAGAATAACCCTGTGCTTCAAGACATTAAAAACTATCGTCCTTACACCAAGGATTTGGTTTTGAGCCAGGAAGAAGGAGCACTCTACATCTTCTTCCCGAAGTCAAAGGCTGAGATTACGCAGGAATTCCGCAATAATAATAAGGTGCTCGACCAGATTGTCGACATCGCCAAAGCCATCATGAAGGATACCACTTCTTCGGTGAAGATTATCCAGATAGTGGGTCTCGCATCCATCGACGGTTCCGTGAAATTTAATGAACAGTTGGCAGATAAGCGAGCAGAGGCATTGAAGGATTATATCCAGCAGCGCACCTTGCTCCCCGATTCGCTCTTCGAGTGCAACAACGGCGGAGAGGCTTGGGCTGAACTTCGCTATAGCATCAAGGAAAGCAATCTGAAATGCAGGGACGAACTGCTGAGGATTATCGACAGCGAGCCTGATGCCGACCGCAGGGAGCGTCGCATCAAGAGCATCGACCAAGGCAAGGCATGGGCAGAACTTCGTGATAAGATTTTGGGCAACCAACGCAACTCCGGTTTCCTTCGCATCTACTACGATTACGTACCTAACGAGGCGGCGACCACCATCAACCTAGCCACCCAGTTGCTCAGGTCGGAGCGTTACCAGGAGGCGTTGAAGGAGTTGCAGAAGGTAAAAGCCGACAAGCGAGCCGCCAATGCTCTCGGCATAGCCTACTACATGACGGGCAACCGAGAAGCCGCCCGCCGTTACTGGCAGCAGGCGATGGAGACTGGCGATGAGGAGGCGAAGAAGAACCTCATGCAATATGATAGAATTTTTAATTAACAAGATTATTTACATACTAAAATCTGACTAAAGTTATGAAAAGATTTCAACTATTTAGCTTGGCAAGTGCAATGCTTCTTGCAAGCGCAGCAGGTTTCACTTCCTGCTCTTCAGATTCTGAAGATCCTCTAGACGGAGGATCAGGTGTGGCAGGACAGGTGGTGAAGACACAGTTCTACCTGAACATTCCGTATGCCGGAAATGATGAGGGCGGAAATGCCAGAGTTTCGACGAGAATGACTGCGGACAACACCCAAAAGAATAATAATTTCTTGGGATTAGTAGAAATGGAAATGTTTACGTTTGAAGGTGAACCTGGAACTACAACGAGCAAATCTACCCGAACTATCAGAATTGAAGATAAGACAAGTACTAGCGATAATAATACTAAGCGTCGACTCTATAGTGACATTGCAATTCCGGTAGGTACAACTCATATGGTTTTGTATACAAGAGCTTCAAAGAAATCCAACCCTATTACAACCAAGAGTAATTTCGAAGCAGGTTCTCTAACAAATCCTTATGCTAATTTTACGGATGAAGCAAAACCAACATTATCGGATTTCAAATTCAATTTGGAAACAATCCATAGTGCTAAAGACTTTGCTGAGCAGGGCGCAAGAGTACTGAATAGATTGAATACTATCGCACAAACAAAAGTAACAACCAAGGACGGAACATCTATTGAATGGGCAAAAATAGACGAAGCTACTAACACAGGAACACAAGAAGAGCGTAATATCCTGAAGACGTTATACAAAGATTTCGTTAGCTTAAGTGCAGGTTCTGAGAATTCTGTTATACGTGCTATAAATGACCTAAAGGCTGCTGTCAACACCCAAAAGCTTGTAAATTTCAAGCAATTGACAGATGCCATTGAAAATAATTGCACAACGACAAATCTTAACAGTTCACATGGATTCCCAAGAAACATTGACTTACCTGATGGTGCAGCAGTATTGACATTTGACTCTGAAACCAAGACCTTTACATATAAGGAAGTTAACGTAGGAGTACCAACAGGGCGTGATCTTGTTGACCACACGAAAATTACTTATCCATCAGAATTGGCATATTTCGTAAGTTCTGCTGTCGGAACATCTGCAACTAGTAATAATAAGCTAGATGACTTACCAAAATATGACGAATGGTTAAAAAAGAATACAGATTGGTCTCAATACGGAGACGTTGTTAAAAGCAATACCACATTAGTGGTATTAAAGGAGCCTGTACAATATGGTGTAGCATGCTTGGAATCCAAGATAAAGTGTGAAAGTGCATCTCTAAAAGATAATGCTAATGCTATTTTAGGTTCAAACACAGCAGACAATACCCTAACGGTTCCTACAGACGGAATAACAGTAACAGGTATTCTGATTGGAGGTCAACCTCAGGGAGTAGAATGGAATTTCGAACCTGCTTCTGATGCAAAATTCGATCATACGATTTATGACCAAGATATGAATAGTAGTAGAATAGCAGCCAAAACTTCTTACTCCACTCCGAACTATACTTTGGTTTTGGACAATAAAGATTCATCGCCTACAACCACAGGACAAAGCAAGGTGTATGTGACAGTTGAATTAGAAAATAACATGGGAGATTTCTATGGTGCAGAAGGTTTGATTCCTAAAGGTAGCAGATTCTATTTAGTAGGACAATTGGACCCTAATGCTACTACAGCAACAAAACCAAGCGGTGAGACAATTGACCGTGTATTCGTTAAGGATCACACTACAGTTGCAAACTTCAAAATCACAAACTTGAAGAAAGCATACAACCATATCCCTGATATGCGTACATCAAAGATCAACGTAGGTCTTGCAGTAGATCTTTCATGGCAGACAGGTATTACATTCAATGTAGACCTTTAAGCCAGATAGAATAAAACGATAGCTTATCCCCCACACGTTCCAAAAGGGCGTGCGGGGGTACTTTCTAGAAACAAAAATAGGGCTTGACAGACAAGTTAGCTGCCATAGCTAGGCTCTTTGCTAAATGTACGGAAATTCACTTCGCTATCGCCTACACTTGCCTTCGCAAACGGGCTTTCGAAATCAGCTTATCAAAGCATACGTTGAAATATTGAAAACTATTGACATGTGGAGTTTACATTAATATATTAATATAACTCACAAGATTGTCGAACATAAAAGGAAGCCATAAAACAATGAAAAATCTATATAACACTTTTCTTGCAGCCGTGATGACCATCAGCATCATCGCAAGTTTATCTTCATGCATTGATGAAGATATGAGCGACTGCGGCAAAGACTATAAGATACAATATAATCTGCAACTCAATACGCAGATCAACACCGTGATTGACGTGAATCTGAACCTCATCGAAGAACAGGAGATTGCAGCTCGGCTGAAACAGGCACTCAGTAAGATATTCACCGACCATGCCCACGACAACGACCTCTCCTTCTTCGTAGGCGAAGAACTCTCCCACCACGAGGCAAACAAGATGGGTGCCAACTCGGTATCCTACACCATCTATCTGCCACGCAACAACTATCAGAACCTCTCTCTCGCCAATACCGGAAGTGCCGACAACGTAAAAATCATCAACGCAAACTCCTGTAAATCACTCGCTTTGCGGCAAGAGGCAAAAGATACCATCAACAGTCACAACATCGGACTGTTCACTTCCCGACTCATCATCGACGAGAACGATTTCGAACATGATCTGCAAACCACGCTCTATATGGCAAACAGCTCAGCTGTGGTGGTCATCGACCAGAGCAAGGTGCAGCCCACAGAACTCTGGGGATTTGTAGAAGGCATGGCAACCCAATTCCAGGTGAACGACAGCACCTATTCTTCCAGCCTCAACACGATGGTCAGGGCAAAGAGAATCAACCAGGATTTCATCACCAACTCCATTCCAACCCACGATGCCCTCTACACAGTCAGCTTCCCGAGCATCAAACCGGAATGGCGCTACCACGTCATCGCCAAGGTGAACAACAAATACACCGAAACCATCTTCACCATGAACGAACCGCTGAAAGCCGGCAAGCTTAAGATTATCAAGACCCGACTGAAGGAAAACGGTTCGCTCTCTACCAGTAACACCGCCGTAGGCGTAAGCGTGAAACTCGACTGGAAACCAGGCGGAAGCCACGACATTGAGATTTAAGTGAAGAGTGAAGAACGAAGAGTGAAGAATTCAACGGCTATAAAGATTTGATATATGAATCATATTACGAAATACATACTTGCGATAATATCGCTTATCATGCTGGCAGGATGCAGCGGAAGCGAGCAGAGCGAGGAGAGGCCAAAGGACACGTTGGCACCCATCTCGCTCACCCTCTCCGTGCCTAACGACAAGTCAAGCACCCGCGTCGGAGACCCGGGAGAAGACGCCCACGACGAGGTGGACTGGGACCGGCTCACCATCATCATCGCCTATACGAAAAAGACAACGGGAAAAGACATCTATGACGGTTCAGCCAACACGATGGTGTATTACGATACCTTCAGAAAAAAAGAGGATTTTGAGAGTACCAAGCCAGTGAGCCATTACACCTCTACCCTGTCGCCTGCCGATGCCAACGGCTATCACGACTACACCATCTATCTGCCTCCAGGCACCTGCTGCGTTTATGGTGTAACCTATAGCAAGGGCAAAGGTTTGGACCTGGAAAAAGCCTTAAGCGAGATAGCAAAGGACGGAAAAGACCACAACAAAGACATCTATAACTTAAAGATTTCCAACGATTACGCATGCGATAAAACCAGCAATTCGATGGATGTTGCCAAATTCATCAGCGTAGCCACAGGTTATGCTACAGAAGTGGATGTTGCCAACAACACGTTGACCAACAACCGACTGATTCCCGTGGAATTCAACTCTAACACCACCAGCAGCACCAAGCGATATTGGCGCATGGTGCTGGGCAGGCTTGCCACCAAACTCGACATCCAATGGGATGCCAAGGGAGCTTACGAGAATGACGACAAGGGAAATCCGAAGTTCACCGATGTGAAAGTAAAAGGCTTTACTTATCATGGAGCAGGATACGGACGGCTCTTCCCTACCCTTTATGCCACTTCTGGCATAACCCCAAAAACATCTGTAGACGGACAGAAAACCTTCATCAACACCTCGGAAATCAGCAAGCGTAACGGAAGAGTTTATCATTACACTTTTCCCGACGGCATTACGAAGCCACGCATCACCTTCGATGTATTGACAAAGAAAGATGGAAAGGCGGAGACAAAAACCGACAAGGTGACTTTCGACTTGAAGAACCGGACAGAAAGTTTCAATCCTGCCCAATGGTACAAGATCAACGTTACCATCAAGGGAACCCAAATCGGTAATGCAAGCAATATCATCATCGATAAATTCTAAACATAAAAAACAGAACAACGATCATGAGAAAACTCTATCCAACATACTGCAGACTTATCGCGACCCTCCTGTTGCTGGGTTGCTCCATCGCCTTGTCTGCACAAGGCAAGACCTATCATGTGAAAGCAGATTCCGAGATAACAACCTCCGGCAGCGACGGTTTGTCGTGGGAGAATGCTATCACCCTGACAGAGGCGCTGAGCCAAGCCAAGGCTGGCGATGAAATCTGGGTGAAAGGCTATGAGGATATTACCGGTCACATCTACAAGGCACCGAAGGGAGGCTTCGTTCTCCCTTCGGGCGTTGCCATGTATGGAGGTTTTGCAGGAGACGAGACCATCAAGAACGATCTCCCTACAGGCAGACATAAATATCAGATGAAGTATCAGACGGCTCTGGTGGGCGACATCGACACCAACGACAAGGCGAGCCAGCAGCTGATTATCTATCCAGAGAACACCACCCGCACCGACAATGCCACCCATGTACTGACCCTCCAGATGGGCGTAACACAGGACAACACCAACGACGGCAACAAGCCAACCATTGTTTCCGGTTTCCTCATCGCAGCAGGTAATGCCAGTGGAGAGAACACTTCTGCAAATGGCAGAGGCGGCGGCATCTACGTGGTGAACAACAGCAACGACGGCAATGCCCAGAGCCGCTTTTTCCGTATTTCGCAATGTAACTTTGCGAACAACTACGGCATGCGCGGCGGTGCTATCTATGTGGATAAGTCCTGCACCAACCAGCAGTCTGCCATCAGCTACTGCAGCATTTTTAATAATGTGGCAGGCAAGCGAGGCACCAGCGAAAACGAAGGTGGCGGCATGTGGATAGACGGAACAGCCACCGTCTACAACTGCAACATCAACAACAACACAAACGGCGGCATCCGACTTTCGAACACATCGAAAATCGTCAACTGTTCAGTTATTGCCAACACCGTATCAGCCGCAGACCTGACCACAGACGGGGCATCAAACAGCATTGACGGCGGAGCAGTTTACAACACCGTGCTCTGGCATTCCACAGCACTCAGCAAGCAAGACAGCCGTCCTGCCTTCTATTCCTGTGCTTTTCCGGAAGTAGAGGTAACCGATTCCAAGGTCAACACCGACGCCAACGGGAACGTAAGGATCAGCAACGAGAACCACGGCATTGAGCCAGCCCCTTGGTTCAAGCAGAGTGCCGTAACCCAGGGTTACGACTTCTCGTTCAGCAGTAACCTGAAGCAATTATACAGCACCGCCTTCACATTCGAGGAAACCTCTGCCCTTTTGAACAAGGGAAAACTGGAATACTATACTAACCTAGTAGTTAATGAAAACCTGGGAACAACCTCTACCGACATCATGGGCAGAACACGCTACCAGACAAGCACCATCGACATCGGAGCCTACGAGTATGCCCGCATGAAGGCAGGACGCATCAGATACGTGAAACCCAAGAAAGCGGGAAAGGGCGACGGAACATCATGGGATGATGCCACGGACGATATCCAGTGGGCCATCAACGATTTGGCAGAAAATGCACTAGGCGAGAAAGGCGAAGTCTGGGTAGCAGCCGGAACCGATGTAGTAAAAGACCGCATTACCGATGATACATCATCCCCGGTATCCCTGCTGATGAAGAATGGCATCAGCGTTTATGGTGCATTTAAGGGAACCGAAAAAAGACGTTCCGAGCGCATCGAGGAATCCAAGGATTTAAAGCCATGGGGCTGGAAACAAGAATCCATCATCAGGGGTGCGGAATTCAAGGGAAGCGACGATGCCAACTGGAGTAATAATGACGAAGCCTGGAACATACAGAACAGCGGTTCCTACCATGTGGTATGGTTTGCTCCCTTGCCTGGAGGAAATGCCTTTACCGACGAAGTATATCTTGAAGGCTTCACCATTGAGGGAGGTAAATTTCACGATACGAACAAAGCCGAATACGCCCCAGGCTGTGGTGCAGGCGTTTATATCAACGACCCATCAGCCCGAATGCGCTACTGCACCGTGAGATTCTGTAACCCGGGCATGAAGAAAACCACAAACACCCAGCCACGTGGCGGCGGCATCTATTGCAGGAACGGACAGACGGAAGGTAACCTGGTATACAACTGCTCGGCTTATCAGGGCGGAGGTATCTATATAGACGAAGCCGGCTTCATCACCCGAAGTATGGTAACCAACTGCTCTGCCTATCAGGGAGCGGGCGTTTATCTGAATGGTGACGCTAATAACTCAGAGAAAGCCTATTATCAGATTCTTGCCACCTCTGTAATCAGCAACAATACCAGTACCCGAAATGGGGCTGTGTATCTGGACGGTCATGGACTGGTAATCAACAACACCATCGTCAACAACTACACCAACAACACCTCGGATGCTGCCGACGAGAGGTCATCCTATACGGGTGGTGTGTATATTGCCCAGAAGGGTCTGCTTGCCAATAACGTCATCTGGAACAACTCGCTGCTCCAGCACACATCAAGCACCAGTAACTCAGCATCGATGGCACAGATTTATGCAGCCAATCCATCAGAAAAGACCGTACAGTTCTACAACAACGCCATCTCAGATGTAAATGCAGCCAAATGGACCAGAACCTATCAAAGCGGAACCATCTCCATCAACACGTATTACTCGGGCAAGGGATTCGTGATGGGCAAGGAGGCACCTTACAACACGGTGGAAGCCTTCAACGAGAACCATGGCGTTCTTACAGACATGAAGACGGTGAACTATTACTGGGAAACATTGAAAGGCACCCGACTGCGCAACGTGGGCATCAGCTATGCCCTCCTACCATCTTCCTACCTGTATCAGCCAAAAATAGACCTGAGCGGAAAGGCTATCAGTGCGGTTCCGTCAGCAGGAGCCTATATGGCTGACAACCACGATTTTGTATTTGAAAAGAATGACAACAAGAAACGCCTGCGCATCTACTTTGACCGTTCACGAGAACTGGTGGACGGAACAGGAGAGTCGTGGGAAAAGAGCTATACCTCATCATCTGTAGATGAAATTCTCGGTTATCTTGCCGACATCAAGGCTGGGGACAATATCAAGGTAGTTACCAAGGACAATACTACACCAGAGGATTTCACTATTGAGAAGAACAGCGGATGGGAGTTTGAAATCTGCGGTCGTGAGGGTATCTTCGAACCGAAGATTGCCTACACGTTCGAGGAAACAGACGCCAGGTCATGCACCTTTAACATTCAACCTTGCGTACTTCCTGTAACCGTATATGGCGGTTATCCGGAGTATTCGGAGAACCCGAATCCGAAAGATGAAGACCGTGACCCTATCAAATACCGCACCGAGCTGAACGGAAACCTGAACGGTTCAGAACTCAACGAGGGTCTCTACCATCTGGTCCGCATCGAAGCAGGTGCCAACATCACCATCGACGGCTATGCCTTTACCCATGCATACGCTGCCGGTACTGCCTACATGCCTTATGGTGGCGGCGTACTGATAGGAAGCATGGACCAGAGCAGTGAACCAACCATCGTGAAGCTGAAGAATTGCATCTTTGAGAACAACACGGCGGCAGATGGCGGTGCTATCGCTACCATGCCGGATGCCGTGAACGTAACATTGGAGCTGGAGAACTGCATCATCAACAACAATACAAGCAAGGATCCGCATAATCCAAGTCCTTCGGAGCTGCCTTCCATCATCTATCTGAACAAGAGTCAAGGCAGCAACAACTCTCTCACACTCAACCATGTAAGCATCATCAACAATGAGGGAGTAGCACCAGATTACGACCTTGTGAAGAGAACCTCGTATGCTGTAGGAAACAAACTGAACATCAACGGCACATGGGATGGTTCGGAATGCAAGAACAGCATGGATATCAACACTCAGGGAAAAGACGGAGCCCTGAACTTCAGCAACCCAACCAATGAAGTGGGTGCCAGAATGAGCGGCAACGTTTATTACGGAGGCTATTCATCCTTCCGCCCGCTGACCAGTTCTGCAGAGGCTGGCCGCATCATCAACAGCGCCCAAGAAAACAATGCAACTACCACAGCCAAGGACATCACCGGCGAAGACCGCAACCTAGGTGGTGTTCCCGACCTGGGTGCATACGAAGCTCTCCTGCCGAAAGCAAGAAAGATTATCAACGTGCGTTCGTACAACCAGGACTATGAAAGCAGCAGCGATGCCAACAAAGACGACAAAGACGGCAACCCAGACTTTAATCTTCTGAATGAATCAGATACCGAATATGATGGAAGCACATGGGACAAGGCTATCATCGGTAACGCCATGTGTGATAATAATAAGGCAAGAACGGGCAATGACTTCTATGTAACAGACAATGGAAGCTTGCTCAATACAACCATCGAAAACGAGGAGTATAGTCTGGCTAACGGCAAGTATCGTTCAGAAACTGACTCTTATGGTAATTTCTGGACTAACTCAGGAAATCAGGACAAGCAGTATCTCTCTGGCTGGGGATCATATAATAAAATCACCAACAACAGAGACGAACGATACATCAGCGGTCTGCAATACGCTGTGGAAAGAGCAGCTGAGTTGAATAAAATAAAAAAAGACAGCGTTGTGGTGTGGGTAGGTGCAGGTATCTATACAGACTACAAAGGATTCGTTATCAGAGACAACGTGAAGGTTTATGGTAGTTTCCCATACGAAGGCTATCCTACAGAAAGCGACCGTCATCCGCTGCTCTCACAATACGTACCAGCACGTAAGGAATACGAAAAACTGGAGAAGACCAAGTATGAAACCATTCTACAGATCAGAAAGGAATCGCCTGTTTATTTCACAAACGGAGAAAAGGAAATGTGGTATCAGGAGAACAAGCCTTCTGACGGCTCTAATTATGACTTTACAAAAACGTTGATAAACAGCGGGAAAACAGAGCGCCATTATGTACTGTATCAGCCAGACGTATGCCTTCCTACCTGGTCGCCATCGGGTGATGGAAACGCCTCACGTACCGACGGTAATGCTGTACGCTACAAAGGAGATAAGATAGACAACGTCAACTACAAGGATTACGAATATGCCAAATGGGATGGCTTCTCCGTACGTCATGGTTATATCATCAACTATCCTGGTGCTAACCGTGACGGAGGAGCAGGTGTGCGTGTATTCCGAGGAGTAGAACTGGAAAACCTCATCATCGTCAACAACTTCAACCATGGCAGTCGCGTACGTGGTGGCGGTTTGTATATGGACGGCGAGAACAGTAAGATTTCGAACAGTTACCTGCTGAGAAACCTGAGTTATGCCAACAGCAGTGAAAGTTATGGAGGCGGAGCCTATATGATTCAAGGCACCGGCTACAACCTTGTCGTGGCAAACAACCGCTGTTATAACGGAACCTGTCGTGGCGGAGGTATCTTCCTGGAGAGTGCCAAGTTCTACAACAATACCATCGCCTACAATATGGCGACAAACGGAACCGGCATCTATCACTGGCAGGATGCCAATACCGGAGTTAGCTCACAGCTCTCACTCTACAACTGTATCATCTATGATAATTACAACAACAGCAAGCAGATTACAGATCAGGTAAACTCAGCTGCATCGGGCAAGATGAATCCATCCCACAACTGCTACATGAACAGTAGTAACATCAACAACAAATTCCAGGAAAGCGATGGCAATTTCACAGGCACAGATTTGGCTTTCCCATTTGAGGACAAGACCTACGAAAATGGAAAAGACGGAGTTTTCCGCTTCCGCAATGCCCGATTAAAGAATAACTTCCGTCTGAACGAGGCTGATGGTTTAGCAGGTAACAAGTGTCTGAATGGTGGAACCACAAATGTAGGAAATGGAATCATCCTTCCGGAAACCGACATGGACTATACCAACCGAATCAAGGACTGCGCCATTGATATCGGTGCCTACGAGGCTGATAATACTACCAATATCACACCACAGAAAAAGACAAACAGCGCAAATATTATAGATTACATTTATTATGTAACCCAGAACGGATGGGGAAACAGAAGTGGTGACAGTCCGGAAAACGCAGCCTGTGCAGACAAGTTGCAGGACGTGCTGACTGCTGCCGGAAAGAAATTTGAAACAGAGAACCGGGGCATCACTGATAACAGTCAAATGCATCAGGTATATGTAAAAGTAGCAGGCTATCAGGCTGATGAAACAGGAAAGCGCTTTACTTATCATGCCAACACACTGGCAGACCCTAGCGATCCGCAGAGCTACACCTTCCTGATTCCTAACGGAGTATGCCTGATGGGTGGCTACTATGAGGGTGACCAGGAAGGAGGAAAGCCGAAAGCTGGAACCTACAATTGGGATGATGACAAGCGCGACTGTATCAGCACTTACCAAACGGTATTAAGTGCGAAGACCGAAGTAAAAGAAGGTTCTGCCGTTAACCAGGAGGTGTACGGCTACCACACCGTGTGCTTCGGCAAATGGCCTACGGGCGACTATGACAACTACAACACCTCTGCCCTGACAAAGAATACCATCATAGATGGCTGTCGCCTGATTGACGGTAACGCAAGCGACAAGTCGGGTTTCAAGAGTATGGGTGGTGCAGCCATTGTGCCAAGAAAGGCACATGTACGCAACTGCGAGATTTCCGACTGCCAGGCAACTCAAGGCGGTGCTCTCATGCTGCTGAAGGGTAGTATCGTAAGCGGTAGTGTCATCGTAAGAAACAAGGCACAGACCGATAACAACATCAGCGGTGATGTGAACTATCAGTCTCACGACTTTCTGCAGGGAATCGGAAAATATTCGGAAGAATTATTCTATCCATACAACTATTGTTTCGTAGAGAAGATGGCGTTACCAGCCAACAGAATGAACACGGAAATGACCAGCGACCTGGACAGTTATTTCAACGACAACAAAATCTTCAAGCCTCGTACCTATTCACCATTGATTAGCAACGGAGTTGAGAAAGAATACGTCAATGCATGGGAGAATTATGGCATCAGCAGCTACGACATTACCGGTAAGGAAAGAACCAGGACCAAGCAACAGACAGCCGGCGCATACACATCTGATCTGCCTGCGTTTGACGATACCAAGCTTCTGAAGCGCCTGTTCGTTTCTCAGACAGGTGGTGAGATTGTAACAGAAGAAGAGAAGGCAAAGTATTATGGCCGCTCCTTCCTGACTCCTTTCAACAGTCTCGAAGCAGCCCTCGATTACATCAATGAGGCACGAGAAAAGAATGTGGCGAATGATAATACCCACTTCGAGATTCTGATGACAGGTGGAACCTACAAGCCGAGCAAGATGCGACAGAATAAAGACCTTTCGCCAGAGCAAAACACGATAGACCGCCGCTTGCAGAGCTTCACCATCCCTGTGAACGTAGATATCTTCGGCAGTTTCTCGAAAGATGACCTGTATTCTTCTACTCCTGTTAATCCTACTACGGGAAATGAAACAGGAGATAAGTTTACAAGCTTTGATGGCAAGACTTTGGTTCCAGATGGAAACATCAAAGAGATTTTGGCAAACCGCAACTCCAACAACATGACCGACAAAAACAAAAACGGATTGATAGAGCCATGGGAGTTCCAGGATCCTACGATTCTTTCCGGTGACATCAAGGCATCGGAAAAGGAGCGTAATGTATATCATGTGGTCTACAGTAATGCGGGCTCCACAGGTGCTTCGGCTACCTTGAACAATGAAGTCGTATTAGACGGTATTACCATCACGAACGGTGAGACCATGACAGAGCTGAAGACTCAAGAAGGAGGAACTACCGAAATTGCCGAGATAGGTCGTGGAGGCGGTATCTACACCAACCGCGTGAACTATACATTGAACCGTTGCCGACTGATGAATAACGCCGGTCTGCATGGCGGAGCTATCTATGTCAACAATGCAAGTCTGGACATCATCGGCAGTACAATCAGCGGCAATAGAGACGTATCGGAAAAAGCAAGTCAAGATGTAATCACCGAACCAGGTAAGGGTGGAGCCATCTATCTCTATCTCACGAATTCAGAGAATGGAAACCTGCATATCATCAACTCGCTCTTAGCCAACAACGATGTAACTTGTGGCAGATATACGGGCACACAAAGCTCGCAAGGCGGAGCTATATTCATCCGTAGAGCTGATGATGCTGACAGCATGGAGGAGGGCTATCAGGATGCCTACATCGTAAACAGCCTCATCGTGAACAACAAGGCAATGCAAGACGGAGCCATCCATGTGGACAACGAGGTGCCAAGCGGTACGATTACACCTATATTATATAATACCGCCATTTGGGGGAATGAATCAACTGTAACAGAGGGTGACAAAGTTCTCCTCAAAAGAGAGCACATGCGCAACTGCGCCTGGGATGAATTACCAGCTTCTTCTGCAAAGGATGGTAACATCAAGCTGAACAAGGCGAACATTGCATCGGACGGTCCACGCTTCACAGCGCCTACAACGACAAAGGGTTACGAAGGTTATACACAGGATGCCAAGTGGAATCCACAGGCTATCTCTGTGCTTACGGATGTTGGAGATGGAAAGAAAAAAGCAGACGATGCAAACAAGGAAAACGAGGAAGGTAAGTATTTTGATTGGTGGAATAAGCACGAGAAGCGCCTGAAAGCTTATGGTTATCGATCTGAGTATATCCGTTCTGCCAACAGCAGCAAGGAATACAACAGATACGTTGGTCCGAAAGACGAGAATGGTAATGTAGCAGAAAAGCCTATCGACATCGGCATGTATGAATTCCAGTATGTATTCAAGTTTACTGACTTTGAAAAGGTTTATATCGGTACGGAAGAGAAAGGAAATGGCGATGGTAGCAGTTGGGATAACCAAAGCACCGACCTTCGTGGTGCCATCATTGCCATGGCTAACCCTTCTGGCAACGTATCTACAGGTACTACAACCAACAACAACAGAAAGGTGTTTGTACGCGGAGGTACCTATTATTCGCCAACCTACATTAGCGGCGACGCCTTCTCTCTCATTGTAAACAAAGCCCAGAAGGCTGAGTTTATAACATCGATTGAACTTGTAGGTGGTTGTACGGGCTCGAAGAATGCTGACGGAACAGAGGTGCAAGATTTTAGCAAACCTTCGGTACTCATTGAAAACCCAGCCAAGGCGGGCAAAACCACAAACTTGCTTAATATCGTAACGAATGGTAAGCCGATAACTATTTCCGGTTTCACATTCCAGAACCAGAGTGGTGTGGGAGTAAATGCGAAGATCAATAATGATCAAGCCGGAACGGGAAAAGAAATGAGGCTCCATCATTGTGCCTTTAGAGAGAATAATGGAACCGGAATGGTAGTAAACAACCAAAAAGGATATGGCATAAACATGTGGAATGTACTGTTTGCAGATGGAAAAAGAAATGGTCTTACTATCTACGGTTCCCAATCAGCAGACATAACAAACGCCACGTTTGTCTGCAATAAAGACACAGCTGTTAGTGGAACAGACAACGTGTATAATTCTGTCGCCTGGAAGAATAGTACTCAAGACCTGAAACCAGGCAACAAAAATGTCGTGATTGCTAATTCTATCAAGAATGGAGATGTGCTAAACGGTCCAAACTTCGTTGATCCAAATAAAGGTGACTATAGAATTCGACCTAGCCTCATGCTACTCGATAAAGGAAGCAACGACAAATATCAGCAAAATGCTAATATAAACTCCGAAAAGGACTTGGGCAACACAGCCCGTCTGATTGGAGTCAACATCGATATCGGTGCATACGAGTGCGACACGAAGTTGCGGGATATTATCTATGTAAAAGAAGGTTCTGCTGTTGCAGGTACAGGTGAAAGCTGGGATAACCCAACCAACGACCTGCAAGGCGCCATCAACCTGGCTGAGCTTTATGCCAACAAGAATGCAGGTAAATATGGCTACGTCTTCGTAGATAGGAATCTGAAGGCTGATAACGTGAACATCAGCATGCCAGGCGTCAAGATGTTTGGTTCGATGCGCGAAGAAAAAAGTTCTGAAACAGGGACAGAAGCTATCGTAAAGGAGCTCCTTACTCAGAGAAAAGGAATCATTGAGTCTGCCAGTCAGTCTACCATCAATGGACTGACACTCAACAGCGGAACTACTGATACCAGAATGTGTCTTGTTGATGGTTTCAAGGTTTCGGGCAACGTCAGTCTCCAAGGCAACAGCATGCTCTCTACCTCTATCCTCGATGCGAATGCAAAGGTAACAGGCGATGCAAGTGGTTTGCTCTACAACAGTCTGGCATTAGGAAGCGTGGAGAATGTGAAGACCGTCAATGTAACTGCTTCCGGCGAATTACCATCACCAGATGGTAGTGCAGCCAACAGAGCATCTGTAACCACCTATAATAAATATGTGAAAGATGTCTATTGGAAGTACCAGCTTGATGAAACATCTGGCGACATCAACACTAACACAGACGCAAACAAAACCCAAGGATGCATCAACAAGGTGATGCACAACCATGATCTTGCCGGCAACCAACGCATCAGAGACAAGGTAGACAACGGATGTTTCGAGACTTGGTATCTGACAAACGATGCTACAGCAAACCAGGACGATTATCCTCATGGAAAATCTGTGGTCTATGTCATGGCAGAAGACAAGGAGCTGAAACTCGACAACACATTCTATACAGAGACGAATCCGTTCAGCCCAGGCTTCCTGCTCTTGAAGCACCACGCTGGTTTAAGAGGCAACAACAGTTATGTAAACCTCACCAACTTTGCTGTGGAAAGAAAGTTGAAGGCAGGCACAACTTCTTCTCCATGCCTTTCAAGGCTAACAATATGGAGGTTGAGGGCACAAATAATCCTGCTGATGGTAGTGTTACTGCCTACTACTATAATGCAGCTACTCGTGCCAAGTACGACTATAAGTTTGACCAAAACGATAGTAAAGCATGGGTAAGAGGTGTGGATAACCAGCGAAACTTTACCGCAGGTTTCAGAATGGATGCTAATGGCAACAAGACCGTTCGCTTCTATGGAATCAGTTACACAGAGAAAGATGGCAGAACTAACAGGGGTCTGCTGGATAAGATTACTCTGGTGCAGAACAACAACCAGCAACCATGGTCGAGCAGCAATGGCGGCGGTTTGAAGTTCACCCACAAAGAGAACATGGGCTGGAATCTCTTCGGTTCGCCTTATCTCTGCGCCATGAACTATAGCGATATGGAATATGGCAGAGTCATCTACCAATGCGAAGAAAACGGCAACTACAAGGTCATCAATACCTATGATTCAGACACGGGTGTTTCAACGGATGGCTACATCCCGGCAATGGATGCCGTGTTTACGCAGACTGCCACTCTGGATAATTCAGAAAGCGTGATAGTAGGACATTCGGAAGCAAGGGCAACAACAGCCTATCAAGCAACCCGAGCCCTCAACATCGCTATCACCCAGAACAGCAGAACAAGCAGAGCCGGCAACGGCACTCCTGCAGATGACCAACTCCAGTTGAACGCAGTTCCGGCACAGGAGGCGAAATCAGACTTCGACCTGGGAAGCGACGGTGTGAAATGGATGACCAGCCAGAATGCTCAGATCTATGCTACCCGCAACGGCGGACGCTACTCGCTCCTCTCTGCCATCAGCATTGAAGCAGAACAGAGCATTGGCATCAGTCTGCCGGAAACGGGTGAATACTCCATCAGCATCCCTGAAGAATGCGATGCCAGCGAATACGAAACCGTATGGCTGAAGGACAAGGAAACCGGAAAGGCTATCGACCTGAAGGAAAACGATTACCGATTCCATGCCAACCAGGCAGGCGAGCAGAACCATCGCTTCACCATCAGTTTCAACCGCATGGCAACCGACATGAAGTCAGACATCAGCATCCAGGCTATCGGATTCAGAACCATCGTCCTCAAGGGACTCCAGCCGAACGATCTCATCAGCGTGTATGCTGCCGATGGCGTTCTCGCCCTCCAGAAGAAGGCAAAGGCTGAGAAGGAACAGGTTCGCACAGCCATCCAGGGCAACGTAATCGTAGAAGTGACACGAGGCGGCAAACAGGTGGCAGTAAGGAAGATTGCCCTGAAATAAGGGATGAGGACACGGACGAAGACTGAAAAGAATGAGATAAAAACCAGTCAAAACAGTCGGAAAGCCGTAAAAGAACGGAATAAATGTTAATAAAGCGCAGAGATAATCGCTAGTTTCAATAATTGGCATTATCTTTGCGCTTTGTATTTGCACAACAATTAGAAAATAAAACTATGACAGAAAAGGAAATGTACAATCTGATTAATAATCAGAATGAACAGCAAAGCAACGGCTTTGCTATCAATGAGAAGGAGCGTGGATTGAGCGGCGTGTTCTCCGCACTGATGCGCAAGGTTTATACATGGATGACCCTGGCTCTCGTTATTACGGGTGTTACTGCATACGGCGTGGCTGCCAGCCCAACCCTGATGATGACGCTGATGACTAGCCGAGGCCTGCTCTTCGGACTGGTAATCGCTGAACTCGCCCTGGTATTCATTATCACAGGTGCCCTGAACCGCCTGTCGTTAAGCACGGCTACCCTGCTCTTCATCGTCTACTCGGTATTGAACGGAGCGATGCTCTCTTCCATCTTCGTGGTTTACACGATGACCAGCATTGCCAAGGTGTTCTTCATCACAGCCGGAACCTTCGGTGCCATGGCAGTATATGGTTACACCACCAAGAAAGACTTGACCTCGATGGGCAAGATCCTCTTCATGGCTTTGATTGGTTTGATTATCGCCACCGTAGTAAACATGTTCCTGAAGAGTTCTGGATTTGACTACATCCTGAGCTACGTGGGTGTTGCTATCTTCACCGGTCTTACAGCATGGGATAGCCAGAAGATTAAGCACATGCTCCAGACACAGTATGACATGAGTGAAGGTGCTCAGAAGTTGGCACTCATCGGAGCCTTGACATTGTACCTCGACTTCATCAACCTGTTCCTCTATCTGCTTCGCATCTTCGGAAGCAACAAGGAATAAGATTTCAACAGAAATAAAAAAGCAGAGGTTGGCTTGCCCTCCACGGGTTAGCCAACCTCTTTATGTGTTCTATCAAAAGCAAATGATAAGTAAACCTAATCTAGAAAATTCTGATGCAAAGATAAGCTTTTTCTCCGAAAGTCAGGCTTCATTTGGTAAAAAAAAGAAGCCATTTGAACAAAAAGTATCTTTTTTATTGCCTGTTACCAAAACTCATTTCGTAAAAAACATGCATTCATTTCGTAAATTCAGTTGGTTTACAATCATTTACAGAGCATTTCTAAATTCATTAGGCGAACAGCCATAAGCAGAAGAAAAGACTCTTCTAAAGGTGGAAAGGGAATTAAATCCCGACTTCTCTGAAATCTCCAGAATGGAAGATTCTGAGTTTCGAAGCAGATTTTCCGCATAACGGAGGCGGTAATTGTTTACGAAATCATAGAACGTGCTTCCATTCTCCTGGTTGAAATACCTGCTGAGATAAGTGCGGTTGGTGCCCACCATGTGTGCCACATCCGAGAGCTTGAGTCGCGGATTGAGATAGATTTTCTCCACTTCAAAGAGACGCTGCACCTCGGTGGCGAGACCTTGCTTTTCCTCTTCACTCTCTTGCGGAGCTGCTTCTGCATGCGCTGCCTCCACATCCTTCAGTTCATCAATCACCGACTCATGTCGATTCACAAAGTAACAGATGAACATCCAGATAGCCAGGGAACAGACCATATAAAGATTGTCGAAGCCTCCGTCGATGACAAAGCAGCTCAAGGTCCAGATAATCAGGATGAGGAAGAAACTGCCCAGGATGGCAAGGAGCCAGGAAAGGTTGATGTTCTCCTGATAGGAGAAACGCTCCTTGAGCTGGCGATGATACCTGCGGATAAGGAAGAAGAGTACAACGAAGGTGGTGACGCCATAAACGGCACCCCATACCGAGAGAATATAAAAATAGATGTTGGCACCCGAGATGAGAAACAAGAGCGGAAGCAGCACAAAAGGCAACTCCAGCATCACCGCCTTAGTCCAGGTGGTCCATCCCGGTTTTACCAGTTCCATCAGCACAAAGCTATAGAACGGAATGATAAACATATCGACAGCGGAGGTGAAATACCATCCCTCCGTACTGTCGAAACCCTTGTAGTAGAAGAGCACGAGGTCTTTCAGGCACTGTGCATCCGCTATCAACATCAAAAGCATGATGAGGCGGAAGAGCCGTTCACTGCCCTTACGCCAAAACATCCATGCCATCATGGAAAAGAACATCATGCTCATTCCATAAATAAAACTCGTTACAGCATCCATATACTTATCTGTTAATTGATCTAGTTGCCAGGCTTACGCCTACAGTATTAATTTCTATGATTCTATTATTTCAATTCAAAAAGCAGTTGCCCTCCACTCACTATCTGCTGGTGAGAGAGGCGATAACCATTCAGTGGTTTTCCGTTAAGAGAGGTAGACTGGATGAGGTAGCTGCCTGCATCCTTTCTTCGGGCTGACAAGATGAACTTCTTTCCGTTTTCCAGATTCAGCGTCACCTTGTCGAAACCTGGCGTACCTATATAATAATAAGGTGTGCCAGGACAAACCGGGTAGAAACCCAGGGAGGAGAATACATACCATGCCGACATCTGACCCGCATCATCATTGCCCGACAAACCGCCCGGGGTATCATTATACTCCGTCTGCAGGATGTGGTGCACCCATTGCTGGGTCTTCTCCGGAGCTCCGGCAGCATCATAAAGATAGGCTATCTGATGGCAAGGTTCGTTGCCATGCCAGTACCATCCCTTGTCGAACATCCTGTCCAGACGGTAGATGACCTTATCTTCTGCCTTCTTCTCCTTCTTATCCATCGGTTTGCTATGGCGGATCACATCAAACAATCCTTCCGGATTCTGGGGCACATACCAGGTATAATGACAGGCAGCTCCCTCGGTGATGAAGCTCTGGCGATGAACCAGGTCTTTATTGTTCAGCCATTTTCCATTCTCATATCTGCCATCCGCCCAACCTGAGACTGGGTTGATGACATTGCGCCAATTCTCGGAACGGCGCATCAGTTCGTTGTAATCTTCCTGATATTTCTGTCGCTGCGAAGCATCCCTGCAGGAATCCATCAACGCCTTCGCCATCTGCGCCACGGCAAAATCATCGTAGGCATACTCCAGGGTGCGTGAAGTCTGCTCGTTGGTATGATAAGCTTCCTCCACCATATCCTCCAGAGGAATGTAGCCATTATTGATATACGACTGGATGGCACGGCGTCCCTTTCCTTCCTGATACTCCTTATATATATAAGGTGTAGAGAAAGCATTCATGCGCATTCCCTCGTAAGCCTTCTGCGCATCGAAGTTGCGGACTCCCTTGACGTAGGCATCGGCAAGGGCGGCACTGGCATGGTCGCCTATCATCGCAGCCGTATAACTGTTCCAGCATGGGAAAGCAGGAAGCCAGCCACGGTTCTGATACATCCTGACCAGCGACTGCATCATCTCGCCCGACCGCTTCGGGGTGATAAGCGTATAGAGCGGCAATTCGGCACGATAGATGTCCCACATAGAGAAATCATCATATCTGATTTCATCACCCACATCACTCACCTCGTGAGGGAGGAAGGAACAGCGATACAGGGCACCATAGAACTGGTTGACCTTTGCCTGGTCGTGATGCTCCACATCGATGGTATGCAGACGGTCGCACCACAAATCGGCAGCAAACTGCATCATGCTATAGAAATCCAAGCCGCCATAGTTGTAGTTCTCGGCATTGAGATTTGCCAGGGCTTTCTCACGAGAGGTGAAGGAAGTGCCCGACATCCACTCCATCGCCTTGCCCGCCTTTCCACGGAAAGTGAGCCAGGCACCGATGCGTGGCTTATCCTGCATCTTTAAGCCCTTGCTAATTCTGTTGTCACCTTCGAACACTCCGTAATCCACCAGGTCTCTGGCATCGTAAGCCAGTACGAAGTGACCGCTGAAACCAGCCGACTCGCCCCATCCCTGGTAAATGCGATGCACCGGATTATAGCCATACACCACATGATTGAGGGTATCAATCTCAATGTAGCCCTGCCCTTCATCACTATTCGGATTGATGACCAGATGAACCAGCTGGTCCTTTTCGGGAGTGACACGGAGGATGGAGGTATGGCTCAATGCCGTCATTTCTGCCTTGAGATGCTCCTTCTTCAGATTCACCGCATAGTAATGAGGATGCGAAACCTCATCGGCATGACTGAAAGGAGTGGCACGCTGCTCGGGCTGGAGCCTCAACTCGTCGCCCAGGGCGGCAACGGTAAAGGAACCGTAATCCTGCATGCAGCCACCCACTATCCAATGGCTACAGCGGAAACCCTGCAAAAGGGAGTCCTTATAATAATAAGGTGCGATGCATTTCTGTTCGGTATCCTGGGTCTGCGGTGTCCAGAAGTTCTGACCATTCGGAACGAGTACGGCAGGCAGGGTCTGTCCATGCTCCTCACTGCCCTTGCCAAACAGGCCGGCACTCAGGGTGTTGGACTGTGCCGTGCCCACCATCGTATTGATGGCATTCAGCTGGCGGATGTGCTCCAGGTTGTGGATGCGTTCGTGCATCTGCTTCTTCCACTGGTTCCAGGGATAGTAGCACGTGCCATACTCCACCTGCGAGAGGATATTGATCTTGATGTCCTTCTCATTGAGCATGAACTTCACCAAGACGGAATCCTGGGCATTCTTATAGAAAATCATCTGCAGATTCGCTGCCATCGGAACCACCCTATCCATCTTATCTACATCATCGCCCAAAACCACCTGTTCCTCATCATCCTTGGCACTTGGAGGAAGGTGGGCGGTATTGAAGAGGAGAGAAAGCAGGCGATAGAGCGCCGTATCATGACCGAAGCGAAGGGTTGCCGACGACTGGCGAGCACGCAGGGCGGCATCAGCCTCAGCCTCGATGTTCAGCCAGAGCGGAATGGCACAACGTGCAGGAATCGACTCGTTGGTAGGTTCGTTGCCATTGACGATGGTCATGCGACGGTTGTTTGCCTCATAGATGGCTTGGAACTCCTCGTCCGTGAAGAGAGCATTCAAGGCTTCTTCAATGTCGATAGGATAAACCGGGAAATCCAAGCCCACATCCTGGATGGATGAAGTGATGGCATGCATCTCAATCATCAGTTTCATAGGGTCATCTATCTTCGAGATGTTTCTGAAGAGTTGACGGAGAAATCTGTCGGGAGAAATCAGAGGTTCCACCTTGGTTCTGCTAGCCAGCGCCTTGATTTCGGGAGAAACGTGGGCTATCCATGCCATATCAGCAGAATCGGTCTTCACATCCAGGTTCAACTGGGGCTGGAGGATCTGTAATTCCGAAGTAAAGGCTTGCATGCTCCTGGCGCAACGGTCGGAGATGCTGGAACGTGCCTTCACCTGATTGCCGGCAGCAAAGATTTGCGGAAAGTGGGCAAACATGCGTCGGGCGATGCCCTGATGCTGAAGTGCACCGAGCCGGGTGAGCTTTCCACCATTCCCCCTGGCATTCTCCCACATTCTTGCCAGCATTCCCTTCACCTGCAGTCCGAGCGGAGTGAGATTACTCTCATCCTCGAAATGCCTGCACATCCATACATAACGGTCGTCATGCGCCATCCATCGGGAACCGTGGCGACCGTAATGACTGATATAAAAAGGAGTAAATCCGGCAGGAATAAGACCCGACGACGGAATCAGGGAATCCTTGAGAGCATGCTTTTGGGAATCTGGCAAAGCGCCTTTCAAGGAATCAGGCACGCAGCAGGAGTCTGTCCCGAAAGTTCCAGTCTGCGCTGACGGACCTCCGGGATAGGCGAAATAAATGCCCCCCATCTGATGACGGGTTTGTGCTTGCATGGAAAGGATGCAACCTAACCATATATATAATAATGTAACTATTCTGTTCATTGCAGTTTACTTACTCATTGCATCAATGAGGAATACTTTGCAAATATAAGCAAAAAAATCAATATCTGCAATTTTTCTACAAAGAAAATACACTTTGAAGACGAAATTTCTACACTTTTCTTTCATTATCTGGAAGAATGAGGAAGAAGAAGACAGAGTGCAAACACGCCGTATGCATAAATATACTGCATAAAACTTGCATAAAACCTAACTTTTAAAACATTTTATCGCTTAAAATGCATTTTTCCTAATATTTATTTGGCAGTTTCGCATATTTTGTGTAATTTTGCAACCGCAAACGAATAAAAATACAACGTATGAAGGTAAAAAATAGCAGATTGGAAACATTGAAGATGCTCATCTCTAGTCAAGAGTTGAGTTCGCAGGATCAACTCTTGCAAGCGCTCGCCCAGGAAGGATTTGAGATAACGCAAGCCACATTGAGCCGCGACCTCAAGCTACTGAAGGTAGCCAAGGCAGCTTCATCCAGCGGCAAATACACATACGTACTTCCGAACGATGCACTCTACAAGCGGGTATCCAACCATATCCCGATCAGCAACATGGCGATGGGAACAGGATTCCTCTCCATCAACTTCTCGGGCAACATGGTGGTTATCAGAACCCGACCGGGATATGCCAGCAGCATTGCCTACAACATTGACAACAGCGACATCACCCAGATTCTGGGAACCATCGCAGGAGATGACACCATCTTCCTCGTCAAGAAAAAGGGAATTACAGAAGAAGAGATCATCAATGCACTTTCGGTGGTTATTCCTGAACTCAGTCTGCACGACTGATTCAACCCATAAATAAGAAATAGAAACAAGAACATTATTAAATATTTAAGAGAAAATGGAAGAAGTTAAAGTAATGGTGGCTGACGAAAGTCACATCAAATACATCGACACCATTCTGACTACAATCGCAGAAGCAGCAAAGAAACGTGGTTCAGGTATCGCCAAGCGTTCACCTGAATATGTGGCTACCAAGATGAGAGAGGCCAAGGCGGTTATCGCACTCCAGGGCGATAAGTTCGCAGGTTTCAGCTACATCGAAACATGGGGCAATAAGCACTATGTTACCACATCAGGTTTGATCGTTCACCCAGACTTCCGTGGTATGGGACTGGCTAAGCGTATCAAGAACCTGACCTTTACGCTCGCCCGACAGCGATGGCCTCATGCCAAGATTTTCTCTTTGACATCCGGTTCGGCTGTCATGAAGATGAACACCCAGCTGGGTTATCTTCCTGTTACCTTCGCCGACCTGACCGACGACGAGTCATTCTGGCGTGGTTGCGAGGGTTGCATCAACGTAGATGTCCTCCATCGCACTAACCGCAAATACTGCATCTGCACCGCCATGCTCTTCGACCCAGAGGAGCATCTGCCTATCAAGCTTCCTCAGGAAGTGATTGAGAGAATCCGCAAGATTGACGGTCCTTCTGCAGAAATCTAAATCCTTATATATAATTAAGGTGTTGGCAAGAATGCCATCTAAACAGTATTCACCACATATTAAACATAAAATAAAATGGCAAATAAGAAAGTTGTAGTCGCTTTCAGCGGCGGTCTCGATACATCATACACAGTAATGAAGTTGACCCAGGATGGCTGGGATGTTTATGCAGCATGCGCTAACACAGGTGGTTTCTCTGCCGAGCAGTTGAAGACCAACGAGGAGAACGCATATAAATTGGGTGCCAAGGCATACGTCACTCTCGATGTTACCCACGAGTATTACGAGAAATCATTGAAATACATGATTTTCGGTAATGTGCTCCGCAACAACTGCTACCCTATCTCAGTTTCTTCAGAGCGTATCTTCCAGGCTATCGCCATCGCACGCTACGCCAAGGAGATTGGTGCTGACGCCATCGCTCACGGAAGTACAGGTGCCGGCAACGACCAAATTCGTTTCGACATGACCTTCCTGGTAATGGCTCCTGGTGTAGAGATCATCACCCTGACCCGTGACAAGGCGCTTTCTCGTAAGGAGGAGGTTGACTACCTGAACGAGCACGGCTTCTATGCAGACTTCACCAAGTTGAAGTATTCTTATAACGTAGGTATCTGGGGAACCAGTATCTGCGGTGGTGAGATTCTCGACCCAACCCAGGGTCTCCCTGAAGAGGCTTATCTGAAGCACGTTACTGCCAAGGAAGAAGAGGCAGAGCTGAAGATTACCTTCGAGAAGGGTGAGATTGTAGCTGTCAACGGCGAGAAGTTTGATGATAAGATTGCAGCCATCCAGAAGATTGAGGAGATTGGTGCATCTTACGCCATCGGTCGCGACTGCAACGTGGGTGACACCATCATCGGTATCAAGGGTCGTGTAGCTTTCGAGGCTGCAGCTCCTAAGCTCATCATCGAGGCTCACCGCCTGTTGGAGAAGAGCACATTGAGCAAGTGGCAGCAGTATTGGAAGGACCAGGTAGGCAACTGGTACGGAATGTTCCTCCACGAGAGTCAGTACCTGGAGCCTGTAATGCCGGATATCGAGGCAATGCTGACTTCTTCTCAGCGCAACGTAAATGGTACAGCTATCCTGAAGCTCCGTCCATACAGTTTCCAGACTGTAGGTATCGATTCACCAGACGATTTGACCAAGTCTAAGCTCGGTGAGTATGGCGAGATGCAGCATGGTTGGACAGCCGAGGATGCGAAGGGCTTCATCAAGGTTTCTTCAACACCTTTGCGTGTTTACTACGGTATGCACCCAGACGAACAGCGTTAATTCACATTAGCAAGACACTTCAAACAGACACTCTTCACTTAAATTATGGTAAAAGTAGGTATTTTAGGAGCAGCTGGTTATACAGGAGGTGAGTTGATTCGCCTCCTTATCAACCACCCAGAGGCAGAGATTGTATTCGCCAACAGCGAGAGTAATGCCGGCAACCTGGTGGCTGAGGTTCACGAGGGATTGTATGGCGAGACCGACTTGAAGTTTACCGCCGAGATGCCTTTCGACCAGGTGGATGTCATCTTCTTCTGCTTCGGTCACGGCAAGAGCGAGGCGTTCCTGAAGGAGCACAATGTTCCGGAGAACGTGAAGATTATCGACCTGGCACAGGACTTCCGTCTTGCCCCAGAGACTGTGGTTGCTACCCAGCAGCCAACCCCAGCCGCTCACGATTTCGTATATGGTCTTCCAGAAATAAATGAATCAAAAATAGCCGTAGCTCAGCACGTGGCAAACCCAGGTTGTTTTGCAACCTGCATTCAACTTGGTTTGTTGCCTGCTGCTAAGATGGGCCTCATCAACAGCGATGTATCTGTCAACGCCATTACCGGTAGCACCGGCGCTGGTCAGAAGCCAGGTGCCACTACCCATTTCTCATGGCGCAACAACAACATGAGCATCTACAAGGCATTCAACCATCAGCACGTGCCAGAGATTCGTCAGAGTCTGAAGCAGACACAGGGCTATCTCGATGCAGCCATCGACTTCATCCCTTACCGTGGCGACTTCGCCCGCGGTATCTTCGCAACAGAAGTAGTGAAGACCGACAAGCCTATCGAGGAAATCGTGGCTGGTTACAAGGAGTTCTACAAGGATGCCAAGTTTACTCACTATGTGGATAAGGCAATCGACCTGAAGCAGGTGGTGAATACCAACAAGTGCCTGGTTCATGTGGATAAGTATGGCGATAAGCTCCTTATCACTTCCTGCATCGATAACCTTCTGAAGGGTGCTGTAGGTCAGGCTGTTCAGAACATGAACATCATGTTTGGTCTCGACCAGACAGCAGGTTTGAAACTCAAGCCATCAGCATTTTAGATAAAAGAATTCGGAAGAACGGATGAAAAATCATTCGTTCTTCTATCATAAAAAATAGTTTGTAATAAGATAACTCTATGAGTTGTCTTTCTTAAAACATAGATTTAACATGAAACTTTACGACGTATATCCTCTTTTCGATATTAATATTGTAAAAGGACAGGGCTGTAAGGTATGGGACGACAAGGGGCAGGAATATCTCGACCTCTATGGCGGTCATGCCGTTATCAGCATCGGTCATTGCCATCCTCACTATGTGGAGATGCTCACCAACCAGTTGAACAACCTGGGTTTCTATTCCAATTCTGTCATCAACAAGTTGCAGGTGAAACTCGCTGAGCGTCTGGGCAAGATAAGCGGTTATGAAGATTATCAGTTCTTCCTCATCAACTCGGGTGCCGAGGCAAACGAGAATGCCTTGAAGCTGGCTTCTTTTACCAACGGCAGAACCCGCGTGCTATCTTTAGAAAAGGCATTCCACGGCAGAACATCCCTTGCCGTAAAGGTAACAAATAATCCTAAGATCATCGCTCCTATCAATGATAATGGTCACGTAACCTATCTTCCTATCAACGATTTGGAGGCTTGGGAGAAGGAACTTGCCAAGGGCGATGTCTGTGCTTGTATCATCGAGGCGATTCAGGGCGTAGGTGGTTGCAACATGGTAACTCCTGAGTTTGCTCAGGGCTTGCAGGCTGCCTGCAAGAAATACGGCACCTTCCTGATTTGCGATGAAATCCAGTGCGGTTATGGCAGAAGCGGTAAGTTCTTTGCTCACCAGTGGTTGGGCATCAAGCCAGATCTCATCACCGTAGCCAAGGGTATCGGTAATGGTTTCCCTATGGGTGGCGTGTTGATTTCTCCAGAGTTTACTCCTGTATATGGTCAGCTGGGTACTACCTTCGGTGGCAACCATCTGGCATGTACTGCCGCTCTCGCCGTTCTCGATGTTTTCGAGAAGGAGAACCTGGTAGAGAATGCGCATGAGGTAGGTGAATATCTCATCGCCCAGTTGAAGGAGTTGCAGAAGCGCAACAGTCATATCACAGAGGTTCGTGGCCGTGGCTTGATGGTAGGCGCCGTACTCGACATTCCTCACAAGGAAGTTCGCAGCAAGCTCATCCACGAGCAGCACTGCTTCACCGGTTGCGCCGGCACCAACATCCTCCGTATCCTCCCTCCATTGGTATTGACCAAGGAGAATGTGGATGACTTCATCGGAAGATTGGAAACCGTATTGAAGGAAGTATAAACCCATTGAGATAAGAATATAAAGAAAACTCAACCCATAAAAGAAATAGGAATCACTCCTATCGTGAGCAGCAAGCCCTTTGCGGTTTGCTGCTTTTTTGTTCCCCTTATTGGAAAAGTGTAGTTTTTTCTTGGTTATTTCGTAGGAAAAGTGTATATTTGCAGCCGTAATCCTTGGAATGGTGTATAAAATAGCTGCACTTATTCGCATCATAATATGGCAAATAATATTAAACAGGCTTATAGACATATAAAATGACAACAGACAATAAAGACAACAGGCTCTCAATAGAGAACAGCGATTATACCGAAATACTGCGACACGCTGTCGCAGTAATTGAGCATGCTCGGACAGAAATAGCCCGACATGTCAATGGCTATGTCTCTACCGCTTATTGGGAGATTGGTCAAATACTTCATGAGCGCAAGATTGAAAGCGGGTATGGTGACAGCGTTGTAAGACGGTTGTCAGCAGACCTGAAAGAACGTTATCCAAAGATGGGTGTTTCACCACGAAATCTGTGGTATATGAAAAAGTTCTATGAACGTTATGCAGGGCATAATGAGAAAGTGCAACGGAGCGTTGCACTTTTGCCGTGGTCACATAACATGCTGTTGTTGAGCAAGGGACTGAATGATGAAGCCACGCTATATTATGCGCAGGAAACCGTAACCAAAGGTTGGAATCGCGACTTGTTGCTCAATGCCATCAAACTCAATATGTATGAGACACAAGCATTGGCACGAGTAGACAACAATTTCGACCGTACTCTTCCTGCCGAACAAGCGCAGTATGCCAACGAAGTGTTTAACAGCAGCTACAATCTTGGTTTCTTGGGAGTAACAAGTCCCATTCTGGAGCTTGAACTTGAAGACCGCCTTGTAAAAGCTATCACTCGTTTCCTTATGGAACTAGGTAATGGTTTCACTTTCATTGGCAACCAGCATGTATTGGAATACAATGGTAAAGAAAGCAAGGTAGATATGCTGTTTTTCCATCGTGGACTGCGCTGCCTTGTTGCTGTTGACTTAAAAATAGGGGCTTTCAAGCCAGAGTATGCTGGTAAAATGAACTATTATCTGTCTCTGCTTGACCGCCTTGAACGTGGTGCTGACGAGAACCGTTCTATAGGAATCATACTTTGTGCGGAAAAAGACCGTGTAGAGGTGGAACTTGCACTTGAAGATATGGGAAAACCTATCGGAGTGGCAGACTATCAGCTGATAGTACCGAAAGAGAAATTACAGAAAGTCCTTACTGATGAGATAAAGGCATTTAGTGAGGAAAAAGAAAACAAAGAAACATTATAACATGGACATTCAAAGAATAAATCTGCATACATCCGCTTTCAACGAGATAACGCATCTCTATTTTATAAAAAACATTAAATTATAGTGTTGTGAAATTTGTAAAACAATAAACGCTTATGGATAGGAACGATTTCATAGAAACGCACAAAGATATAGTCCAAAACATCAAAACGCTTTATTCTTACCTCGATGGTAAGGTGGACAGCGAGCATAAAGACTGGGCTATCCAAAGGATGTCCCAAGGGAAAAACTATGTCATAGAAGTTGTAGATTCTCAAATATACTTTGCTCCAAGCCGTTTTTTCGGATATGTTGACAACACGATGGAAAAGCATGAAGCCAACCCAGGCAATGGCACCGAGACTAACAACAAGATAAAGAATTTCTATCAGAAAGTACAGGATGTCAAACTTGATGCCTTGTTACAAAAAGCCATGTCTGAATATGGTATTGTTGTGGGGGCAAAGAAATATTGGATAAGCAAAGATACAACGGTAGACGATATCCTGTCTTGTTCCGCTGTTAAAGTTCGTAGATATTGGATTGCCCGTCTCTCAGACGACAACCACTGGGATTATGCATTGGAGAACAACCATTGGTCTACAGATACTCGCTGCCCCCAATTTTCTTCTCCATCTCTTAAGTCTTCATAGAAAGCTGGAGCATCTTCAAAACATACTATGCCATCATTATAATCATATTGTCTTAGGGACACTATGTTCTGCAGATTTGAGATTTGACGGGTTTGAAATGGACATCTTACCACAATCCCATATGCATATATTATATTGTCAAAAGTAAGCAATAGCACATCACCGACTCTTATTTCCTTTACTAAATTCAGCAACTGGGTGACTATGTGATTTCTTTGAATGTCGTATCGCTGTTGCATAAGCCACAGGCATTGTTATGACAACGACTCAACCGTGTATAATTCCGGATGCCAATCTGCTCTTTTAGCAGGCAATACTCAACAGTCAATATTCGAAGTTGACGCTAAGTTTGCACAAGACAAAATAAAAGAATTGGAAAAACAATACTATAAGAAATATATGTTCATTAATAATACTGCAAAGTTGCTGAAATCCAAGCACAACATAATCCTTCAAGGTGCGCCAGGCACTGGCAAGACCTATAATACGGCAGCCATTGCGCTCAGTGTGCTTGGTATAGACGGAGTAGACCTTGACAATCACGATGAAGTAATGAAGAAATATGAAGAGTTGCAGGACGACCGCATATTCTTCACGACATTCCATCAGTCTCTTGACTATGAGGATTTCGTCGAAGGTTTGAAACCTCGCGTTCAGACGAACGAGAATGGCGAAAGTCTTGGCGTAACCTACGAGCCCGAAGACGGCATCTTCAAACGAGCATGCAACGCAGTGGTGACCGATGACAGCAAGGATATTATAGAGTGCATTGATGATTACCTGCAAAAGATAAAGGGATTTGAGAACCGTCGGGAAATACCTACGGTAACCGGGAAATCGTCGTTGTATGTATGGTGGAACGAAGGGAATAAGACCGTCAGCAGTAGAAGTACAAACTCTACAAGTCAACGTGAGGAAAGTTACTCTCCGTCTCCACTGAATATCGAGAAAATCAAGGCTCAAGCCTTGGGAAAAGGATGTGAGAACAATTGGCAGCAATATGCTCAGGCTTTCATTGAAGCGGTCAAGAAAGAATATTACGCCAAGACTGACAAATCTGTGGTACTCATCATTGATGAGATAAACAGAGGAAATGTTTCCAAGATATTCGGTGAACTGATTACATTGCTTGAAGCGGACAAACGAGACAGAGGCAATCACCCCATAAAAGTGACATTACCATACTCCAAGACATTGTTTGGCGTGCCAAGCAACCTGTACATCATAGGCACAATGAACACAACAGACCGAAGTACGGGGACGCTTGACTATGCCCTCCGTCGCCGCTTTGCATTTGTGACGTTAAAGTCTGACCCGAATGTGATAGTCAAACATTATGAGAAATTGGGCAACGACGACTTGAAAGCAATAGCCATCGACTTGTTTAACAATATCAAAGCCTTCATCACAAATCCAAAACATCTGTGTGGCGACTTGTGCATTGACGATTTGATGGTGGGTCACAGCTACTTTATGGCATCCTCTAAAGAAGAACTACAATGCAAGGTAGAATTTGAAATAATACCCCTCATCGCTGAATATATCAATGACGGCATCTTGACCGTGAACGACCAAGAGAAAGAAAAGGCATTCGATGCCTGGAAGTCCCTCCAACCCGTGCAGATAGTAGACGATGAGGACGAAGATAATATAGACGAAGAAGACGAATAGAATGATACAACTCCAAGAACACGAACAATTATGCAAGAATGACTTACCCGTTGAAAAAAGCGAAAGGTACGATAACCTTCAACTCATTCAATGGGATAAGCCTATGGATAATAGTACATGGGGGTACTATGCCTCATTCAAAATTGGAGCAGAATGGATTGACAAGCAAGAAGCATTGGTGGTTACGGCAAAACGGGGAATGGAGAAAATCGATTTCCTGCGCATGTTTATGACATGCTTCTGCTCTGACCTTGCGGTGGATTCGTTTTCCAAAATCTATTCCATTGATCAGGAGAAGCCTGCCATTGTAGCCCCTGCATTGAGCAGTGTTGTTAGTCCACTTATCGTGTTTCATTTCATAGGAGTGGTAAACAGAATCAAGTCGTTAAGAAAAGGATATGTTCTGCGCCAAGAGAACCTTAAGAAGGTGAAGGGGCATATCAAGATGCTCAAAAACGAACGCATCAATATCGCCGTAAAACGATACGACCGTATTTATTGCGAATACGCTGACTACTCAGTAGATACTCCAGAGAACAGACTGCTAAAGAAAGCACTTGTCTTCTCTCAGAGATTTGTCGCCAAGATAAATCGCAATAATGTAGTATATTCAAAAGTCAACCAGATGGTCACGAAAGCACTATCGAAATTTGATTATGTGAGCGATGACATCAACATCAATTCCATTGGGCAAATACGCTCCAATAAACTCTATCGGGAATATGCGGAAGCCATGCGATTGGCCAAGGTCATATTAAAGCATTTTGACTATAGTCTCTCAAATGTGGAAGCCACGGAAAATAGGGTCACGCCGTTTGTGCTCGATATGTCTTTACTATACGAACATTATGTGTACGGTTTGTTACATGAAGCTTATCGGGAGAAAATCAGTTACCAGTATCCGGGAGTAACTGGACTGCCAGACTTTTTATACAAGTCGAAACATTTCAATGCTATACTGGATACCAAATATATCCCTAAATATGAGAAAGGGACGCTTGACAAATACGTCATTAGGCAACTGAGTGGCTATAGTCGTGATCTAACAATTTTGAGTAAGTTAGGATATGAAGAGATTGACGAAGACTCACCGACTCCATCTGTTCCGTGCATCATTATATATCCTAAGGAAGATGGAGATTCTGACAATCCGTTCAAAAGCAATAAGCTGAGAGATCTTTGCACGAGGCATCTAAAAAAAATCTCGAGGTTTTACAAAATCAGCATCTCTGTTCCAACTATTAGCAGATAAAAGAGAAAAATGTCGGCCTGTACGGTTGAAATTACCCAATACGCCTGTAAGGGCAAAAGTTTTGTACCGAAGTTTCGCAAGTAAGCTCCACACGCCCTAACAGGGCAGAAGGTGCTGTGGTATAAGTCCGTAATACTGGTTTGCAAGTCCGCTAGGCGTTATGGTCCGTTAAGCGTTCCTGCGGATTTGCAATCCGCAGACAAAAAAAGGTTCGACCACTTTAAAGCGGATTTGCAATCCGCAGCCGTAGGCTTTTCATATCTCCAAATTCGTGATGCTGCGTTCTCGCTTGAGGCGGATTACAAATCCACAATATCTTCCAGTCTTCCTTTATCCCTAACCAGCTCTCTCATATACCAAGATTTTATCTCGTTCCACACTCTCCTGAGCATACGGACGCAAAGAGCCATCAACTACCAAGTCAACTTCACGACCTAGCAGTTGCTTCAAATCCTCATACATTCCTCCATGAGTAAGCAAAGTAAAAATAGTAATCACGCTGCAAATATACACCTTTTATTTTTTATCTCCAAACATTCCTGCCTAAAAGTGCAAACTGTTATAATTACTACTTAAAGTCAATCTATTTTCTGCCCTTCACTATCTGCTCAAAATGCAGCTGTCCCCATTCTATGACGTAGCTGATTTCTCGCAAGAAGTCCTTGGCTATCGGTGTGAGAGAATATTCCACCCTTGGAGGAACTTCTTCAAATCTCTCTCTTGTAACAAGTCCTTCTTGCTGTAGATAATCAAGCGTGGACGCAAGTACTTTTTCCGAAACCTGGGGGATTGTTCGGAAAAGTTCGCTGAAACGGATGCTTTCCTTTTCGTATTCCTCTATACGGAGCATCACGACCAATGCCCATTTCTGACTCATCCATTCCAAGACAGGAGCGGCTTGGCAATAATCATAATTGAGTTTCTTCTTCATAATCTTCAATACTTACCTTTTGGTTAGGGGCATAAAACCAATATGATGATTTTTTTTGTCGGTATTTCCTTACCTTTGCACCATCAATTTTGATGATACCATTATAATAACGTAAAAAAGAAAGGAAATAGTATGCAACCCACATTACATTTTGACGGTCCGGTGTGGCGACCTCCTTATGAAGCCACTTCACAACTCTTGCAGGTCACAGCTGGCTGTACTTGGCATCGCTGCAAGTTCTGCACGCTCTATGGCAAGCAGAAGTTCCGTATGTCTCCGATGTCGGAAATAGAGGAAGACTTAAAAGTAGTCCATTCTTTCCAACCACGAGCTCACCGTATATTTCTTACAGGTGCCAATCCTTTTGTGCTCACCACGAACCGCCTAACTGACATTGCATTGCTCATCAGAAAATACGTAGGCGAAGGACACCCTACCATCGGTTGTTTCTCTCGAATCACGGATATTCGCAACAAGACGGTAGAGGAACTGCAACAGCTCCACCACTTAGGTTTCGATTATCTTACCATTGGCGTAGAGAGTGGCGACAGTGAAACTCTAACAAGGGTCAACAAAGGGTATCTGTCCGAAGACATCGTTGAACAATGCCGTAAACTTGAAGAAGCAGATATACATTATCACTTCTTCTATCTCGTCGGATTAGGTGGTCATGGAAACGGTGAAAGAAACGCTCTGCGTTCGGCTGGGGTTTTCAACCAACTTCACCCAGTAAGCATAGGTTTCCTCTCGCTAACATTGTTTCCAGAAAGCCAACTCTACCAAGAAATTCAAGAAGGTAAGTTTGAGGAGGCAACAGAGCATGAGCGTTTCGATGAGATGATAACACTCATAGAGCATCTGCATATCCAGACGCATATTCTGGGGCGAACGGTTAGCAATCCTGTACCATTTACCGGTTCCTTACCTCATGACAGAATTTCGTTACTGCAAAAACCAAGAGATGCAAAGGCGAAATTGAGCGAAGAACAGTTGAGAAGTTATCGTGACAGCATAGAATCGTTGTAAGCAGTCCGAAGAAAAGGCAGAGAGTCCACAAGTACTCTCTGCCGTCAGTCTCGCTGCTTTTTCTTCTTGGGGTAAGGTATCCAAGAAAAAGAGTTTCAATAATCTCAATTGCCTTGTCACGATGCTCTATATCAAAAAATAAAAGCAATAAAAGATATTTATAGTCGATTCAACTCTGCATTACCGGCACCAGTTCCCTTATACTTGCTACGTGTGGTATTGAACTTATAGCGAAGGGTGAGTTGTAGGTCTCTCGTACCTCGCTTAGACACTTGCAAGAGTTCCATCTTCTGGTTATAGAGCAGGTCGGCATCCCAACATTTATAAAGCAGGTCGTTGCCTTTTATTTCCAAGGTAAGGGCATCCTTTAGGAATGACTTGCTGATGCTGACATCCAGTACATGCTGCTCTTTGGCAAGATATACATTCATCGTGTTACCCTTGCTCTGATAGCGATAATCCATGTTAAGGGTGATGCCGCATGGCAAGGAGAAGGCATTGTTGAAGTTGCCCATGAAGATAGGACGATTCAAGCGATAAGATGCCACATCAGTATGGAGGGTGAACCAGGGCTTCTGCATGCCCAAGTTGATTTGCGGCGCCCAAATGCCTATCTTTGGAGCGGCACTGATGTAGGCAGTCATGCTCTTGAGACTCTTCACGTTCTTACGACTTATCATGGTAATTGCTTCGTTATCAGGAATTTGCTCCGCCCAATAGATGATGGCATTGCGAGAGTCCTTGTAGTTGACCATAAACTGGATGAACTTCCATACACCCGATAATTCCACTCTATGATTGGTTTCGTTGTCGAGATAAGGATTACCTGTTTGGCGAGTAAATCGATTCATATAAGATACATTATTGCTCAGTTGACTATATGAAGGACGAGAGGTCTTTACCGAATAGCTCAACTGTGCCATTACCTTACCTATCTTCGCACCATAGCTGATGGTAGGAAAGAGGTTGCGGAAGGAGCGACTCTGCTCGGGCTGATAGATGCCTGCATCATAATACTTGAATCTTACATACTCGTATCGCAACCCTGCCGTGATGTTTCCTATCGGGGTGAGGCGCGCGTATTGGATGAATGGACTTGCCGTCTGCTCCTCCAATTTGCTATAAGAGTTGGCGAGGAGGTCGGTGCGATTCACTTCGTAGTCATCGTTACGATGAGTATTGATATACTCAGCTCCATAGGAGAGATTACCGCCTAAGAGAGGAGAGGTAATTACGAGTTTGGTAGCTACCATCTTGTTGCTCACACGATTTTTGGAGTTGATGTTACGAGAATCGTGCTCCTGGCTCTGTTCATCGCTATAGGCATAAGCCCTGTTTGTACTGAAATAGAGGTCGGTATTCAGGTCAATAGTGGTCTTGCCCAAAGTGCCGTTGTAGTAGGCATTCAATTGATGGCTAGGGCTGTTCTTGTCGACCGTCAGACCATCGGTTTTGATATAATCGTAAAACTTACCGTCGGCTGTCACCTGACTATCGAAAAAATCTTTTGAGCGAGAATAGCCTGGCGAAGTCAAGGTGTATCTCGCACCAATGGAATGATTGGCATTGAAATCATAGCTAAAACCACTGATAAGACGATGCGATTCTATGCGACCAGTTACTTCGTTGTTGTTATGCTGTTGCCAAAGCGTATCGACATGTACAGTCTGTTCGTAGGAGGCCTTTTGCATCCATGTTGCATCAGAGAACTTATAAGTGGCAAAGAGATTCAGTCCATTATGACGATAGTTCATGTTAATCTGTTGGATGGTATTGTCGTGCTTATTGTACCAATACACAGAGCGAGTATCAAAGCCGAAGCCTTCGCCTTTCTTCTTGATGGTTTTGATTTTGATTACCGCATTTACCGAAGCATCGTAGGCGGCTCCTGGATTCTGGATGACTTCCACACTCTTGATGTCGGAAGATTTGATGTTATCCAACTCACTGATGTCTTGCATCTTCCTGCCGTTGATATATATAATAGGTGTACCCTTGCCGACCACCTCATATCCATCTTTCTTCTTCACGATACTCGGCACATGCTTCAATACATCGTCTGCCGTCCCCATCTTGCTAAGCACGGTTCCTGCCACGTTGGTCAGCAGTCCTTCGTGGGTCTTCTTATATTGAGGAAGATGAGCTTTCACCACCACTTCGCCAAGTTCTTTGGAGAACTTATCAAATAGGGTCGTGTCGGAAATCTGTTCACCGTTGATGTTCTGTGCCATCATCTGTGTTATGGCAATGCCACAGAAGGATGCTACTAACGCAAGTCTTTTCATTGTCTTATTATTCTTTATGTTGTTACTATTCTTATTTGTTGCTAAATAGCAAGGCAACGGCTATGCCAAAAACATAAGCAACTGATTATCAGAATATATAGAAAAAAGACCATAAGATGACATGTCTAAATACTTGACACTGCTGTCTAATTATTAGACATTGAAGTTTCGCAAGTGGTTCAAGTACGGGCTGAAGGCCCAAAAGCTCCTAGCCCAGGGCATCGCCCTGGGTATAATAGCAATCAACAAGGCGCCCTGTAAGGGCAAAAGCTTTGTAAATTGCCTGATTCTTTTGAAGCTTTTGCCCTTACAGGGCGACAAACTTGCGTCCATGATTACCCAGGGCGCTGCCCTGGGCTAGGAGCTTCTGCCCTTTCAGGGCGTGTGGAGCTCACTTGCGAAACTTGAGTTAGACAGAAAAGCCATCAAAAAGGTTGCGATGCGACACCATCTCCTTAATATATTCATGGTATTATTATTGTATTCTTGCCGCAAAAGACTGAAAAACAATAAAATAGCAAAATCTATCACATTTTTATGAGGGACTTTTTAGAAGATTAATACACTTTTATGAGGGACTTTTCGAGCTATCCATACACTTTTATGAGGGACTTTCTGCTTTTTTGTAGCAGTTCCCCAAAGTGAACTGCAGCAGCTTGTCATCAAACCAAAACAACATCAGCATTTACAAATAACTTTACAGATTAAGATATAGCGGAAATATCCCTTAAGGGCAAATTTAATTTCCCTTAAGGCAAAAAATAAATATCCTTAAGGGAAAATTTTCAATCTCTTCTTTCCCCATTTTATGGGTGTTTCTTCTTGTTTTACTCTTTCTTGAATATTATTTACATAGTTTCATCTCCATCATCTGTAAGATAGGCAAGTACAAGGAGAAGAGAACCAAGGACGTGGATACTTCCAGAATGGGAGTAAATTAGCAGCTTTCTTGAAAAATCGCCAGTAATCCGGCATATTTTCTTAAAAAATCATCAATAAAATGCGCTATTTTCAGATAAAAGTAGTATCTTTGCACTCGCATTGCATTTTAACTATAAGAGAACAATGAAAATAACAATTATCGGAGCAGGTGCTATGGGCGGTGCCATGGCTGAAGGACTCTTGCAGAGCGAGAAGTTCACTCCATCAGATATTACGGTATCTGACCATAACCAACCAGTATTGGATCACTTCGCAAGCGAAGGGGCCAGCGTAACCCTCGACAACCAGTTGGCTTGCCACGGCGCAGACATCATCTGCGTGGTAGTAAAACCATGGTGCGTGGAGAAAACTTTGAAGGGAATCAAGGATGTACTCAACTACAAGAATCAGAAACTCGTGGTCGTTGCAGCCGGTGTGCCATCAGCCAACATCAAGGAGTGGTTAGACAAGGATGGTATTACCCCAACCTTCTTCCTCGTGATGCCAAACATCGCCATCGCCTACAAGCAGTCGATGACCTTCATCACTCCCGTAGATGCGTCAGCAACCGAAATCCAACAGATTACAGAAATCTTCGATGAATTGGGCGAAAGCCTCATCATGGAAGAACGCCTCTTCCCTGCAGCCACCGCCATGTCGTGTGCCATCGCCTACGCCATGCGCTATGTAAGAGCCAATGTGGAAGGCGGCGTAGAGATGGGCTTCAAGGCTAAGGATGCCCAGAAGATTGTCTTGCAGACCGTGAAGGGTGCCGTGGAGTTGCTCCAGGCAACAGGCGAACACCCAGAGGCTGCCATCGATAAGGTTACCACTCCAGGCGGTTGCACCATCAAGGGCTTGAACACAATGGAGCAGAATGGCTTCACCAATGCCGTCATCAAGGGATTGATAGCAGGAAAGAAATAGATTCTATCTGTAGATGATAGAAGGTACATAGCAAACAACCCATAAAAGAAAACGAAGACTATGGCAGAGATGATCACAAGGAAATTGCCAGCTGGCATACAATTCTTTAGCATTATCCGCAAGGAAGGCTACTTATATGTTGACAAGACCGACTTGGTATGGCAACTTACTCACTCAGGTGATTTATACAATTATCTGAGCCGTCCTCGTCGTTTCGGTAAGTCTCTGCTTCTTGATACTTTGCAATGCTACTTTGAAAGCAAGAAAGAACTCTTTGAGGGGCTGAAGATTATGGAACTGGAAGAAGAATGGACAGAGTATCCCGTCATCAGACTTGACATGAGCGGTGCAGGTGCCACTGCTGCCGAAATCAAAGACTATCTCAATCTTGAGTTTTCGAAATACGAAGCATTATACGGCATCAAGCCTAAAGAGACATCTCGCGAATCCGTACGCCTCCAAGTTATCCTTGACACAGCCTATCAAAAGACAGGTAAGCAAGTGGTGGTGCTGATTGACGAATACGATTCCCCTTTGCAGCATTCATGGAAGACACCAGAGCATGAAGGTTGTACTGAAGTTTATCGTTCTGTATTTTCCGTGCTCAAACTCAAAGGAAATGTACTTCGCTTTGTATTTATAACAGGCATCACGAAGTTTACTCAGATTTCCTTATTCTCAGTACTTAACCATCTGACAAACATCAGCTTTCTCCCACAATTTGCCCCTCTTTGTGGCATCACCGAAGAAGAAATGGCAGTTAACTTCGCCCCAGAATTGGAAGCCTTGGCAGATAAGATGGAATGCAGCTTTGAAGAAGCACACGACAAGTTGAAGACCTATTATGACGGTTATCATTTCAGCGATGAGAACATGACCGACATCTACAATCCGTTCAGCTTGCTCAACGCCCTCTCCCAATTGCGTCTGCGCAACTATTGGATTTCATCCGGCGCCACTTCCATGCTGAATAAATTCGTGAACAACATGGAGCTACGCCTTCATGACTTCGAAGATTGCTACATCGACAAAGACACTCTGGAGACATCAGATGTCATAGAAGGCGGTGCCGAACTATTCCTCTATCAGACAGGTTATCTCACTATCAAAGGTTTTGATGAAGATGGATATTCTTTAGGCTTTCCGAATGAGGAAGTAAGAAAGGCTCTCTACAAAGCAGTACTGCCAGCATTGACCCAAAAGGACATTACGGATATTGTCTCCATACAAAGTAAGTTAATGCACAGCTTGAACAATGGCAATTTGGAAGAAGCCAAGAAGTGTATGAAATCTCTCATTTCAAATGTCCCATACAGCAATAAGAAATTGGCAAGTATGGACATGGAGGAGCGTTATCGCCTCATCATTAGCACCATTTTGAATGCCATAGGCTGCCAAGTAGAAGCAGAACACATGTTATCAACAGGTAGGATAGACATCGTAGCCTCAACCTCCCGCTTCATCTATGTAATGGAATTGAAGTTAAGCAACAACGGAGGATTGGAAGCTGCCGAGAAGCAAATCATCAGCAATGGCTATCTCAAGCCTTTCTTGGCAGATGGCAGAAAGGTTATAGGATTGGCTGTAGAATTAGATGATATGGGCAAAGGACTCATTGATTGGAAAGAAGTTAAATAAAGAAAGATTAGAATATGGCAAACAACAAAATACGTGAGGAGGAAGTCTGCGCATTCTAATAGTTTTATGCTTCATACATAAATATCACTTTAATCTATTAATTTATCAGCAGATTGTTTGGATATATCAACAAAAAGTCGTAATTTTGCCCCAAAATGCGAAGGTATACAATATACCTTCGCCAGGAACAACTATAAAGAATAGAACTATGGATGAAGCAATTAAGCAAATTGGTGAAAGACTGAAAGGTCTCCGCGAGGTTCTCAACATCCCGGCTGAGGAGGTGGCTGAGCTTTGCGAAATCAGTCTTGACCACTATCTCAAGATTGAGTCGGGAGAAGCCGACCCATCCGTGTATCGACTTTCAAAGATTTCAAAGCGATACGGCATCGACCTCGACGTATTGCTCTTCGGCGAGGAACCTCGTATGAAGGGATACTACGTAACCCGCAAGGGACAGGGACCGGAGATAGACCGCAACAACCAGTATAAATACCAGAGCCTTGCCGTAGGATTCAAGGATAGAAAGGTGAATCCGTTCATGGTACAGGTGGATCCGTTGCCAGGCGACAAGAAGCCAAACAAGAACGGACACGACGGACAGGAATATGACTATGTGATTGAGGGACAGCTGGAAGTTACCATCGAAGAGAAGGTAATGGTGCTGAACCCAGGCGACAGCATCTACTTCGACAGCAAGAAGTCACACTGCTTCCGCTCACTCAACAATGAGCCTGCCAAGTTCCTTTGTATAATTATCTAGGAGAGTAACTATGATCGAGAGATTTCTTAAACAGACAAAATTCACTTCAGAACAAGACTTCAAGGAGCATCTGGAGTTTATTATACCAGAAGATTTCAACTTCGCCTATGACGTGATGGACGAATGGGCAAAGATTAAACCAGACCACGTGGCGCTGCTTTGGGCAAGCGAACGAGGTGAGGAAATCCGTTTCACATACAAGGATCTGAAGGAGCAGAGCGACAAGGCTGCTGCTTACTTCCAGAGTCTCGGTATCGGTCACGATGATAAGGTGATGCTCATTCTGAAGCGTCACTATCAGTGGTGGCTCGCCATGCTAGGCCTCCACAAGTTGGGCGCCGTAGCCATCCCTGCCACCCACATGCTCACCAAGCACGACATCGTTTACCGCAACAATGCAGCAAGCGTGAAGGCTATCATCTGCTGCGGTGATGATTACGTGGTAGAGCAGGTTAATCAGGCTATGCCAGAAAGTCCTACTGTCAAGACTTTGATCAGTATCGGTCCGGATATCCCTGAAGGTTTCCACGACTGGATGAAGGAATGGAACGAATGCGCTCCTTTCGTTCGCCCGGAACATGTAAACTCTAATGAGGATACCCTGCTGATGTACTTCACATCGGGAACCACTGGCGAGCCAAAGATGGTGGCACACGATCACCTCTATGCCCTCGGTCATCTGACCACGGGTGTATATTGGCATAATCTCCATGAGAACTCCATCCATCTTACCGTAGCCGATACCGGTTGGGGCAAGGCTGTATGGGGCAAGCTCTACGGACAATGGTTTGCCGGAGCCACCGTCTTCGTCTTCGACCACGAGAAGTTTACGGCTGATAAGATCATGCGCCAAATTGAGAAGTATCACATCACCTCTTTCTGTGCCCCTCCTACCATCTACCGCTTCATGATTCAGGAAGATTTCTCGAAGTATGACCTCAGCAGTCTTGAATACTGCACCACAGCGGGCGAGGCAATGAACCCATCCGTGGCAGAAACCTTCCAGAAACTGACTGGTGTTCAGATTTACGAGGGCTTCGGACAGACTGAGACCACCATGACCTTGGGAACCTTCCCTTGGATCAAGCCAAAGCCAGGAAGCATGGGCAAGCCAAATCCACAATATGATGTTCACATCCTTCGCCCAGACATGACGGAATGCGAGGATGGTGAAAAGGGCGAGATTTGCATCCGCATCGGCGATAACAAGCCTATCGGTCTCTTCAAATATTACTATCGTGACGAGAAGCAGACCAAATCGGTTTGGCACGATGGTTACTATCACACGGGCGATATGGCTTGGCGTGATGAGGAAGGCTACTTCTGGTTTGAGGGAAGAATCGACGACGTAATCAAGAGTTCGGGTTACCGTATCGGTCCTTTCGAGGTAGAGAATGCCCTGATGACTCACCCTGCCGTAGTAGAGTGCGCCATCACCGGTGTGCCAGACCCAATCCGCGGCATGGTAGTCAAGGCTACCGTCGTACTGAAGGATGAATACAAGAGTATGGCAGGTCCAGACCTCATCAAGAAGCTGCAGGATCATGTGAAGCACGAGACTGCTCCTTATAAATATCCTCGCATCATCGAATTCGTAGATGAACTGCCAAAGACCATCTCCGGCAAGATTCGAAGAGTAGAGATTCGAGAAAAAGACAATAAAAAGAAATAATGATTGAAGGGGCAAGGAATTTGAAACAACAGATTCCTTGCTCCAACTAAATATCAGCATAAAATGGGAAAAAGAATCGTAGTAAAAGTGGGCAGCAACGTGCTGACCCGAGAAGACGGAAAACTGGATGTAACGAGAATGTCGGCGATTGTTGATCAGATTGTCTGGCTCAGAAAGCACGACTATGAGGTGATTCTGGTATCTTCTGGTGCCGTGGCTGCTGGAAGAGCAGAACTGCATGTTGACCATCATCTGGACAGCGTGGAGCAACGCCAGCTGTTCTCTGCCATCGGACAGGTGAAACTCGTAGGTCTCTATTACAACCTTTTCCGCGAATACAAAATCAAGATAGGTCAGGTATTGACCATGAAGGAGAATTTCGGTGCCGAAGAGCAGTACAAAAATCAGGAGGCCTGCATGCAGGTGATGCTGGAAAACAACGTGCTCCCTATCGTCAACGAGAACGATACCGTGTGCATCACCGAGCTGATGTTTACCGATAACGATGAGTTGTCAGGCTTGATTGCCAAGATGATGAATGCCGACACTTTGATTCTGTTAAGCAATGTGGATGGCATTTACAATGGCGACCCAAGCGAACCTACCACCCGCATCATCCCATCGGTTTATTACGACCGCGACATCAGCGAGTACATCCTTGCCAGCAAGAGCAGTCACGGCAGAGGCGGCATGACATCAAAGGTAAAGACCGCCCACGACGTAGCCAATGCCGGCATCAAGGTAATCATCGCCAACGGCAACACGCCAAACATTCTCATCAATCTGAAGGAGCATCCGATGGAGACCCTTCATACTGAGTTTGTGGCAAGACCGCTAAACAAGTAAAATCATTAGGGATAAGAAATACAGAAACCTAAAAAAGCAGCAAGCCTATTTATAGACTTTGCTGCTTTTCGTTTTTATTATGAATAGTTGATACGTTATTCTAATACCAATACATGGCTCGTTCCATCTGTCTGGCTGAATACATTCAAACCGACCTTCATCAGATAGTCACCGCTATACTGCTTGCCATTGCACTCCAAATCAGATTCCTTGCCAGGCATCAGATTGGTCTCCTTTACGGTATAAACCTTATCGGCATCCAATCCCTGCATCTTCACATTCATCAGAGGCTCCTTGTAGCGTGGATGCAAGTCGTAAGCAAAGAGAACGGCACGCTGCTTGTCCTTACTTACATAGTTAATGGCACAGTGGTTGCCTTCGTATGGAGAAACCAGGCGATACTGGTCGCCCTCAAGAATCATCGGCTTCATGCTATCGTAGTTCTTTACAGCATTCTGCACAAACTTGTAGTCATCACCAGAAAGCGACTTGAGGTCGATATCAAAGCCCAACTTACATGAACTGCAAACATCTGTGCGGAACTTCACACTGGTATTCTTGTTCCAATTGGTTACATGCGAACCCATGGTCTTGGCTGGGAAGAACTTAGACAGGCTCCACTGGATGTAGAGGCGCTCGTATGGATCCGTATCGTCAGAACACCAGAACTCAGTGAAATACTTCAGCATCTCGTAATCCATTCTGCCGCCACCGCCAGAGCAGAGCATCATCGGCAACTTAGGATACTTCTTATGAATACGGGTAAGCACCTTGTAGATACCACGGACATGATCGATATAGAAATTACCCTGATTCTCCTTATGATATGGAGAATAGATATTGGTAATCACACTGTTGCAGTCCCACTTGAAGTAAGCCACATCCGGATTCTCCGTCATGATACGATCCACGATGCCGAACACATAATCCTGTACCTTAGGATTACTGATATCAAGTACCAGCTGATTGCGGTAATAATAAGTATCACGCTTTGGCTGCATAATCACCCAGTCGGGATGCTTCTCAAAGAGTTCACTCTTAGGATTCACCATCTCAGGCTCAATCCAAATACCAAACTTTACACCAGCCTTTTTGGCATCTCTTACCAATCCAGGGATTCCATCAGGCAGCTTGCTCTTGGTAGCCTCCCAGTCACCGAGACCTGCATGGTCGTCCTTACGAGGATACTTGTTGGCAAACCAACCATCATCAAGCAAGAACATATCTACACCCAGATCCTTGGCATCCTTCATCAACTCAGCAAGACTCTGCTGGTTGAAGTCGAAACCAGTATTCTCCCAGTTGTTCAAGAGCGTAAGGCGATCTTCCATACCCATGTTTACCTGATACTGGCGAGCCCAATTGTGCAAATTACGGGAAGCCTCACCGATACCATTATCGCTCATGGCAAAGATAAACTCAGGGGTAGTGAACGTCTCACCAGCCTTCAGCTTATAGTTAGAGGCGTATGGATTGATGGCAGGAATAACACGAAGGGCTCCCACGTTATCTACCTCGAAGGTAAAGCGGAAGTTGCCAGGCCATCCGATGGTTCCAAGCATCACCTTGCCCTCATTCTCCTTGGCTGGCTCATCGAATCCCAGTTCAAAGAACGGCTCCTCATGCATGGCTGCACGGGTACCCAACTTGGTATCAACAATTTTCTTACCAGCAGTCAACTGGCAAGTCTCAGGCTGTCCTTCCTTAGCCCAGTCGCTATGATAATTGGTAACGAAATACTTGTCTGCCTTGAAATAAAGCATTGTAGAGCTATATCTCCAAAGCGTTACAGGAGCTTTCTCCTTATGAGAGATTTCGCTCCATGCCTTGATGACGTTCTCCTTAGGATAAGCTGCATAGTGGAGCTTCACGGTCAGCGGATATACCTTGTCCTTAAGAGTGATGATGGTCTCAACACCTCCACTGATAGCCTTTTCTTCAGAAGACTGATAATACAAATAGGTAGTCATATTACCATCTGCGTGGGTCACTGCCACTGCCGGCTCGAAGAAATCTTCAGCACCAGAGGTTGCATAAACCTCATGACCTCGCTGGCAGACGGAACCATCAGAAGCCGCATATACATCCCACTTCAGATGATTGTAATCTGAAGGATTCTTCAATTTGTCACCCAGATACACTTGGTAGAGGCGACCCTTAGGAGAAACCTGCATCACGAGGTCGGTCTTATCGGTTGACACTCTGATGGTCTTTTGAGCAGATGCCATGATAGATGTCATGCACATTGCTACGATAATCATAAATACCTTTTTCATCGTTCTTTGGTTTTTATGTGATTGCTTTGTTATAATTAAACGCTATGATACTCTTGTTATTATCTTAGAACTTGATTCCTGCGGAGAATTCCACCGTGAACGGACGGAGATAGCTACCACTCATGTACTTGCCTTCATATTTTCCGGCTTCCTGCTTGGTAATCAGTTCAGAGCCACTAATGGTACCCTTGGCACCCTTCTCGTTGAAGATATTGATGACACTCACGCCAAGGCTCAGCTTCTTGTTCACATTCCAGTTGATTCCGCCGAAAGTCTCCCAGTGACCATTGAAATAGAGAGCCTCCTGAAGGTTGGCATAGGTCTTACCGAAGTAACGGAAGCTCAACCAGGCATTCAGATTCTTGGTGATGTCGTATTTAGGGTCCAATTCGATAAGAACCTGAGGAATCTCCTTGACAATCATGTTATTGGCATTCACTCCCATAGACTGACCGTCACTGAACGTTACACTCGCATTATAGTTCTTATACACCGGCTTCTGATAAGTGAAGAGTGCATGCATGTGGAAGTTCTTGAACGGATTGATTTCTGCCGAGGTTGTCCAACCCAAAGTCTGGATGTTATAGATGAGCAACACGGTCTTGCCCTCTGTAGTACCAGGCTTGGTAAGATTCTGCTGGTCGATATTGTTCGACTTTGATATGTAAGTCACCATTGAAGAAAGGTCAATCCAATCGTTCTTGTAGAAAATACCACCACGAATCAGTGGGATGGTTACTCGCTTATACTGCTCCTCGGTAGGACCTGTTCCTGCATACTCGCTGATGCGTGGGAAACGGGTGGCGATGGTAGCATCGGCTGTCAAACCAAACTGGCGGGTAAGGTTATACGTCAACTGCAAGGTGGCAGCATAATTCAATTTATCCTTGGTTACGTTCTTTGCTTCGATGCTATGCTCGGTAGCAACAACAGAACCATCAGCAGCAGTGGCGTATGTATTATAGTTACCCATGTGGAATCCAGAGAAACGTGGAGTAGAAATCTGCTCGGCAGACATGCGGTAGTACTCCAATCTACCACCATAGAACACCTTGAACTTAGGACTTACCTTCCATTCGTCGGTAAAGTAGAGTGCCAACTTGTTCTCTGAACCCTTGGTGTATTCTGGACTCAACTCATTATAACCGAAAGTCTCAGAACGACGGGCTGTCTGTGTAGGATCAAGCGGATTGACATACATCTGGCTCAATGTGCGTGGATAAGCTTCTACGGTGCCTGCCCACTGGAACGAAGACGAATAGTAATTGAGATGGTAATACCACTCGTTCAAACCAATCATTAACTTATGGTTGTTCAACTGCTTGGTGATTTCGGTGGTCAAAAGCGCATTGCTCACCTTACCAACATGCAACCAGGTGCGACGGCCTTCTATATAGCCACTGTAGGCAGACCCATCAGAAAGTTGGTAGCCATCAGCCTCGCTCACCTGAGAGATGGTACTTCCTCCGTAATCTACATAATTGGCACGTGGAGCATTCATATACTTGGCGTTGAATTTCCACAACCATCCATTATCAAACTGATACTGACTAATGAGGGCAATCTCGTTGGCATGATTCTCACTGCCATCGCTCATATTCCATGTCTCCATCTTTCCTGACTTTGTATTCAAGTATTGGAAAGAACCTTGACGCTGCACGTATGAGTCCATACCAGGGTCAAAGCCATCAATCTTCTTGATACTGCCGTCGCCAGAATAGATAAATGGGGCTGCATTGGCAAAATTGCCAGGGTTCTTGCTGTTGGAATACTTATATAATAAGGAGACACGTCCCTTTCCATCATTCAAGATGCGAGTGATGCCGAAATGATAAAGTTGGGTACGGTCGGCATAATCAGTAAAGCGAAGCTTGAAACTACCTGGATCGAAATTCTGATACACACTGGCTGTATAAAGCCAATTGTCACCGATTCCACCAGACAGGTTGAGATCTACATTCTGCATACCAAAATGGTTTGCCTTATAGTTGAGCTTGCCCTTGAACTCTTTCTGTCCCAACTCGCTGAAAGAAGAAACTGCGTACGCAATATTACCCGTAGCAATGGCTGACTCAGATGGAGTCATCAAGTCGGTACCTTTCAGTGAGGCATCGCTTCGCCAATGGGCAGAAAGTTTGTGTACGGAAGAAGAGTAAACGGCAGGAAGACCGTTCTCATATACGGTTACATCCTCGCTTGGCAATCCTATCTGGATTTCACGAGGCTTGTTGGCATCAGATGCGTTGAGCATCACATTACGCTCTTCCTTTTTCTCCTTGTTTTCAGAATCGTCAGAAGGAAGTGCATACACTTGGCTTGCAGCAGACATCGCTACCAAAGCCATAGAAAATGTACGGATTCTTAAGTTCATAATCTTACAGTTGTTTATTCTTTGTTTGACTTGATTTCACTTGCCACCGAATGCGATTCGATTGCGGTTGCAAAGTTAAGGAGATTTTTCAGACATTGGCATCATGTGTAGGTTACGAGTAGATAAATACCAGGTTATAAAGTCCATAACCTACTAATAATCAATTCATCAAAGATATTAATACTTTTTAATAGAGTAGATGATAAAAAGAGGAATAAAAGTAGTATCTTTGCAGAAAAATACAACTCTAAGGCATTCTTATAGCCTATCTGATAGTAACAATAACAATTAAAAGGTCAGTATAGTTATGAAAGTAGTATTGTGGTTCTTAATGATGCTTATGCCATTGCTGGCAAGTGCTTCTTCCGTAAACGAGGAACAGCTGTTCCATCGTTTAGACAGTTACATCGCTCAGCGAAGCAAGTTTACCCAAAGAAAAGAAGCGAAACTGCTAAGACTCAAAAAGCAACTACACATGACTTCCGATAAGCGTAGCCAGCTTAGTCTCTATAACCAAATCTACAGAGAGTATTATACCTACCGTTACGACTCTGCCATGACATACGCCAAGAAGGGCTACCAGCTGGCAGCACAGCTTCAGGATGATTATTTCGTCAACCTGAATAAAATCAATCGCGCGGCAGTGCTGTCAACAGGCGGTTTCTACAGCCAGGCAGAAGACTTAATGCTCGCAATGGATGTGGAGAAAATGTCACCTAAGTTATTGCAATACTATTATTATACCTTGACTTGGGTATATAACTACTGGGGAACTTTCTGCAACAAGTCGGAGTTTCAAGAAGGATTAGAAGCCAAAAAACGTTTTTATTTAGGCAAGACTCTTGAGCATATCGGCAACAAGGAATCCGCTCTTTATTACTATCTTTCAGGAGAGTTTGAATTTCTAAAGCAGCGTACTAGTAAAAAGACGCTTCAGTTCTACATGAAGGCACTTTCAGCCAGTCCCCTGAACAGCCGTGTGCATGCCTCATCGGCTTATTGCATTGCCCGCTATTATTATGATACCGACCAAAAGGATTTGTATGAGAAGTATATTGTAGAAGCTGCCATCTCAGACCAGATATGCCCCCTGAAGGAGAATCTTGCTCTTCAGGAACTTTCCACCTATCTATATAATAAGGATGCCTCCTATGCAAAGAGGGCTTCCAAATACATCTATTGCTCCATGGAGGATGCCCAATTCTACAACAACCGTCTCCGCATGGTTGAGATTTCCCGCATACTTCCCCTTATCACAGAAACGAACCATCAGGCAGAAGTACGCAAGAACCGCATCGTAACAGCATCCCTCGTCATCGTGAGTATCCTGTCGCTAGGATTCCTTGCCATGGCTTTCTTTGCATTCAAGATGAACAAGCGTCTGACCAAGAGCCGTAGGGAGATAAAAAGCCAAAATACACTCTTGGACGAACTGAACCAGAAGCTGCTCAACACCAATAAGCGAAGAGAGACCTATATGCATTTATTCATGGACATCAGTGCCGTATATATCAAGAAACTGGATGATTATCGCAAACTGGTAAGCCGCAAAATCAAGGCAAAGCAAACTGCCGATCTTCTGACTGCCATCAACAGCTACAAGCTGGCAGAAGAAGAGGCAGCCAACTTCTATATTCGCTTCGACAAGGCATTCATTGACTTGTATCCGAATTTCGTGGAAGAGTTCAACCAACTGCTGTTGCCTGAAAAGCAGATTGTTCTCCCTGCCCCTAACAGTCTCACCAAGGAACTGCGTATCTATGCACTGATGCGACTAGGAATTACAGATGGTCAGGAACTGGCCACCCTCCTGTTCTATTCTACGCAAACCATCTATAATTACAAGACAGCCATCAGAAAGCGAGCCAAAGACCTCACCACTTTTGATGCAGCCATCAACCAACTATGCAATGTGATAGGCTAATAAATGGCAGAAAATTGAGTATGTTCCTCAACTTTCTGCCATTTTCTTTTGCATATTCAAGAATTAGTTGTACCTTTGCCATTACATAATAGTTGTAACACTAAAGATGTAATGGCGTATGAGACTAGGCAACAGGAAATTAGCGAATCCTTTCATCTGTCAAGGGTATGAAAGTCCTGAGTATTTCTGCGATCGAGAAGTAGAGACTGCTACCCTTTTATCTCATCTGAAGAACGGCAGGAACGTAACACTTATCTCTCCTCGTAGAATTGGCAAAACGGGACTCTTCAAGAATACCTTCTTCTATCTCTAGGAAGAAGAGAATTATACCGTCTGCCTCACCGAGTTGATGTTTACCGATAACGATGAATTATCGGGCTTGATAGCAAGAATGCTGAATGCCGGCATCAAGGTGATTATCGCCAATGGCAATGTGCCCAATATCCTCATCGACCTCAAAGAGCATCCGATGGAGACCCTACATACAGAGTTTGCTCCAAGACCGATGGAAAAATAATAGAATCACAAACGAGATAGCACAGAGCTTTGCGACGCAAATGGCTCATCGTGCCTGTCACCGTCAAAGACAAGTACAAGATACTCCGTGTCATCTCATCACTGACGCACGAGCCATTCGAGGTGAAGATTATTGAATAAAATTAATAGGCATAAGAAAAACTGAAAGAAAGAGAAGCGAAGGTAATAGAACTTGCTGTGAACTTCTGCAACGAGAAGTTGGACGAGGAATGTGCCACACTATGCACCCAACTGATACAGAAACTTGGAAGGAAACGCACCAATCCTCTCCAGTCTGGAAGATTAGAGATTTGGGCAGCTGCAGTTGTTTACACAATATGCAGCATCAACTTCATATTCAGCAAGGACTCCCGACTAAGCTTGACATCGAATGACATCTGTGAATATTTTGGCACAAGCAACTCAACCACGGCGCAAAAGTCGAGGACGATAAAAGACTTGCTGAAGATAAGTCAAGTATTCGATCCCAACTTTTCATTGAAAGAGATTGCCACAAACAATCCTTACAACCGTCTTCGAATATCGTCTAATGGCTTTATCTTCTTCGATTAATGTCAAAACATTACGGGCATTCCTTGCCAATAACAATGCACCATACAAAAAAATGGGACAAAGTTCCACCTTTTTGACATGGTGCATTGTTTGTTATATAAAAGACACTAATGGTGGCAACACCTGCCTTTAAGACATCACCTATTTATATTTACAGCAAGAAAAATCTACCTTACAACAAGAATGTTTCAAAATTATCCCTTGTCACTACCTTAAAATCCACATCAGGATAAGAGCGAGAAAACGATAATGGCATGGCAGCTTTTCGATTCGGATTCCATTTGAACTCCACCGCAGCCAACTGTCCATCCATCTCCTCTATATAATCTATCTCTTGCTTCAACTTAGAACGCCAGAAATAACTCTTTGCGTATGACTTTTCATACCGCAACTTCTTCAAACGCTCTGCCACCATATAGTTTTCAAACAATGCACCAGTATCCAAACGGCTCTCCAACATCTGATAATTACCAATCACAGCATTGCGAATGCCACAATCCCAGAAATAGATTTTACGAGCAAACTTCAACTCGTTTCGCAAGTTGCGACTAAATGAGCCCAACCTAAAGATGATATACGATTGCTCCAAAAGTGTCACATAGCTCTCCACCGTCTTTGGGTCAAGTCCGCATGTCTGTGCCAACTCATTGTACGAAACTTCTGAACCCATCTGAAATGCTAAAGCTTGAAGCAATTTCACCAACTTATCGCTTTTCTTGATTTTATCAAACATCAATATGTCTTTATACAGATAGCTATTCGCCAACTCCGTCAAAATCATCCTTTCGTCGCCTACATTGTTGATGACGTCAGGATAACTGCCGTATATCAAGCGATGAGCCAACAAGCGTTTCTCTTCTAACAAACCATGATGCTCCACAAGTTCACCAAACGATAAAGGATACATCCAATATTCCATTTTTCTTCCTGTCAGTGGCTCATTGATTTTATTGGATAAATCAAAGGAAGAGCTACCCGTAGCCAATACCTGTACATCAGGGATGTTGTCAGTAATCAACTTAATGCCGATTCCGATATCAGGAATACGTTGAGCTTCATCTATCACCACCACAGACTTCTTGCCTATTATCGTCTTTAGCATTGTAGATGAAACGTTCTCAAACAAGTTGCGCACATCCTGCTCATCGCCATTAAGCCATAGTACGTCGTCACGCCTTGCCAGCAAGTTTTTCAGCATAGTAGTCTTGCCTACTTGACGTGCTCCAAATAAGACTATCGCCTTGCCTTGTCCCATCCTACTGGCTATAATTGACTCTAAATATCTATTAATCATATTTTTATTCCATTGTTAAGATGATGCAAAAGTACATACTTTCGTTGGAAAATCCAAATAAAGCAACACTTTTTTGGAATTGATTCCATAAAAAGCATAACTTTTAAGGAATTGATTCCATAAAAGTCTAAACTTTTTAGGAATACCAGAGAAAAACAAGGGAAGAGGATGTGTCATCAGACACTAATTTGCAAACTGCACGCACACAGGCTTTCCAACCTTTATATCCTGCTTCGTATCAACCATTATTCCTGTTTTCCTGTCGATTTTGAAAACTTGAATCACATGGCTGTCACGGCACGCCACAAGCATAAACTCTCCGTTAGGCGTGATGGCGAAATTGCGAGGATGGGCAGCTGTAGGTTGGAAGCCTATCTTTGTGAGCAGACCCAATTTCTTATCTACGGCAAATACCGAGATGCCCTCATCGGTTAACCGATGGGATGCATAGAGAAAGCGACCGTCAGGAGACAGATGAATATCAGCACTTCCAAGCGTACGGGTCTTTGAAGCCTGTATGCGCTGCAACTCCTGCAAGGTACCCTTGTTATATCCCAATACGGTTACCGTGCCATCCAGTTCGCCTATCAGGTAAGCCACATTGCCTTTTGAGTTGAATACAAGATGGCGTGGTCCTGTTCCCTTAGGTGCCTGATAGACAAGAACAGGATTGGATAAGAATTCCCTGCCATCATTTACCTGGAAGCGCCAGATACAGTCGTTCCCCAAATCATTGGCAAGCATATATTGATGATCAGGAGTCATCTGGCAGCAATGGATATGTGATACCACGCCACTCCCCTCTCGATGCATATCGAAATATTGCGATTCTGGCGCCACACTTCCATCTTCCTTGATTGGGAATACGGAAATATCACCCCCATTATAATTGGATGTCACCACATTTCCGCCATACAGCATCACATTGCATGGTGCTGCACCTGGCATCTTGTTTTCAGGTCGAGTAGCCTTCGTTCCACACTTCTGATACCCAAGCGGAGTCATCGAACCCTCTTTCTTATTGAGTACGAAAGCCCCGAGCCCTTGTCGCCCATCATCATATTCGCTCACGGCATAAACCCGATTTGCATCATGATTCATCAGGAGAAACGAAGGGTTGTCAGCCTGCACATCGCCCACCAATTGCGATTTCCCCGTTCGTTGGTTGAAACGATAAACATACATTCCGTCAGAAGTACTCTGGTCGGTATAGGTACCTACTACCATTGTAAGTTCATCACTCGCCACAGCCGGCATCCCCACAGCCATCGTCAAGGACAAGCCTGCCAATATCGTCTTTATATTGTCCATAAGTCGTATCATTTTATCAAGTTTATAATATTAATATTGCTTCAGAAGCAAAAATACAAAAAGAAATGGAAACGGGCAAGCGAAAAAGCAAAAAAATATTATTTTTAACTCTTTAAGCAAGAGAGGCAACTACTCTGCACCCCAACCAACCATATACATTCGGCATCTCTTTCTGAATGACGGTGCAAAGATACTGCTTTTTTTCGACTCACTCTGAACTTTCGTGAAGATACGCAAAAAAAAACTAAAAAAATCTCTCTGTGGCTAAAATAGAATTCTCTGTGACTAAGATAAATCTCCCAGTGACTAAGATAAATCTCTCAGTGACTAAGATAGAAATCTCAATGACTAAGATAAAATCCCAGTTTGTGTGAAGGCAAGGCTGTGATGTGAAGGCATGGCCTCAAAAAACTAGTTTTCTAATACTAAAAACCTATATCTAAAACCCTGATATTCATTTCATTTACCTTTATAACACGCTGTATATACAAAAGTATTGGAGCCTAGGGTTCACATCACACCTTCAAACCAGCGGTCATTCGGGCTTGATTTCGGTTGCAAATGTAGGCAATGGCAGAAGAAAGTCCTAAGTATTTCTGCGACAGAGAAAATGTGCTTTAAACGTGCGGAATGTGCTTAAAAAAGATAGATTCCGCACGTTTAAAGCACATTTCTTAGATATCGCTTCATATTTGGGCTATTCCACGTACTCTTTTCTTTACTTTTTATGATAATAAACATTAAAATCATGCTTTAAACGTGCGGAATGTATCTAAAAAAGATAGATTCCGCACGTTATCTCACTATTTTTTCGTATATTTGCCCCAGAAATATAACTATTTGAACTATGTTAATAGGTAGAAAAGAAGAACTGAAGACACTTCATCAAGCATTGATTGCAGATGAGTCGAAGTTTGTTGCCATATATGGGCGCAGACGAGTGGGAAAGACTTTCCTGGTAAGGGAGGCCTTCAACAATGACTTTGCCTTTTATCATACAGGATTGGCAAATGAGACCAATCGCATACAATTGGCAGAGTTCAACCGTTCACTCACATCATATAGCAAACAGAAACAGTCGAAGTTAAAAGATTGGTATGATGCTTTTGACAGGTTGGGGCAACTGTTGGCACAATCTACTATCCCCAAGAAAGTAGTGTTCATCGACGAGATGCCATGGATGGATTCTCCACGCTCCAATTTTCTTTCGGCTTTGGAACATTTCTGGAATGGATGGGCTTCCGCCCGCAAGGATATTCTCCTCATCGTTTGCGGCAGTGCTACCTCATGGATTATCAATAAGGTGATTAAAAATCATGGTGGATTGCACAACCGAGTGTCTGTCCGTATTCATCTGAAACCGTTTTGCTTAAGGGAATGCGAACTCTATTCCGAAGAAATGGGACTGCGCTTTAATCGCCGACAGGTTTTGGAAGGCTATATGATCATGGGAGGTGTTCCGTTTTATTGGTCTCAACTGAAACCGGGAATGAGTCTGGCACAGAACATCAACCAGTTATTTTTCTCAGAAGATGGCAATCTTCGTCACGAGTTTGATGACTTATACGACTCTTTGTTCAAACAGCCTAAGCCTTATCTCTCGATAGTAGATGCTTTGGCAACCAAGAAAGTCGGAATGACCCGAACAGAAATCTTACAAGCAACCAAGTTGACCGACAATGGCAAGTTGACGGAATACTTAGATAACTTGGAATACTGCGGATTTATCCGAAAATATAATTGCATCGGAATGAAAGCTAAGAATGCCTTGTTCCAGTTAATGGACAATTACACCTTATTTTATTATAAGTTTATCAAGGACAGCTATATCAATGACGCACAATATTGGACCAAGATTACCGGCAAACCCGAGTACAACACGTGGTGCGGTTTGGCTTTTGAACGAGTATGCCTACAGCATGTGGAGCAAATCAAGACAAAGCTAGGCATTCAAGGAGTTATCACCACGGTTTATTCTTGGAGTGTAGCTGGGAGCAAGGAAAAGCCGGGAGCACAGATCGACTTGCTGATAGACAGGAACGATGATGTCATCAATCTCTGTGAAATCAAATACTCCAAGGCTCCATTTCAGATAACTAATACGATAGATGCGAGTTTACAAAACAAGCGAGAGCGTTTCATCCAAGAAACTGGCACCGAAAAAGCCGTGCATCTTACAATGATTACGACCATGGGATTATCCGACAATCCTTATGCCTGGGATGTCCAGTCGGTAGTAACAATGGACGACTTGTTTGTTCTTTGGTAAGCAAAAGGTTGTATCATAAATGAGAGGGTGTGCCATTAGTCTATGACACACCCTCGAAACTTCCTCCAAGAATTTAAAATTAATAATTAAAATATACTGTACCATAAAGAGTTGTGAGAGCAGACCATTCAAAATTATCTACTATAAATTGTCCATCTCCAGATGAAATTCTTTGCGCTCTAACCGTACCATTGTTCATCCATGTTCTAGTATCAGAACGATATACAGCTACAACATAAGGACCAACATACTGACCTATTCTAGCACAAACACGTATCTTGACTCTCACAAATCTTCCATCCTGTGCTTTCACATACCCACCAACCACACTCGTTTGAGATATTGGTGGAGTTGGAGCTCCAAAGCCATAAGACGGAATTGAAGGTACCGACGGAACAGAAGGCACACTAGGAACCAATGGACGTCCTGTATTAGCATCCAAAGGTACATACTCAAAAGCCTGAGCTCTCATGCCTAACGAAAACGCTGCGAGCAAAGTCGCCAATAACACTTTTTTCATAAGTTAACCCTTTCTATTTATAAATTTAACGTTATATTATTTTGGAAACGAAGCAGTTCCTAAGCTAATAGCGAAACCCACATCATCAAAAAATATATTATAGCATACAGGATGCTTTTTATACGGCAATATGCGGATTTCTGCAGAGACAATTCTTTTAATAGCACCAGTTGATGAAGAGCTAAGAAACGGCATACCATAATTTTTCAAAATTTGCTTTATCGTAGTCTCTCCATCAGAAACATAGTACTCGGCAGTTCCGTAGTAAACAAAAGGTTGTTTATTTTTCCAATGTGCCTTTATCTCGTCTTTTGAAGGTTGAATATAGGAGTCTATCTGAAATTTAAAACGATATTGCGAAGGATGGTCATAACAATCATAGACCATAAAACCTCCATAGTTACCCCAAGCCTTATAATATCTAGCATTATGCCAGTCCCCCCAATATCCATCAAAAAAACATGCAAAACTAAGTTCATAATTTTGAGCATAACTTTTTAATGGCGAAAACATAACTAACAAACTAAACAAAAAGAACAAATATTTCCTCATAATTATACTATTTTATTATTCATCTTCAAATACTCTATTGCACTAATAGTTGCATCAACCCTAGAACAAAAGATTATATGATCATGCTTTGATTGATTTTTATACAAGTCATAAAGCCAAGCCTTTGCTTCCTCCCTGCTCACTTTCTCATCAACCACAGAAACATATATATACTCTATAATCTTACGAAAGCTTGTTGCATTTGAGAATGGATCATCATTAGTATAAGGTGCATTTTTCACCTCATCTTCCAAGATTTTCTTTGCTGTTTCTACACTTGAAACCATACATTATGCCTCCAAAGCCACGGCTCCTAATGGCACTCTAATAATTGAAGATTAGCATAAACACAAAAACGTGGAGCCAGTCTGTCGCCCGTTCCACGTGTTGAGGCCTTCGCATTGCCCTATTAGTCGAAACGAGCAACGCTGAAAGCCCCACGCAAAAGTGAATATATAGTACACCATCTTGCGCCATGCACTTTAGTACATAGCGACAATTAGGATATATATACTACACCCCTGGGGCGTCCCCGCTGCTTTGTTTTTGACTAATAGTTTGAAGTTGCGAAGTTCCAACACGTCAAACACAAAGCGTTCAGTACGCCTTTATGTATATGTATCAATCCCTTAGCCTCCACCCTTAGGGCTTCCAGCATGGATATGACACCGCAAATTTATGAAATATTTTCGAAACCTCCAAACTTTTATCGAAAAAAGTGAAGAGAAAGATTGCTTTTTCGATATAAAATCGTATCTTTGCACTTTGAACAGCTAAAATCAGTAGCATTATGAAACAACCCGGCAAGAAATATAACGATGAAGACAATATGCTCGTCAACGACTTGCGCTCATCGTCAGCAAGGCTCGCAGCAAAGCATTTGCTGCCGTCAATTATTCTCTGGTGGAAAGAAACTGGAGAATAGGACAACGTATTGTGGAACAGGAACAGAACGGAGCATCACGTGCTGAATACGGAAAGCATGTGATAGAGGTAGCTTCGGCTGCTCTTACAGAGGAATTCGGGAAGGGATTCTCCAAGACAAGTATCAAGAATTGCAAGAAATTCTTTATGTATTTTTCTCATTCTGAAAAAGGTCAGGCAGTGCCTGACCTTTTGGCGTCCCATCTTCTCCCTTGGACCCACTATGAGCGTCTCATCCGTGTAGAAGATAAACAAGCTCGTGAATGGTATGCCAAGGAAGCGTTCAACGAAGGTTGGAGTTATCGAACACTCAACCGCAATATCAACACCTTATATTATGAACGTCTTCTTATGTCAAAGAAGAAGCAGCCAGTCGTTAACGAGATGCAAGACAAGACAAAGGCTTATCAGCAAGACAAACTCGAATACATCAAATCACCAGTTGTCTTGGAATTTCTTGGATTGCCAGAAGACACATCCCTCGCTGAATCAAAACTGGAGACTGCCATCATCAACAACCTAGAGAAATTCTTGATGGAAATGGGAAAGGGATATGCGCTTGTGGCTCGCCAGCAACATATCCGAACCGAGGAGAACGACTACTACATCGATTTGGTGTTTTACAATTACCTCATCAAATCATTTATTTTGGTCGATTTGAAGGTAAATCGCATCACTTACCAGGATGTAGGACAGATGGATATGTACCTTCAGATGTACGACAAGATGAAAAAAGGACCAGACGACAACCCTACAATCGGCATCATCCTTTGTACCGAAACAGATTCGGATGTGGCACGATACTCTACCCTCGCAAAAAACGACCAGATGTTCGCTGCAAAATACAAGCTTTACCTGCCAGACAAGGAAGACTTGAGAAGAGAAATCGAACGACAAAAAGAACTATATCTGATGGCTCATCCTGAAGAAAACGATAAAGAGTAATTCTTCTGGCAGTATCAAAATTATTAGAAGACACCATTACAAAAAGGTCAGACGCTGTCTGACCTTTTTTAATCTCATTTTCCGTATAACTATACATTTTTATGTAAAATCATCACTTTTTCTTGCATAAAGTTTGCAATTACCAATATTTATACTTACCTTTGCAACGAAATAACATCTTATCATTAAATAAGAAAGGAAATTGTAAATGGAACTGAAAGAGACTTTCCAAAAAGTGAAGGCTGCCAGCAAGACCCTGGGCTTGCTCAGCGATGAACAACGTAATGAAATCCTGCAGGCGGTGGCTGACGCTATCATCGCCGAGACTCCTGCGCTCCTCCAGGCAAATGCAGAAGACTTGGCTAAGATGGACAAGGCTAACCCGCTCTACGACCGATTGCAACTCACCGAGCAGCGACTCCAGAATATTGCTTCGGATATGAGACACGTAAGTACCCTGCCCTCACCGCTCGGAAGAGTTCTCAAAGACAAGACACTCGACAACGGATTGCACCTGCAGCGAGTAGCCGTTCCATTCGGAGTCATCGGCATGATTTACGAGGCCCGTCCTAATGTTACCTACGATGTTTTTTCTCTCTGTTTCAAGAGTGGAAATGCTTGCGTACTGAAAGGTGGTAAGGATGCAAACGCCTCTAACTCAGCGGGTGTCGAACTTATCCACAGGGTGTTGATAAAGTATGGCGTGAATCCAAACGTATGTACGCTTCTACCAGCTACCCATGAGGCTACAGGCGAAATGCTGAATGCCGTGGGCTATATCGACCTCTGCATTCCTCGAGGTGGAAAGAAGCTTATCAACTTCGTTCGTGATACTGCCAAAGTGCCGGTTATCGAGACTGGAGCTGGCGTGGTACACTGCTACTTCGATAAAGATGGCGACCTGGAGATGGGCAAGCGCATCATCACGAATGCCAAGTGCCGAAGAGTGAGCGTATGCAATGCACTCGACTGCCTGCTGATTCATGAAAGCAGATTAAACGACCTCCCTGCCCTCTGCGAGGGGCTCGCCGAGAAGCAGACCAAGATTCATGCTGATGCCAAGGCCTACGAGGCATTAAAGGGGCACTATCCTGACACCTTATTATATAAGGCTGAGGAAAGCGAAGCGAAGATGAAGGAAACTGATGCTAACATGAAGAGCATCTGGAACACCGAATGGCTCAGCATGCAGATGGGTATCAAGACCGTGGCTTCGGAAGATGAGGCACTCGAGCATATCGCCACCTACGGAAGCGGACACAGCGAGAGCATCGTTTCCAATAACGAAGCAACCCAGAAGAAGTTCCAGGCATTGGTAGATGCAGCCTGCGTTTATGTAAACGCTCCTACCAGCTTTACCGATGGCGCACAGTTCGGATTGGGCGCAGAAATTGGCATCAGTACACAGAAGCTTGGAGCCCGCGGACCAATGGCGCTAGAAGAGATTACCACCTACAAGTGGTTGATTACAGGAAATGGACAAACAAGGAAGTGAAGAACGAAAAGTGAAGAGTGAAGAATTCAATAGCATTATATTAGAAATAACAAACAAAAAACGAAATAACAATGAAGACATTCTTTAATGTTGAAGACCTTGGCGACTTGAAAGCAGCGCTCGCCGAGGCACAGGAAGTGAAAGCTAACCGTTTCGGTTATCAGGAGTTGGGCAAGAACAAAACCTTGCTGATGATATTCTTCAATAACAGTCTCCGTACCCGACTGAGTACACAGAAGGCTGCGATGAACCTGGGCATGAATGTGATCGTGCTCGACGTGAACGCCGGTGCATGGAAACTGGAGACAGAGCGTGGCGTCATCATGGATGGCGACAAGAGCGAACATCTGCTGGAGGCTATCCCAGTGATGGGTAGCTTCTGCGATTTGATTGGCGTACGCAGCTTTGCCGGTCTGAAAGACCGTGACTACGATTACGCCGAGACCATCGTAAACCAGTTTGTGAAGTATAGCGGCCGCCCAGTCTTCGCCATGGAGACAGCCACCGTTCACCCACTCCAGGCATTCGCCGACCTCATCACCATCGAGGAGCATAAGAAGGTGGCTCGTCCTAAGGTAGTCTTGACCTGGGCTCCTCATTGCCGTGCCCTGCCACAGGCTGTGCCAAACTCATTCGCCCAGTGGATGAACGCAGCCGATGTTGATTTCGTAGTTACTCACCCTGAGGGCTATGAGCTGGACCCTAAGTTTGTGGGCAATGCCAAGGTGGAGTACGACCAGAAGAAGGCACTGGAAGGTGCAGACTTCGTTTACGCCAAGAACTGGAGCTGTCCGGGCGTGAAAGACCCATCACAGTATGGCGAAATCCTGAGCAAGGATATGAGCTGGACCATCGACGAGGAGCACATGAGCTGGACCAATGACGGATGCTTCATGCACTGCCTGCCAGTGCGCCGCGGACTGATTGTTACCGATGATGTCATCGAGAGCAAGAACAGTCTGGTAATTCCAGAGGCAGCCAACCGTGAGATTTCAGCCGAGGTTGTAATCAAGCGCATGCTCGAATCATTGTAAAAAACAATAAAAATGCAGAAATTTGCCCCCTACAAGCAAATTTCTGCATTTTTATTATCTAATCTTATATTTTTTTTCTACCTTTGCAATAACCAAACTTATCAAATTATGAATAGTAATCTAAAAAGCTTTTGCATATTCATCATATATATGCTTGGGGCAATAGCATGTTTTGCTTTCGTCCAATTCTGCTATCCCTATCATCTGTATTACCAGGAGCAGAACCAGCTGTTCCTGGCATCATGGGATTATCTTACCACCTATCTGGAAAAACCAGGTTGGCTGGCATGTATGGCTGGTGATTTTCTCACACAGTTCTATCTCTATCGCTTTATGGGGGCTACCATTCTTACCCTCTGCATCCTTCTCGCCGGGCATAACATCAAATGTGCGGTAAGAAAGGCAGATATCAAGGGAACATGGCTACCCAACCTTGCGGCATTCGTCGTGATGACGCTGCTGGTATGCTTCAGCTTTGACTACGACTACCGCCTGAGCAGCATTCTGGCAATAGCCGGTGGTGCCAGCGTATTCTGTATCAGCACCACAATACTTGTCAGCACCAGAAAGTTGATCAACAAGATAGAAAAGATGGACGAAAATAATCCTACATTGCATCGCATGGGACTTCCGATCTGGATCTCAACATTCAGTATCACCATATCAATTTTCGTATGTCATTGGTTCTTCGGATACGGCGTATGGATTTACGGCGCACTGGTCTTCATAGGCAACCTCATGAACATCATGAAAGCAGGCACCTACTATTGCCTGACCGTCCTGGTGATTACCTTCTTCCTGCTCATGCTCTGCAAACGCCTTTACTTCTGTGATTTCCAAACCATCTATACGTATCCGGGTATAGGCAAATTGGTAAAACCACAATTAGACCAGGAAAGGACACTCGCTGTGGATTGTGAATACTACTTTGGCAACTACAACCGGGTAATCAACATGGTTGAAAAGGATAAGAACCCGAACCAGTACATGAAGTTTTACCATGACCTCATTATGGCACAATTTCGCAGTCAGCCTGCTTCCTTAAATAAGTACCCCAACAAAGACATCGGTACCTTTGAGACATTGGAAGCCAACCCTTCCCTGCTCACCATCCATGCACTGAATGAACTATACTGGGCTCTAGACGATATGACCTTCTGCGAACGGGCAGCCATGCTGGGAAACATATATTCCCCCAACTGCCGCAACATCCGCATGGTGAAGCGACTTGCAGAAATCAATCTGGTGAGAGGAAATTATGCCGCCACCCGCAAATATCTTCGTATTCTTCAAAAGACATTCGTCTGGAAAAGATGGGCCGACCGCATTTTCGCTTCTCTCGGCAAAAACGCCAGTGCAGAAGAGAAAGCCATACTGCAGACGTATCTCGACAAGCGCAAGAACATCAGACTTGAGCAGTAAGACAACAACAACCAGTTTATAAAGCAAGTAAGATGAAACACAAGAACATTCTAAATAGCACCCTGGCAGGACTCCTTCTGTTCGCCTCATGCGCCCAAACTCACGAGAATGCGGAGCAGGTGAACCATCTGCCCAACATGTATCCCGACTATGCCGATGTTACCATTCCCGTGAACATCGCACCGCTCAACTTCGAGATTCGAAACAAGCATCTCTGCAACATAGAGACCATACTCACCATAGAAGGAGCAGATGAGGATGATGCAGATAATACCCTGACGGCTACCAGCAATAGCCAAAATCTGAAGTTCGACTTAAAAGAGTGGAAATATTTCCTGGCGAAGGCAGCTGGCAAGAACATCAAGGTGCAGATATATTCCAAGAGCGATGAAGGAAAATGGACAGCCTTCAGACCTTTTACCTGGCAAGTGGTGAGCGACAGCATCGACTCGTATCTTACCTATCAGCTCATAGAACCAACCTATGATGTATGGAGTAAGACCAAAACAAAACAACGCTGTATAGAGAACTGGGATGAAAAGATAATCGCCGATTACACCCTGATTAAAAATCTCAAGATGAACACGTATGCGTATGGCAACCAGGACGCGAATCTCAGCATCATCTATCTAAGAGGAGAAAATGGAGGTACCATACTCAACCGCAACGGCAAACTGAGAAAACTCAACCTGCAAGGCAAGGGCATGGCTTCACCTGGAATATATTACAGTTTCAATCCTTCGGGCAGATATCTCACCTATTCAACCAATACAATGGTGAGAGATTTCAATATCAATACCGACAAGCGACTGGAAGTATATGATACGGCAAGCAGCATATATGTGGCCGACCTCAACGACAACCACATCATCTCATCACCACTGGCAAGCGACAGTAGCCGTCTGGAGACTTTTCCCACCTTTTCGCCCAACGGCAAATACATCTACTACTGTGCAGCCAACAAGAAGGAACTGTCCGACAAGAATCTGAAAAATCTGAAATATGCCTTGGTGCGCATTCCCTTCAATGAGGGAAATGGCAGATTTGGAGAAAGAATAGACACCCTCTACTCTTCCCGTTCCGTATGTCATCCTAAGCTCAGTCCTGACGGCAGATTCTGTCTCTTCACGGTCCTGGATTACGGTACCTTCCCAGCCTGGCACACAGAGTCAGACCTCTATATGCTGGATTTACAGACAGGCAAGACCGACAGCCTCAACATTGTGAACAGCAAGAAGAGCGACACCTATCACTGCTGGTCACATACCGGTAGATGGTTTGTCTTCATCAGCAAACGGGATGATGGAATCTACGGCAAACCTTACTTCTGCTATGTCGACCGGCAAGGCAAGGCCCACAAGCCATTTGTACTCCCACAAAAGGAGCCGACCTTTTACGACGACTGCCTGAAGAGTTTCAACATCCCGGAATTGAGCCGAGGTCCTGTACCTTTCAATACCATTGGCATCGAACAGGCACTGAAACAGGAAGCAGAACAATTCAGATAAACAAAAAAAGTCCGGGCCTATGAAGGCTCGGACTTTTTTTGTTTATCCATACTTTATTTATTTACAGCCAAATAATTGCGTGCCGGATTGGCATACATGGTTAAGAATCGCTCCTTCAAATATGCTTCATCCTTACCAGAAAGGTCAATTTTAGCAAGCTGCCCCTCCATATATCTTTCAAAATTAGCTTTTTCTTCTGCAGTATATTCTGCCTGATGCGCATCAGAACCCTCCAGAAGATCCAGGGCTACATAGTTGCCCGGATAGAGGCGGTAGTTCTTGAATATCTGCTCATCGATATAAGCTGCCACCTTATTATACAGTTCCTGCTTAGGTGTATCAGGATCCAGAGAATCGAGATACTCATCAAGACATGGAGCTGCATGATAATGCACATGACCCTTATAGCCGAAGATACCGGTCTGCATGCTTACCAAATCATCCATAGGGCCCTTCTTCCAGTCGGCGTTATCGCGCTTCTGCTGGAACTCCTTTGCCTTCAGAAAATCGCATGGGTCATACTCATAACTGATAGACAGAGGTACAAGATGCAGCTGCTTCAAGCGTTCGATGATACTGCCTTCTCCACCCATCGACATCATCTGCAGAATACTCTTCTGGGTGCGGTCGTTGCTATCCTTGGCTCTACCCTCTCGCTGGGCAATCCAGATATTCTCGTTCTTCTCCTTGATGGCGAAATGCATGTAATCGGAAAGACGCTTGCTCGACACGAGCATCTGGCGCATACTCAAGGCACGCTCCACGATAAACGCCTTGTTGACACGTACCAGGTCCTTCACCCAAGGAAGTGACAGAAGGTTGTCACCGATGGCAATCTCGCAGGTGGTCTTGAAGCCATTATCGATAAGCATTACATCGAGGATAGCTGAATCGAGCACAATATCACGATGGTTACTAATGAAGGAATAGTTGCGGGTATTATCGATGGCTGTGCAATCCATCTCACAACCCGTTGCTGCCTTCTTCAGGATGCCATGGACAAAATCGTAGGCTAAAGCCAACTGAAAGTCGAGGTTGGTCTTGCAAGCCTTCAACTTCTGGGCAATCATCTCGAAAGGAACTTGTGGATAAAGATAAGCAAGTACTTGCTTAAACTGATCGTTTGAAAGCAAACGGTCGAACACCTCAGGAAGGTCTTCTGGCTCCCAAGGTCGAATGGTATCAAATTCTTGAGGAATCTTCATAACTTTATGGTTTTCGGGAGTTAAGGAGTTATAGGAGTTAAGACAAATGTTCTAAAACGATATCTTTACATACCATTAAATTCTACCGTTGTCTTAACTCCTTAACTTCTTTAACTACTTAACTCCTCATTAATTATTAGAACTGATTCTCCACGATGTCGCTGAGCACGTCCTTGATGTCAAGACCTGCAGCACGCACCTGCTGAGGAATGAAACTAGTAACGGTCATACCCGGAGTGGTATTAATCTCCAACATATTCACCTTGTCCTTACCGTCCTTATCCTTAGAGATGATGTAGTCGATGCGGATGATACCGTTGGCATGGAGAATGTCATAGATGCGGGATGTGGTCTTTGCCACCTCTTCTGCAGTCTCTGGAGAGAGACGGGCTGGAGTGATTTCCTGCACCTGACCATTATACTTGGCATCATAGTCGAAGAACTCGTTGCTGGTTACCACCTCGGTAGCTGGCAACACTACTGTCTTCTCGGCTGTCTTGTAGATACCCTGAGAAATCTCGGTACCATCAAGGAAACCTTCAATCATTACCTCGTTGCTCTCCATGAAAGCCACACGAAGGGCTGGAGCCAACTGGTCGGCATTCTTCACCTTGCTCACACCAAAGCTGCTGCCGTCGGCTGCTGGCTTCACGAAACAAGGCATACCGATGCGCTCGGCAATGGCATCCTCATCATACTCCTCACCACGACGAAGCAAGATACTGTCAGCCACGTTGATTCCGAAGCCACGGAGATAGTTGTTGAGCACATACTTATCAAAGGTCAGTGCCTCTACCAGCACGCCGCTGGTAGAATATGGCAGATGGATGAGGTCGAAGTAGCCCTGCATCACGCCGTTTTCACCAGGCTGTCCGTGGATGGTGATATAAGCATAATCAAAGTAAACATGCTTGCCGTCTTTTACAAACGAGAAGTCGTTCTTGTCAATCTCAATAGTCTCACCATTATCCAAGGCCACGTGCCAATCGGTGCCCTTCACGTCGACGAGATAGATATCATAACGCTCCTTGTCGAAGAAAGAATACAAACCCTGACCTGAGCGCAATGATACGTCGTGCTCAGAAGAATCACCACCACATACGATGGCTATCGTTCTCTTGCTATTTTCCATAATCACTAAATATTTTTGAATGTATCTTGTGTGGTGCCGGCAATGAAGCCGCGCCACTTTTCTATTAACTTACTGAAATCTTCAGGCCACTCGCTGTCGAAGTCCATCTGCTCCTTGGTTGTTGGATGAACAAAGCCGAGGGTCTTGGCATGAAGTGCCTGACGTGGACAGAGCTTGAAGCAGTTCTGGATAAACGCCTTGTAACTGCTGCTTCGCTGACCTCTCAGGATTTCGGCTCCACCATAGGTCTCGTCCATGAAGAGCGGATGGCCTATCTGCTTCATGTGGGCACGAATCTGATGGGTACGGCCTGTTTCCAGGATGCACTGCACCAAAGTGGTGTAACCGAATCGCTCCAAAACCTTATAATGGGTCACTGCACTCTTGCCGATGCCGCTATCCGGGTCGAACACCTTCATGCGGAGACGATTCTTAGGGTCACGACCGATGTTGCCCTCGATGCGTCCCTCATCTTCCACGATGTTTCCCCAAACCAGGGCATTGTAGCTGCGGTGGGTAGTCTTGTTGAAGAACTGCTTTCCCAAAGCCGTCTTTGCCGTTGGAGTCTTTGCCACCACGAGCAAGCCGCTGGTATCCTTGTCTATGCGATGAACCAGGCCCACCTCCGGGTCGTTGGCATCAAACTCAGGCATATCTCTCAGATGCCACGCCACAGCCTGAATCAAAGTACCATGGAAGTTTCCGGCACCAGGATGCACCACCATGCCTGCCTCCTTGTTGATAACCATGAGCTGGTCGTCTTCATACACCACATTGATGTCGATTTCCTCAGGCTTGATACTTGTCTCATGACGAGGACGGTCGAGCATCAGGGTAACCAGGTCGTTAGGGCGAACCTTGTAGTTACTCTTCACAGGTTTGCCGTTCACGTGGATAAATCCGGCATCGGCAGCCTGCTGAATGCGGTTGCGGCTCTGATAAGCCATCTTGTCCGCCAGATACTTGTCTATACGAACCGGATCCTGGTTGGCATCCACCTGCACCTTCCAATGCTCATAGAGGTCGTCGCCTCCATCGCCAGCCTGTGCAGCTCCGCCTTCATCCATCTGGATTTCGTCATCAAGTTCCTCCATATCTCCTGCATCATCAAACCCGAAGTCATCCTCTACAGGAGCATATACCTTATTATTTATATAATCTAAAAAAATCATTCGTACTTACTATTGAATTCTTCACTCTTCGTTCTTCACTCTTCACTTCTCCTACTCCACCACTTCGTTCGGCTGGTGTTCATGCGAAGGAGCCGGTTCAGTAGGTTCCGTACCAGGAACCACCTCGAAGTTGTCCACATCACCCGTGGTTTCATCCCCCTCGCCTTCCATCACGTCATCTTCGCCGTGATATACCGGATCAATCTCGTCGATGGAGTCGGAAGCGTCACGCTGTCCGTTACCCACCTGTATGATGAGCATGTCGTCGATGGAAACCTTGTCGCCAGCTACCACATGCCTACCCTTTACCAGGATGCCATACACCCAGTCTTCTTCACCAGGAATGTATTGCGGAGGCCCCAGTTTGAATCCCATAGCCGTGAGCTTAGCCATCGCCTCTCTCAAGGAGCTGTTGTCGATGACATCCGGAATGGTGATACGAGGCGAATGGTCGGAATTGATGGTGACATAGATGATATGTCCCGATTTCACCAGTTCTCCGAAAGCCGGACTTTGCTCCAGGATGCAGTCGGCAGGCAGGGAGCGCACATATCCGGTATCCGTAACCACGATTTCCAGCCCCGCATCATCGAGGATGTGGGTGGCATCATCAATATTCTTGTATCTGATGTCAGGCACACGGATGGCCTCACCATGATGGGTATAGATATCGATGCCAAACTTGACACCGACACAGAGCAACACGAGCACCAGAACCATGGCGCCGAGATTTCCCCAAAGATACTTACTCTTAAACTTATTTATAAACTCAGATGAAGTCATACTTTAATTTTTGGTGCAAAGATAGGAATAATCGAAGACAATACAAAATAAAACGCCAAGTTTTTGCGTTTCATTACCTCATAAAAAGGCATAAAAAGACAAAAAGCAGCAAAGAATCTCTCTTTGCTGCTTTTAATGTCATCGTCCACCGACGAATTTTCCTACCGGAAATTACTTTCCGTGGTGCTCGTCAGATACTGTTAACTTCTTACGGCCATGAGCACGGCGAGAAGCCAATACGCGACGACCATTCTTTGTTGCCATACGCTCACGGAAACCATGCTTGTTCACGCGACGACGATTGTGAGGCTGAAATGTTCTTTTCATTTTTTCTTATTTATTTTTAATTAATATTCTTCACAAAAGTGCAAAATAAGCCCTTTTTGGGCTGCAAAATTACGCATATTTTCTGAAATAACCAAGAAAACTACCAAATTTAGCTTAAATATTTATGTTTTTTTCGATTTTCCCTTTGTTTTTTCATGTTTTTGCCGTAACTTTGCACCCGAATTGAAGATTATTATAATAACATTCAAGATAAACAAGAAATGATTAATTCACAGGAAATTAAGATTGGAACTTGCATCCGCATGGATGGCAAAGTATGGGTTTGCATCGACTTTCAGCACAGAAAGCCAGGTAAAGGTAACACTGTAATGAACACTAAATTGAAGAATGTTGCCGATGGTCGCGTGTTGGAGCGTACATTCCAGGTAGGTTTCAAATTGGAGGATGTTCGCGTTGAGCGCCGCCCTTATCAGTACCTCTATGAGGACGCTACTGGTTGCATCTTCATGAACCAGGAGACCTTCGAGCAGGTGCCTATCGCTAAGGAGAACGTTACTGGCGGTCAGTACATGAAGGAGGGTGACGTTGTTGAGGTGGTTACTGATACAACAGATGGTACTATCCTCTTGGCCGAGATGCCAGCGAAGACTACTTTGAAGATCACTCACTCTGAGCCAGGTGTAAAGGGCAACACTGCTACCAACGCTACTAAGCCAGCTACTCTCGAGACTGGTGCTGAGGTTCGTGTTCCTCTGTTCGTTAACGAGGGCGAGACTATCCAGGTTGACACCCGCGATGGCAGCTACCTCGGTCGTGTAAGCGAGTAATCCGTTTTTCAACAAGAACATTATGCTCTTATTGAGTAAAACTAACCCTTAATAGTAAGAATAATGAGATATTCCATCATAGTACCAGTTTTCAACCGTCCCGACGAAGTGGACGAACTTTTAGAGAGCCTTACCCATCAAACGGAAAAGGACTTCGAGGTGGTCATCGTAGAGGATGGCTCGCAGACTCCTTGCGAGGAAGTGTGCAAGCGATACGAGCACTTGATGGATATACATTATTACTATAAGGAGAACTCTGGTCCGGGCCAGAGTCGCAACTATGGTGCCGAGCGTGCCAAGGGCGAGTATCTGCTGATACTCGATAGCGACGTGGTCTTGCCAGAAGGTTATCTGAAGGCTGTAAGTGATGAGCTGAGCCGCAAGCCTGCCGATGCATTCGGCGGACCTGACAAGGCACACTCATCATTTACAGACACTCAGAAAGCCATTTCTTATTCCATGACTTCTTTCTTCACCACCGGTGGTATCCGTGGCGGAAAGAAGAAGATGGATAAGTTCTATCCTCGTTCATTCAACATGGGCATCCGCAGGGATGTTTATCTCAAGTTGAATGGCTTTTCCAACATGCGTTTCGGTGAGGACATCGATTTCTCTATCCGCATCTTCAAGGCAGGCTGCCGTTGCCGTCTGTTCCCTGAGGCATGGGTATGGCACAAGCGCCGCACCGACTTCCGCAAGTTCTGGCGACAGGTCTATAACAGTGGCATCGCCCGCATCAACCTTTATAAGAAATATCCCGAGAGTCTCAAGCTCGTGCATCTCTTGCCGATGGTCTTCACCATGGGCGTGATAGGTACGTTCCTGCTGCTCTTCTTCGGATTCCTCCCTTACATGCTGGGCACCGTACACGTATTTCCTATCCTGGGCAATGCGATGGCAGCATTGGGCTGCATCGGCCTGTTCTGCATCATCCTCTACACCATTGCGCTGTTCATCGACAGCAGCAGGGAGAACCACAGCATCAAGATTGGCTTGCTGAGCATCCGTGCCGCCTTCACCCAACTTATGGGATATGGCTGCGGATTCCTCTCGGCTTGGTGGAAGAGATGCGTGCTGGGACAAAGCGAATTCAGCGCATACAACAAGACATTCTATAAATAATCCATTATGAGTGAGAAGCTTTCTATTTCGCAATGGGCAGAGGAAGACAAGCCTCGTGAAAAACTGGAGCGACTGGGAGCATCAGCACTATCCAATGCCGAACTGCTAGCCATACTGATTGGTTCCGGCTCTCAGGACGAGAGTGCCGTAGACCTGATGAAACATATCATGAGCGATTGCGACAACAATCTCAATTCACTCGGCAAGATGAGCATCAAGGAACTCACGCGCTACAAGGGAATGGGCCCCGCCAAGGCCATCACCATCCTTGCTGCCTGTGAGCTGGGGAAGCGTCGTGCCCTCGATAAGTTGGGCAATCGCCCCGATTTAGGCTCTTCTCTCGCCATCTACAACTACATGCTCCCCAAGATGCAGGATCTCGACACAGAGGAAGCATGGGTTCTCATGATGAACCAGAACTTCAAGCTCATCAAGGCAAGTTGTCTCTCGCATGGCGGCATCACGGAAACCGCCGTCGACATCCGCCTGCTCATCAAGGAAGCCGTACTCACCAATGCCACCATCATCGCCTTTTGTCACAATCACCCCAGTCATAGTCCGCTGCCCAGCAAGGCAGACGACCAGCTCACCCTGCAGATACAGAAGGCATGCGAAATCATGCGTCTCTTTTTCATGGACCATGTCATCATCACCGATGGCAGTTTCTATTCCTATCACGACAAGGGAAAGTTGTAAATCCAGGTATTTTTCATGTCTTTGTGCGCAAACAGGAAAAATAATTCTCCATTTATTTTGCATTGTCTATAATTATTGTTACCTTTGCAGAAAACAATATAAATTATGACACAAGAAGAAAAGACAAAGATAGAAGAAAGAATCGTTGATGTTCTCAAAACCGTTTACGACCCTGAGATTCCCGTGAACATCTGGGACTTGGGCATGATTTACAAGATTGACGTGAAGGACGATGCCACCGTAGAGCTGGATATGACCTTCACAGCCCCATCGTGCCCTGCTGCCGACTTCATCCTGGAAGATGTACGCAGCAAGGTAGATAGCGTAGAAGGCGTGAAATCAGCCAATGTAAACCTCGTATTCGAACCAGCCTGGGACCAGAGCATGATGAGCGAGGAAGCTCGCGTAGAACTCGGCTTTGAATAAAGACAAAGCCGTTGAATTCTTCACTCTTCATTCTTCACTTAAAAAGTTTCGCTTATGAAAAATGTATATTTCCTCTCTGATGCGCATCTTGGCTCTTTAGCCATTCCGCATGCCCGCATGCAGGAGCGCCGCCTCGTCCGCTTTCTCGACAGCATCAAGAACAAGGCTGCAGCCATCTATCTGCTGGGCGACATGTTTGATTTCTGGAACGAATACAAGAATGTTGTTCCAAAAGGATACACCCGCTTCCTGGGAAAAATCTCTGAGTTGACTGATATGGGAGTGGAAGTACATTTCTTCACCGGAAACCACGACTTATGGACGTATGGCTACCTGGAAGAAGAGTGTGGCATGATAGTGCACCACAAACCGCAGACCGTTGAAATCTACGACAAGATTTTCTTCCTTGCCCATGGTGACGGATTGGGCGACCCCGACAAGAAATTCAAGTTTCTGAAGACAATGTTCCACAACCGCACCTGTCAGCGCCTCTTGAATGCCATCCACCCTCGCTGGGGATTGGCTTTGGGACTGAATTGGGCGAAGCATAGCCGCTTGAAACGTGCCGATGGCAAGGAGGAGCCTTACATGGGCGAGAAGAAGGAATTCCTGGTCCGCTTTGCCAAGCAGTACATGCAGGGACACAAGAATGTGGATTACTTCATGTTCGGCCATCGCCACATCGAATTAGACTTGATGTTGAGCAAGAAGACCCGCCTGATGATTCTGGGCGACTGGATATGGCAGTTTACCTATGCCGTATTTGATGGCGAACACATGTTTATGGAAGAATATGTGGAGGGCGAAAGCCAACCGTAAGTATAATTTATAGTTGATAGTTAATAGTTTATAGGGCAATCTTGCTTAAAGCGGTTCCTGCTATAAACTATTAACTATTAACTATCAACTAAACTTTTATCTCTGAATGCGTCCACCCGAAGAAGTCATGTTATTGATGATTTCTTCTTCACTTACCAAGTTCTGGTCACCTGGTATCGTATTCTTGATGGCACTAGCCGAGAGCGAGAAGTCCAGGCAATACTGATTCTTATCACCCCACTTCTGATGTGCATGAATATAGGCTGCTACGAAAGCATCGCCTACACCCATCGGATCCACTATCGGCTCTATATCGTATATTCTTGTTGTATAGAGCTGGTCTTCCACTGTATCATAGAGCAGACCACTCAAGGTGTGATGACTGCTGGCTATCTGATTTCTCACCGCCATCACCATCTTCTTACACTTAGGGAAGAGATGGTGCATCTTGCGGAAATACACCAAATAAGCCTCCTTATCAATCTCATAGTTCTCATCCAAAGCCTCAAAAGGAATGTGAGGCACACCACTGGCCACCTCCCACTCGTTCTGGTCACCAAAGATGATGTCGCTATACTGCATCATCTGGAAGAGCACATCGTGAGGTTCCAGGCCATATCCCCAGAGATTCTTGCGATAGTTGATATCGCAGGCAATGGTCAAGCCGTCAGCCACAGCCAGCTTGATGGCATCCATGGTAGATTCCATGGCGTCACGGCTGATGGCACAGGTGATGCCCGAACAATGGAATACGGCTGCATCTGCCAATACCTGATTCCATTTCACCATGCCTCGCTTCAAGGTATAGAAAGAAGAATTCTTGCGGTCATAGACCACGCGAGAATTGCGCATTGCCACAGCCTCCTCGAAATAATAAGTTCCAAGACGGTCGCCACCACGCACCACATGAGAAACATTCAGACCATACTCTCTGAGGTGCATCAACGCAGCCTGTCCCATCTCGCCATACGGCAAGCGGGTAACATACTCCACGTTATCGCCCAAATAAGCCAAAGAGATGGCTGCATTTGCCTCGCTGCCACCATAGTTTCCAAACATACGGTGACCTTGGAATAAACGTTGATAACCAGGCTTAGATATTCTAAGCAATATTTCTCCGAAAGTTACAATCTTTATTTTCATCATTCTCAAAATTCTCAAAAAATTAAAAAGGTGAAGACCTATCACATTTGTTTTAGTCTTCACCTTATTATATTATATCTTTGTGCTGGATTTACTTCTTAGCAACCAACTCCATTGTATCGCGAGCGATAACGATCTCCTCGTCGGTAGGAACTACTACTACCTTCACCTTACTGTCGTCGGTAGAGATGATAGCTTCCTCGCCACGAACCTTGTCGTTCACTTCCTTGTTGATCTTGATACCGAGATACTCCAGGTTCTTGCAGGAATCCTCGCGCAGGTCGGTCTGGTTCTCACCTACACCAGCTGTAAATACGATAGCGTCAACGCCACCCATAGCTGCTGTGTAAGCACCGATGTACTTCTTGATGCGATACTCGTACATGCGGAGAGCCAGCTGAGCCTTCTCGTTACCCTCGTTAGCAGCGTTCTCGATGTCGCGCATATCAGAAGAAATACCTGTGATACCGAGCACACCACTCTTCTTGTTCAGGAAGTCAGCCATCTCCTGTGGCTTCATGTCCAACTTCTCCATCAAGTAGGTAACGGCAGAAGCATCGATGTCACCACAACGTGAACCCATCATCAAACCAGCCAATGGAGTCAAGCCCATTGAAGTATCCAATACCTTACCATTCAATACAGCAGCTACAGAGCCACCGTTACCGATGTGGCAAGTGATGATCTTAGAGTTGTTCTGGTCGAGACCGAGAATCTCGCAAACACGCTTAGAAACATAGCGGTGAGATGTTCCGTGGAAACCATAACGGCGTACGTGATACTTCTCGTACAACTCGTAAGGAATTGCATAAAGATAAGCGTAGTCTGGCATTGTGCTGTGGAATGCGTTGTCGAATACGCAAACCTGAGGAGTGCCAGGCATCAAAGAGTCTACGGCACGGATACCCTTCAGGTGACCTGCGTTGTGAACAGGAGCGAGGTCGCAAAGTTCCTCGATACCATCCTCTACGCTCTTGTCAACGATGACGCTCTCCTTGAACTTGTCACCACCCTGCACTACGCGGTGGCCTACAGCGTCGATTTCCTTCAAGTCCTTGATGGCGCCGATTTCCGGGTCGAGCAGGCACTTGAACACGAAGTTCACACCTTCCTTGTGGTCAGGCATGTCGTGCATAATCTGCTTCTTCTCGCCGTTAGGCAATTTTACCTTGATGAAAGCGTTATCAAGACCGATACGCTCTACACCACCCTGTGCCAATACAGACTCATCGTCCATATTATATAACTTGTACTTGATAGATGAACTACCACAGTTCAGAACCAATACTTTCATTTTGTTTTCAATTTAAAATTTATAGTTTACAGTCTATAGCATAAACCACCCATTTTACAGCAGCTTAGCCCTATAAACTGTTAACTGTTAACTATTAACTATATACTTACGCCTTCTTAGCATCCTGTGCCTGGCAAGCTGTGATAGCTACCATGTAGTAGATGTCATCTACAGAGCAACCACGAGAGAGGTCGTTTACAGGACGAGCGATACCCTGGAGGATAGGACCGATAGCGATGGCACCACCCAGGCGCTGAACGAGCTTGTAGCCGATGTTACCTACCTCGAGGTTTGGAACTACCAATACGTTAGCCTTACCAGCTACCTCTGACTTTGGAGCCTTCTTGGCAGCTACCTCTGGAACGAGGGCAGCATCAGCCTGAAGCTCACCGTCGAGGTGAAGCTCTGGGAACTTCTCCTTAGCGATAGCAACAGCATCCTTCACCTTGTCGATGATATAAACGCTCTTGCCAGTCTCCTTGTTGATGGCATCTTTGGCGCTACCCATTGTTGAGAAGCTCAACATGGCAATCTGTGGATCAGCAATACCTGCCACTGACTGAGCTGTATGAGCTGTAGTATAGGCAATCTGAGCAAGCTGGTCAGCTGTAGGGTTTGGAGTTACAGCAACGTCACCCATTACCACTACGCCATCCTGACCATACTGCTTCTGGTCTGAGATGAGCAGCATAGCACCACTTACGCAAGTGATACCTGGAGTACACTTGATAATCTGAAGAGCTGGACGAAGAGTATCGCCAGTTGTGCTCAATGCACCAGAAATCTGACCATCAGCACCTTCTGTCTTGATAATCATGCAACCGAGGTAGAGGTTGTTCTTAGTTACGAGTTCACGAGCCTGCTCTACGGTCATGCCCTTCTTCTTGCGAAGTTCAGCGAGCTTCTCAGCATATTCCTCAGCCTTAGGGTTGTTTTGTGGATCAACGATAGTAGCCTTGTCGATGTTGTTAAGACCCCACTGTGCAGCGAGATTCTTAATGTTGGCAGGGTTACCGATGAGGATGATGTCTGCAAGATCATCAGCCAGAACTTTATCGGCTGCTTTCAAAGTACGCTCCTCTTCTGCTTCAGGGAGCACGATGCGCTGCTTGTCAGCTTTAGCGCGAGCTACGATTTGCTGTAATAAATCCATTTTATTTCTTTCTTTATATAATTTTATTATCTTCGTATGGTGGATATGTCAAAGGGTAAGGCTGCATTTTTGCACTTTTTGCCGTTTTGCCACATCGACTTTGCAAAAGTACATATTTATTTTGAAATAACACTCACTAAAATGTGTAAAAAAAGCTAAAACGGGAGATAATCATTATCGTAAAGGTTTACGTTCCAAGAAAAGTGAAGTATTAAGAGTGAAAAGTGAAGAACGAAAGCACATGAATTCTTCACTCTTCGTTCTTCACTCTTCACTTAACTTATAGCATTTCCTGAGTAAGGATGCTTTCCAGTTCCTCTGCCGAGAGTCGGAGCTTGAATTCGCCTTTGATGGCTACGCTGATTCGTCCCGTCTCTTCCGATACGATGACGGCGATGGCATCGCTGCTCTGCGAGATACCCAGGGCAGCTCGGTGGCGGAGTCCCAGTTCCTTGGGAATATCCAGGTTGTGACTCACGGGGAGGATGCAGCCCGCCGCCATGATTCGCTTGTTGCTTACCACCATGGCTCCATCGTGCAGAGGTGAGTTCTTGAAGAAGATGTTCTCTATCAACCGCTGGTTGATCTTGGCATCTATCTCCTCACCCGTATCCATGATATCCTTCAACGGCACGCCTCGTTCTATCACGATAAGGGCACCCACATATTTCTTAGCCATGCTCATGCAGGCCATCACGATAGGCATGATGGTTTCCTTGTTTGCCTCCTTCTGGCTCTCCTTGCTGGAGTGGAAGAAGCGGACCAGCCTCCGCATGCCTTTCTGTGAACCTATCTCATATAGAAATCTTCGGATGTCTTCCTGGAAAATGACGATAAGGGCGATGACTCCCACGCTCACCAGTTTATCGAGGATGGAACCCATCAGGCGCATCTCCAGCACCTGACTCACGAAGAGCCAGATGAGCACAAAGAGCATGATGCCCACGAAGATGTTGAGCGAGCGGGATTCCTTCATCAGGCGATAGACGTAGAAGAGCAGCGAGGCTACCAGGAGTATGTCTAACGCATCTTTGATTCCAAACTCTATCATACTCTGCCCTCCTTCATGGCTTCCACGATTTTCACAGCCTCAGCAGCTTCTTTCACATCGTGAACACGAAGGATGCTGGCTCCCTTCATCAGGGCGATGGTATCAAGCACAGCGGTTCCATTGAGCGATGTAGTGGCATCACCACCCAGCAGCTTGTAAATCATGCTTTTGCGGGAGATGCCCACGAGCACCGGAAGTTCCAGTACGTTCAACTTCTCCATCTCATCATAAATCTGATAATTCTGGATGAGATTCTTGCCGAAACCGAAGCCCGGGTCGAGGATGATGTCCTTGGCACCCAGGTCGCGCAACTGCTGCACCTCCCTGGCAAAGCCCTTCATCATCCTGGCGAGCGTAGGCTGCACCGACATTAATATATAAGGCACCTTCAGTTCGCCCACCACCCGGAACATCTCAGGATATTCCTCCTGTCTCTGCTCCAGCGGCACATTGGCGATACCTGTGATTCCACCTTCTGAAACATCGTTGATGATATCGGCTCCCCACTCCTCGATACACTTGCGTGCCAAGGTAGGGCGATAGGTATCTACGGAGATGGCAGCATCCGGTTGCTCCCTGCGAACGATGTCGAGAGCGAACTTCAGGCGTCTTCCCTCCTCCTCTTCCGATACTTCGTCGGCACCGGGACGGGTGGAGAAAGCGCCCACATCAATGATGCTTCCACCTTCTTCTATGATTTGATTAGCTCTCTGAGCTATCTCCATTTCTGTCTGCTTTCTACTTCCTGAGTAGAAGCTGTCGGGCGTAACGTTCAGGATGCCCATCACCTGAGGGGTACTCAAATCCATCAAGTGCCCCTTGATATTGATTGTATATTCCATTGGATTACAAATCTTTCAACCATTTCTTCCCTGATTCAGTATATGTCCAAAGCAAAATACCACCACCTATTAAAGTGCCTATTCCAAATATCAAAATCATTGTTTCCATTTTCTTAATATTTTAAAATTCGATTACCTACTATTGCAAACAAAATTGTCATGCACACACCAAATAAAACATACAGAAGATTCATATAACCGAATTCTCCTGTTATCATTGGCGTAAGCCCACCCAAAACCATCGCTCCAAAACTTAGTTTGGAGATATCGAAGAAATAACCAGCTAGCTTGTCTTTCCTCGTTTTTAATTTATCTCTTTCTATGTTTGCGCCCATTCCGACCTCACTTTCCAAAGATTACTTGAATATTTCTGCAAAAATAGAAAGAATAATCGAGAAAACCACATTTTTTTGAAAAAATGTTTGCTATGTCCACGATTTAATGTACTTTTGCACTCAAAACAACAGTTATAGACAATGGATATTTCAGAACTCTATCAGATTTACCAAGCGCACCCAGTGATTACCACTGACAGCCGCGACTGCCCAGAGGGCAGCATCTTCCTGGCTTTGAAGGGCGCATCGTTTGATGGCAACAAGTTTGCCGACATGGCTTTGGAGAAAGGCTGTGCCTATGTGATTGTAGATGAAAAAGAGTATGCCAAGGAGGGCGACGAGCGCTACATCCTCGTAGAGGATTGCCTCACCACCTTCAAGGAACTCGCCCGTGAGCATCGCCGCCACTTCAATATTCCTGTGGTAGGCATCACCGGCACCAACGGCAAGACCACCACCAAGGAACTCGTCTCTGCCGTTCTCGGCGAGAAGTTCAACGTGATGTTCACCCAGGGTAACTTCAATAATGATGTGGGCGTACCAAAGACCCTATTCCGCCTCTCTCCGGAAAACGAGATTGCCGTTGTAGAGATGGGCGCTTCCCATCCTAATGACATCCGAAAGCTCGTGGAATACGTGGAGCCTACCTGCGGTATGATTACCAATGTGGGCCGTGCCCACCTTCAGGGATTCGGAAGTTTCGAAGGCGTGAAGAAGACCAAGGGAGAACTCTATGATTACCTCGCAGCCAACGATGCCCTCGTCTTCATCAATGCCGACAACGAGCACCTGATGCAGATGGCTGAGCAGCGCAACATCAACCGCCTCATCACCTACGGCAAGGACGAAAACTGCGATGTATGGGGAGAAGTCATCTCCTGCGCACCTTTCCTGAAGTTCCGCTGGCGCACCGAGAGTTTCGACTGGCATGAGGTTCAGACCCATCTCATCGGCTCTTACAATATCGACAACATGCTTGCCGCCATCACCATCGGTCTTCATTTCGACGTGAAGCCTCAGCAGATAGATCATGCTCTGGAGAACTACATCCCAAGCAACAACCGTTCGCAGTTGGAAGAGACGGCGCACAACAAGCTGGTGGTGGATGCCTACAATGCCAACCCATCGAGCATGGCGGCCGCCATCGAGAACTTCCGCGTGATGGATGTGCCTCATAAGATGGCGATTCTCGGACAGATGGGCGAGCTCGGCGAAGTGAGCCACGAGGAGCACCAGAAGGTAGTAGACCAGTTGCAGGCAGCCGGTCTGGAGAATGTATGGCTGGTGGGCGATGAGTTCAAGGATATTCCATGCAGCTACCGCAAGTTCCAGAATGTAGAGGAAGTGAAGGAAGCGCTCAAGGCGAACCAGCCTCACGACCATTACATCCTCATCAAGGGCAGCAACAGCGTGAAGCTCTTCCAGCTTCCGGAGCTGTTGTAAGAAGAACATTCAGAATGAATAAAATATAAAAGCAAAAAGCCTTGCGGGATTCCGTAAGGCTTTTTGCTTTATGATATGGATTCTGCAAATAGAATCCTGAATTTTACTTCTTGCACATTTCCATTACTTGCACATTTCCAGGAAATACTTATGAATCTCCAGGCTTTCATTCAATTCGGGATGGAAGGCGGTAACCAGCTGGTTACCCTGGCGGGCAGCCACAATCTTGCCATCTACTTCCGCCAAAACCTCGGCATCTCCCCACACCTCTTTTATATAAGGAGCACGGATAAATGTCATAGGGATATTTCCCTCGATGCCCTTCATAGGAGCCTCGATGTAGAAACTGCCCAACTGGCGACCGTAGGCATTTCTCAAAGCCGTGATATCCATGGAAGCAATGCGATGGCTAGGCTCACCCTCTATCTTCTTGGCAAGAAGAATCAAGCCGGCACAAGTACCATAAACAGGTAAACCTGCAGCAATCGCCTCCTTCACTGGTTCCATCAATCCCAGTTCATTCAAGAGCTTCGCCTGGGTGGTACTCTCACCACCCGGAATAATCAAGCCATCCTTAGGCTGGTCCCAATCCTTCAACTGGCGAACCTCGAAACTATCCACGCCCAGCTGAGCCAGTTTCTGTCTGTGCTCAGCAAAAGCGCCTTGTAAAGCTAAAACAGCTATTCTCATTATTTACCTCTTTCAGCCATGAGCAAAGCAATCTCCTGCTCATTGATACCTACCATTGCCTCACCGAGATCCTCGCTCAACTCAGCCAGCATCTTAGGGTCGTTGTAATTGGTAACAGCCTTCACAATAGCCTGGGCACGCTTAGCAGGGTTACCGCTCTTGAAGATACCAGAACCTACGAATACACCCTCAGCACCGAGCTGCATCATCAATGCCGCATCAGCTGGAGTAGCCACACCACCGGCAGCGAAGTTAACCACTGGCAACTTGCCGTTCTCGTGAACATACTTCACCAGGTCGTAAGGAGCCTGCAACTGCTTGGCAGCCTCATAAAGTTCATCCTCGCTCATAGAAACCAGGCGGCGGATTTCGCTCTGCATCATACGCATGTGGGTAACAGCCTGAACCACATCACCAGTTCCTGGCTCACCCTTGGTACGGATCATGGTTGCACCCTCAGCGATACGGCGGAGCGCCTCGCCCAGGTTCTTGGCACCACAAACGAATGGTACGTCAAACTGAGTCTTATCGATGTGATAAACGTTATCTGCTGGAGAGAGCACCTCGCTCTCATCGATATAGTCGATTTCGATAGCCTGAAGAATCTGAGCCTCAGCGAAGTGACCGATACGGCACTTAGCCATTACAGGGATAGAAACAGCCTCCTGGATACCCTTGATCATCTTAGGGTCGCTCATACGAGAAACACCACCTGCTGCACGGATATCAGCTGGAATACGTTCCAAAGCCATTACTGCGCATGCACCTGCTGCCTCTGCGATTTTTGCCTGTTCTGGAGTTGTTACGTCCATAATCACACCACCCTTGAGCATCTGAGCCAAGTTGCGGTTCAATTCTTGTCTATTTTCTGCCATAATTCTTTTAATTTTATCTATTTATGGGTGCAAAGGAAACACTTTTCGGAGAAACAGCAGAAAAAAGTTCCAAATTCTGCAAACATTGAGTCATTTTGTATAAAGGATGATTCGCAAAAGTATAAGCCATATTCCGAAATATGCAAAGCTCTACACAGATTAGGCGGCTAACCATCATCGGCAAGCGTGGCAGAAGAGTGAACCTAGCCTTTCTGCCTGAAAGCAGAAGGCGTGACCCCCTTCATCTTCTTGAAGAACTTGGTGAGATGCGCCTGCGAGGAGAAGCCGAAGGTATTGGCTATCTCCTGCACCGTATGCGTGGTGGTAGAAAGCTCGCGCTCAATCTCCTTCACGATGTATTCATCGATAATCGCCTTCGGCGTCTTGCCGGAAATGCGGCGGGTAACCTGCGCCAGATAACGGCCACTCACATTCAGCTGGTCGGCATAGAAATGCACATCGCTATAGGTGCGGCAGAAATTATTCACCTGCGAGATAAACTGGTTGTAAAGCTCGGAACTCCTGCCCTGCAGATTGCTCTCCCGTGCCAGTTCGATATTGATGAAATCCTGCGCCATCGCCAACGCCTCCTCCATCTTCTTACCCTGGTTCAGATAGATGGCAAGGGCAGAAGAGAAGCGGTTGATGAGACCATGCGAATTGGCATTATCAAGGCGATAGATTCGGAGTCCCTGCTTTTCGGCAAGTTCCAGGAGCCGGGAGTTCTGAAGGATGATGTCGCTCTCCTTCTTTCTCGCCACGACTACCGAACAGAGCGGCAGCAGACGGTATTTGATCTGGCTCACCACATCCTCAGTCATCAGCGCATCGCCCTGGCTCGACCAGATGGAAGGGGCGTAGATGATGTGGTCAGGACGATACTTGGTCAGGGCATCGATGAGCACATTCAGCGTCTCTACCTTACGAATCATTCCCACCTTCACAATGCGGGGCTGCATATCGTTCATGATGGCTTCTATCTGACCGGAGACGATTTCGGCAGGAATATCGAAGAACTCCTGGATGCCCAGGGTGTTCTGCACGGTGATGCTGGTTATCGCCGAAACGGCATAACCGCCCAGTTCGAATATCGTCTTGATATCCGCCTGCACACCCGAACCGCCGGTGCTGTCGGAACCGGTAATCGTTAATATTGGCAACATTTCGTTTGAACTTGAATGAATCTTTCTATCTCTTCATATATTCCGAAGGCGACATGCCGAACAACTTGGAGAAGCACTTCGAGAAGTAGCTGCTGTTAGAGAAGCCCACGGTGTACATCACCTCGGAAACGCTGAACTTGCCAGCCTTCAGCAGTTTAGCAGCCTTGCGCAATCGCATGTCACGAATCAGTTCTACAGGCGTCTGACCCGTAAGCATCTTCACCTTGCGATAGAGCTGCTTGTTACCCATGCTCATCTTCTCCTGAAGCATCGTTACGTTGAAGTTGGAATCTATCATGTTTTCATCTATCGCCTCCTTAATCTGATCAAGCAGACGCTGATCCATTTCATCCAACTCTTCAACTTCCGGCTGCGGTCCATTAACCATCTGAACAACCATGGCACCCGGAGCATCATCCGACGAAACATCCACATCGAGCGTAGAACTTACCACATGGGATACCTCTTCGAAAGAACGATGCTCCACTGCCGACTTCAGGTCATCGGCAAGGTTGGCATAGAACTCCATACGTGCCTTCACCTGCTCCAGAATCTCAGCCTTCTGCTTCTCAGCCTCCTGCAACTGCTTCTTCACGAAATGAGAGTTGATGATCCAGGCGAGGAAGACAATCAGCAGGGTAAGATAGAACAGCTTGCACCAGATGGTGAGATACCAAGGTGGAAGCACGGAGATATCGAGCGTATAAACCTCGTCGCCAATATTGCCCTCGCCATCCAACACATGGACGGAGAGATGGTAATCGCCATACGACAAGCCATTGTATGAAATATCGAGATTGCCCTTGTCCAGATAGTGCCACTCGTGGTCGCTACCCTCCAGGCGATAAGCATAGACGGCTGTAGGATGGTCGGCAAAAGGAAGGTCGGAGAGCTGAAGGGTGAAACTGTTCTCATCGCTCTTCAACACCAAGGTCTTCAAACCAACAGGCGATACGCCCGGCGTACCCTTGATGCTCTCGTCGAGCAACGCCTCCTGGGTCTGTCTGCCATTCACCACAATGCCAGCCAGCAGCAGCTGCGCCTTATCGTTCTTCGGCCTGTCGAGGTCGGCACGGATAGAGACGAAGCCATCGTTGCCACCCATCACCACCTCGTGGTTCAGCTTGGAATAATAGATATTGTTAGGAGTAACCATCGGGATGATGAAGCGGAAGCTGTTGCCCTTAGGATCCAGCACGCAACATGCGTTTCCGGCAGCCACCCAGATGTTTCCTTCCACATCACACATGGAAACCACCTTGTCGCCAATCTTCCATTCCTTGCTATCCACCTCCTTGCCCTTCATAGGCAGGTTCACCATGTAGCACTTGACGCTGGCGTTATATCCTACCCACACGTTGCCGTTGCCGGAAGCCATGAGATAGTTGATGGCATCGTTGCCTCCGATATGGGCCACGCGCATGGTGTAAGGGTCGATGCGGTCGAGATGGTCATGGGAAGAAGCCCAGATCATTCCCTTGCCATCGAGCACCATCTGTCCGACATGCAAGCCCGAGAGGGCATTCTGTCCCTTGTCGGAAAAATGATAGTCTGCCACGCAAGTAGCCGTGCCCGAAGCTGCATGGGCGATGGCTGCCACCAGGCGCTGCTTCTCCATCACGAAGATGCCGCCCTGATAGGACGCCATCCAGATTCTGCCCTTTCTATCCTGAAGGATATCGTAGGCCCAGGCGGTGGAATACTTGCCGGTCTTATCATAGACGATGAAATTGAGCAATTGTCTGGTCGCCCTATCATAAAGGTTGATGCCGTGGTCTGTGCAGACCCACACATCACCATCCTGATCTTCATAAATCTTACGCACACGGTTGTGGGCTAAAGGAGCCGCAGGATTGTTCTGCTTATACCATACCACATTCTGATAATCAGATACGGCACCCTGGGCACGCACGCCCTCGGTATAATGAATCAAGCCATTGGTTCCACCCATCCACCATTCGCCATTACGGGTCTGGAGGATGGCATGCAGGAAGCTTCCCTCGCCGGAGAAGGTAATCTTATCGAGCGATGTGAAGCGATAGTAGGTATGGGTAGAGAGACGTGAAAGTCCGTTGTCGGTACCAATCCACACATTCTGCCATTTATCTACATAGCAAGCCCATACGATGTTGTTGGGGATGGTAGCCTCATTGCGGGAGTCGTGAACGAAATGCTCCAGACTATTGTTCATCGCCATGCGATAGAGACCATTGTCGGTACCGATATAGAGGTTTCCATCCTGGTCTTCATCAATACATTTCACGGAGTTTCCGTTCAGTGCTTCTATCTTCGAAAAATTCTGCAGGCTGCGGTCGGCGCAATAAAGAGCACCCTCGGTACCTATCCAATAGCAATGGCGGATGGCATCGTAAGCCAGGGCATTGACCAAAGGCTGTGCGCCCGGGGTAAGAAGGATAGGACGGTTGTTGAGACGGAGTCCGGAGAGTGAACCCACGAGAAGTCCCTTCTGGGTATGCAAGATGGCATACACATCCAGAGCGAAGGCTTTCTTTTTGTCCTTCATATCGATTACGCGCAGTTCCTTCAGTGCCTTTTTCTTGCTTTCATCTCCATAAGCCTCTGCATCAGGGGTAGAAACATAGGTTTCCTTCTTGGCATCAAACTGCAGGATGCCATTGCCCGTAGCCATATAGAGCATGCTGCCATCGAAACCGAGTGCATTGATGCGTACATGATTAAAGGTGTGGGGAGCAAAATGGCGATAGTCATGATAGCCGTCATAACTGTAGAGTCCGTTATCGGTTCCAAGCCAGATGATGCCATTGGCATCCTGAGTAATCGCACTAACCGTCTGAGCACCATCAAGGGTGGTGTTGACGAATCTTTGCGCATGAAGCGCTAAAGTAGCGAAGAGCATAGCTATCGCCATACCCATTCGGTTTATAGTTGTAGTTATCTTGTTCATGGCTGCAAAATTACACATTATTCATGATAACGCCAAACTTTCTTTGGGAAAAATACAAATAAACCTGGAGAAAAAGTTTTCAAGTCTAATAAAAAATTCCGTTCAACGTCGCTGAATACACATTCAACGTCGTTGAACGCACATTCAACGTCGCTGAACGTACATTCAACGTCGCTGAACGAAAAAATTCCCTAGGAGCAAGAACTTCTACTCCTAGGGAATTCAATATATTTAATAAACTGTACTTACTTCTTATCAAAAGGCTACAATTACATTGCCTGCAACTTCAATGTCTTCTCGATGTTGCGCTTACCATCCTTTACGGTGAGGATGATGTCGCCCTTCTGTGCCTTGCTCTGAACAACAATAACGAGTTTGCCAGAGAAGAGTCGCATGTGTGGCTGGGTGAAGGAATCGAGCGATGTGGCATCGCCATTGCATGCCGCCTTGAAGGTTCCGGCACCCGTTACCTCGAAGGTCAGCTCATCATCGGCGAGCGGGCACTCGTTGCCATCCTTGTCCAGGAGGCTCACGGTGATGAAGGCAAGGTCGTTGCCATCGGCATTCAGCAGCAAGTTGTGCTCGTCGATACAGCCTTCTACCATGCAGGCGATAGGCTCATGATCTGGAGTTTCCACGCTGAACTTCATCTGGGCAGGTTCACCGGCTGTACGCTTCACGTCTTCGCCTACCTTGTCGCCATACTGATTGTAGGTAACCACACGAATCTCGCCCGGTTCATACTTCACATTGTTCCAGCGGAGGCGATAGCGGTCCAGACGGCTTGACTTATCCTTGCGCACTCTGCCCTGGCTCTTGCCATTCACGAAAAGCTCACCTTCCACACCATCGGTGTAGCAATATACAGGGGTAACCTGTCCTTCTCTACCCTTCCAGTTCCAGTGAGGAAGAAGATGGGTGGTGTGCTGATGCTCGTTCCAGCGGGCACGATACATATAATATCTATCCTTTGGAAGTCCGGCAAGGTCGCAGATACCGAAGTAGCTGCTGCGGCTTGGCCAGTAGGTATCGTATGGAGTCGGCTCGCCCAGATAGTCATAGCCCGTCCACACGAACTCACCGATTACCCAACTGTAGTCATCCTGCATCTTCCAGTCATCATCCGGAAGATTACTCCAGGAGCAATACTCCGTATCATAGCTGGAGCACTGACCGTCGGCGTATGGGTTGTTGTTGCTGGCACGCACCTCAACCGGGAACTTATACACGCCACGGGAGCTGACGGTAGATGCTGTCTCTGAACCCAGGAGGAAGCCCTGAGGCAACTGCTCGATATTCTTATAATATTTATGTACGCGATAGTTGAAGCCCGGAACATCCATCACCTGAGCAAATCCACTCTTCAGGGCAGCCTCAGCCTTATCCATACCCTGGGTTACAGGGCGGGAAGGATCATACTGATGACAGATATTCTGAAGATGCTTGGCAATCTCCTTACCCTCCTTACTCCACTGCTCAGGAATCTCGTTACCGATGCTCCACATGATGATGCTAGGATGGTTGCGATGGTGCTTCACAAGATTGGTGATATCCCTGTCACTCCATTCCTTGAAGAACTTGGCGTAACCATTCTTGCACTTAGGAAAAATCCACATATCGAAGCTCTCAGCCATTACCATCATACCGAGTGAGTCGCAGATCTCCATCTGCATGGTAGAAGGCATGTTGTGGGCTGTACGGATGGCATCGCAACCCATCTCCTTCATCGTCTTGATCTGGCGGATGAGTGCCGCCTTGTTTTCAGCAGCTCCCAACGGACCGAGGTCGTGGTGCAGGCAGACACCCTTGATTTTTCGGGTAATGCCATTGAGCTGGAAACCATTATTCTTGGATACCGAGATGGTACGGATACCGGTCTTCAGCGTCTGGACATCAGCCACCTTCTTTCCTTCATATCGGGTTAACTTCACCTGATAGAGATAAGGAGATTCCGGCGACCAAAGCTGAGGATTCGCCACCTTCAAGGTAGTCTTGATTTCAGGGGTTGCACCCTTAATGGTCTGCTCGGCTACCTTGGTACCAGCCTCATCAAGCAAAGCGATGACCGTCTTGCCCGACTTACCAATCTTTCCTTCCAGCAAGGCGTTCACCTCTACTTCGGCTTCCTGCTTATCTGCCTTCAAGGTACGGACGAAGGTATCCCAGGTAGAGAAGTTCTCGTTGCCGTAAAGTTCCACGGAAACCGGACGGTAGAGACCGCCACCTGGATACCATCGGCTGCTTTCCTCTACATTGTTGAGATGAACCTCTATCAAATTGCTCTTGCCAAACTGGATGAAAGGAGTAATGTCGATGCGGAAGGCATTATAGCCGTAAGCCCATCTGCCAGCCTCCTTGCCATTCACGCTCACGACAGGCTGACTCATGGCACCATCGAAAACGAGGACGGCACGCTTGTAGCCCTTAGGAGCTGTCCACTTCATCTGATACATGCCCTCGCCTATCCAAGGCAGCGCACCCGAACGTCCCGACTTCTCGGTTTTCTCCTTTTCGCCATTCTGCTCGATAGCCACCATCTGCAGGTCCCATTTCTTATCGAAAGGACCCGAGATAGCCCAATCGTGCGGAACAGCTACCTGCTGCCACGCCTTGCCATCACGGGAGAAATCCCATGATGGCAGGTTGATAACCTTTCTGCTCTGCGCCTGGCACAGCGTAGTGAGTGCCAGGGCAAGAGTCATGAAAGTAATGCTTCTCTTGATCATATTGCTATTTAATATTCTTATTTATATGCATCGAATACGGCAGTTGGTTTGCCGCTGTTGTCGAAGGCTCCCTTGGTATATGCAGACCAACCCAGAGTGGTATAGTTGGCTGGCTTCCAGTTGTTGTAAACTTCTGGTTCCCAATAGAAGATACCCTCGCAGGTAGAGATTGCCTTGCAGCCATTCACCATTTTCTTCATCATTGGCGCAGCCTGGTCAGAGCCCCACCACATACCGATTTCAGAGATGATGACATTGCAGTTGTACTGTTCTGACAAAGTCTTAATATTATTCAGACAATTGGTGGTTAAATCCTGCCAATTGTTATCTTCTGGATAAAGTGACATACCGATGACATCCCATTTTCCATCATTCTTCTTCAATTCACCAAAGAGCCAGGTATAACGGTCGAGGTTATGACCCTCATCCACGTGCACGATGACTTTAGCTTGTGGATAAACCGCCTTAACAGCATCATAACCGGCGTTGATATAAGCTGCAAAATTGGCTGCATTCTTAGATACCTGACCGGTCACAGCCTCATCGCTATTGAAGAGCATTCCGTCACGGGTTTCATTGCCCACCTGCACCCACTCTACGTTGGTTACACCTCTATCCTTCAAGGCTTTCAACACATCCTTTGTATGATCAGCCACAGCCTGTTTCATCTGTTCAGCAGTATAGCCCAGCCATGCAGCAGGAACTTTCTGGTTGCCCGGGTCAGCCCAGGTATCAGAATAGTGGAAGTCAATCATCAGACGGAAGCCGAGCTGCTGAGCTCGCCAAGCCTTGGCGATGACATCATCCTTACCACACCAGCCACCTTCCGGATTTACCCAGACACGCAGACGGATGGAATTGGTTCCCTCTTCGCGGAGGAGCTTCATGCATTCTGTAGCCTTGCCATTCTGATTATAGAATTTCACACCATCCTTCTCCATCTCGGTGAGCCAACTTACATCGGCTCCCTTGGCGAAGCCGCTCATATCGTATGTCTTCTCCTTTTCGGGAGTAGCATTATCTTCATTGCTGCAACTTGTGCCCGCGATAGAGAACAAAAGTGCTGAAGCCAGCAATATGGCTTTTCCTAAAATATTCTTCATTGTTCTTTGGGTTTATAGCTATCTTTACATTATTCTAAAAACGCTTTTACGTATCAAATATTGCAAAGATAGCTGAATTATTTATTCATATTTCCATGTCATGGCGTTGATGTCGGCAGTAACAGTAACCTCGCCGCCAGTTACAACGATTTGTTTCGGTTGCAAAAGTAGGAAATAGAATGCAAAGTGCTAGACAGATACTTGACAAATGAAAAGAAAAAACGGACAAGAAGACGGAATATATCCGCTTTTGTCCGTTTTGTTATATTATAATGGAAGAAATACCTTTACCACACCCGACTTGTAAGCATCAAGAATGCTTGCCAATGCTGGCAATGGCTGCTGATGACCATTGGTTACTACGGTTTCATCTGGAATATCGAAGTGGATGTCGCCATGGTTCAATCGACCAGCGCCATAATAACCTTCTACGATAGCTGGCACATCGGCTGCGTTATCGGCTGTATGTGCATACATCAAGCTTGAGTTGGTATCGAAGTTATTATAGGTAGTACCACCCACCAAAGTCTTCACACCGGCTGGCACCTGATCGGATGCCCTGGCTACCTCGTAGGCATCAAAACTGGAATTGTTGGATGCATAGGTAACGTAGCTGAATCCGCTTGGCTTGTTGGCAAACACATTGCCATACGCCTTGATCATACCGCCATTCTCTCTAGAGAAGGTTCCCTTTGAACCCTTGGCATCGGTGCCCTGCTGAGAACTCATGATTGGACGCTTCACAGCATCAAAGTAGTTAGATTCCATAAAGATATTAGAACCCGTTGTGGCTCCTACGCCATATACATCACAATGCTGATAGTAGTTATTGTACATGTGAACGGTCATGGTACGTACACGGGCATGACGGGAATCGGAATGGTCGAACCAGTTGTGGTGATAGGTAATCCAGTTTTCACCAGTCTCGCTCTTCATGCCACACATAGAAGACTTACCGTTATCCCAGAAATGGTTGTAAGCCACGGTCACATACTTAGAATTGCCCTTGATATCCACGGTTCCATCTCCCTTAGCCTGGTCGGCAGCACTACCTTTTCTGCCATAGAACAAATCCAGGTGGTGAATCCAAATGTTTGAATTCTTTGTATCGAGCGACATTGCATCGTCGAGACAACGCATGATGGCGAAGTTACGGAACTCCACGCTCTTGGCATTTCTTACCAGGAAGCCGAAGCCATAGACGGTGGCATCATCACCCACGCCCTCGAAGGTCATGTTCATGGTAGAATAGCCAGCCTTACCCTTAATCTGCAAACCCTCGGCAGAACTTGAAATTCCATCCAGGTCAGCCAGGCTCACCTTGCCGATGATACGGAAAGCAATAGGAGTGGTATCATATCCCTTCTGGTAAGCATCGATGATTGCCTGCAAACCTTTCACGGTTTGCTTCTTGTTCTTGGCTCCGGTGATGACTTCTGTAGATACGGTCTTGGCTGTGCTTGCTGTGATATAGAGAATCTTGGCATCCGACTTCAATGTACCATCATTGTTGTAAGCACCAATTCCCTCGTAATTGAAATGAGCGAAGCCCTCACGGTTATAGTTCTTTACCAAGAGATTGGAAACCGTATTGGCACCAGCCATCTCCTTACCGGCAGCATCCACAGGAACCACCTTTACAGAATAGGAACCCGCCTTCAAGCCGAGCACATCGGCACGGAAATAAGAAGCATACTGACGAATCAGTTGTGCATCAATTTTCTTGCCATCTACATATACATTGTAAGAAGAAGCTCCCTCGAAAGGAGCCCACTTCAGATAAACAGACTCCAGCCAGGCCTTTGCCTCCGTAATCTTCACAACGCCGGCAGGATTCTCCACACCTCCGTTCTCACCCTGCTCCACTCGCTTGGCAAAGTTGATTTCTCTGACAGAAGCATCATACTCATCGTTATCGCTTCCATCCTTCGGAGCGATGATAGCCTTGTCGCCCTCAAACTTCACACTGGCCAAATCGGCGGTATTGTAATATTTCACATCTCCCGCACTGGTGGTAACAAACATCTGGTTCACCTTGCTGTTACGAGCCACAGCATGATTCACCTTATCTGCATTTACCTGAGCCAACACGCTACCGGCACCTCCCAATAAGAGCGCCAAAGAGAATACCATTTTCTTCATTCTGAATTCCTCCTTCATTACTTTATGATTACTTTCTTACCATTCACGATATAAACGCCCTTAGACAATCCCTCAACGGAATTGCCCACCAACTGACCATTGAGGTTAAAAACCTTACCCTGCAATGCCTCCTTGAGCTGCTCCACCTGATGAATACCTGCGGATGTGCCATAAGTGAAAGAAAGCGATACGAACGACATATCCATCGTATCAGAAGAGTTGTCAGCGTAGCTGAGAGTTACGTTATCACCATCAAAGGTGATTTCTGTGATGGTCTTATCGATAACCTGACCATCTACCTTTACGGTTTGCTTGTTGTCTGCATACACGGCGGCAGAGAGCATACAAGCCAATAGGAATAAGTACTTCTTCATTATCTAATATGTTTGTTAGATTACTTAATATTATAGATGATTGTTTTGTTTGCGATGCAAAGATAAACAAATATCTTATAGATTGCGACATACTATGACAACTTTTAAACGTAAACGTTATCATAAACATCAGACTGCATCATTTTTAAAATATTGGTAAAAAAAAAGGCGAGCACTATTCACCAAGAACAATGCTCGCCAAAAAATAGAGTGTGTTAACTTATATCTAACCTATCCTTAATACCCTGGATTCTGCCAGAAACCTGTGGTGCTGTTCACTTCTGTTGTGAAGTTCTGAACGGCATCAATCTCGTTCTGTGGAATTGGACGGTAGAGATAATGCTTGCTGCCATCTGCCTTCAAGTTGGCTGAAGCCTGAGCATTATATTTCTCTACATATTCATAAAGCTTTCCGGTACGCTTCAAGTCGAACCAACGCATCTGCTCACCGCAGAACTCAACGGCACGCTCCTCAAGGATGGTGTCGATAGTGGCGTTGCCGCTCAGAGTATTGTCGGTGCCTTCGATGGCACGAGCCTGACGAAGCTGGTTGATGGTTGCCATGGCAGCATTGCCGTCGCCCAAAGCCAACTGGCACTCTGCCTTGATGAGATACATCTCTGGCATACGCATCACGATGGCATCACGGCTAGAGATGTCGTGGGTTGGATAATTCTCATCATACTCATTATCCAGGAATTTCTTGATACCCGGGAATGAGCACCAGCCTGCAATCTTGTATGAATTGAAACGTTCGTCACCATAAACCTTAGAGCTCTTGACTGCTGCCTCTGTTGGTTTGGCGGTAGCTTCATCCATTGATGTGTATACTGGCACGTCGCCACCAGCCATAAACTGGATGCGGTATCTGTTCTTAGCCCAAGCCTGCATAGCCTGACCCTCTGGAGAATCTCCATCCATAGGACAGTAGTAGATGGCTGTATCCTGCAACAACGGATAATTTTTTGCATTCTTTGCCAAATCTGGAGATGCGATGTCGTAGTGATCGAGCAGGGTTGCCTCAGAACGCTGGTCGGTAGCCTTATGCTTCTCCAACAGGTTCCACAAGTGCAAAGATGGCAAGTAGCGGGTAAAGCCACGTCCGTATGGTGAGTAAGCTGCACCACATTCTACGTTCTTGCCGGTTGACTTACTTTTGATAGTAGTCTTGCCCTTGGCAATACGCCAGAACACCTGTGAGTCTTTCTGACCATTACCACCCAGGTCGGTGGCACCATTGTTCCACATTGATACGAACATCAGCAGCATGGCATTACCACCACGACTATAACCTGTACGGGTAATCAAACTGTTATACTGCATTGGGCTACCGCCTTCCAAACGGTAACGGTAAGGAATGCAGTTGGCATTGGTAGCGATGTCCTGAGAATATGTTACACCGAAGAGAGCCTCCTTGTTGGTATTGTAGCTCTCGTTAGACATGGTCCATACATGCTTGTAGTCATTATCCAGGCTGGCATAATCGCTTGCACCGATAACAGCCTCAGCATCAGCCTGTGCTGCAGTATAGAGGGCATTCTTGTCCTTGCCATCATAGTTACCTCCTTTTACGGTCTGGTTCAACTGTCCGCCCAACCAAGAAGCAGCATAGAGCAACACTCTTGCTCTCAAAGCCTTGGCAGCCCAATAGTTGGCACGGCCATCTGCCTTGGTCTTGTAACCGGCAGCCTCGAAGTTGGCGATAGATGCATCCAGGTCGTCCAGAATCTTGCCATAGACTTCATTCTCCGGCATACGGGTTGGGTTGAAGTTCTGAGCTGTGATAGGCTCTGCATTGTAAGGGATAGCACCCCAGATGTTCACCATGTGGAAATAGTAGAAAGCACGCATGAAGTGTGCCTCACCCAGGTTGCGGTTCTTCTCCTCGTCGCCCAGGAAGGTAGCCTCGTTGATATACTTGAGGGCATTGTTGCAAACATCAGTAGCGCTATAGAACAACTCCCAGTAATGGTCCAGACAAGGGTTGTCGGCTACATTGTTCTCCAAGGCAGCAGCACCAAAGTTGTAAGAGCAAAGGCTCTTCTGCTTGTTGTCGTAGCCATAGTAAAAGAGGTCGGTACCCATTTCACTCAAGCCCAAACCAGCCTCCTTACCATACCATCCACGAGCGAAGGTATAGCAGTTGGCAACCAGTCCTTCCAATCCAGAAGGGGTTTTATATGTCAAGTCGGCAGTTTCGCCCACCTTGTTCTCTTCTTCCAGGAAATCAGAGCAAGAGGTAAGCCCCAACATCATAGATGAGGCTGCTGCCATGAATAATATCTTTGTTTTCATAATTGATTCGATGATTTTAGAATTCTACATTAAGACCTACTACTACCTGCTTCTGCATTGGGAACGAGATGCTACCACCACGCTCTGGGTCGTAGTTGTCAATCTTGCTCCATGTCATGAAGTTCTTCATTGAGCAGTAGATGCGAGCCTTGCTCATGCCCACGGTGTGCAACCAGTTGGCTGGCACGTTGTAAGAGAGGGTGATATCCTTGATCTTGAAGTAATCTGCCTTCTCGTATGTGAATGCACTCTTGTAGGATGACCAGATCTTGCTGGCATTTGAATCCAAACCTGGGCTAGGGAACTTAGCGCCCGGATTGGTTGGTGTCCAGTAATCAATGGCATCACCCCAGTTGGCTGACTCATAGTTCAACTGCTCATTCATGGCGTAAGAGATGTAACCTCCCAAACGTGCCATCAACTGCACAGAGAGCGAGAAGTCCTTGTAGCTGAAGGTGTTGGTCATACCAAATACGTGATTAGGGTCGCGGTTGTAGAGTACACGGTCGTCAGATGTGATGTTGCCATCGCCATCTGCATCCAGAATCTTTGGAGAACCTGGTGTACCATAGCCCTTGGTGCTGGCGCAGGCAGGCTTCTTTCCGTCGTGAGCTGCCTTGAAGTCCTCTACATACTGGTCAAACTCTCCGATACCCCACTCTCCGAGTACCTTGTAATCGTAGAATGCGTTTACACGATTGCCTACGAACAGGCCCTTGGTTCCTGATACATACTTATCTACACCACCAGTCAACTCGGTAATCTCATCCTTGAAGTGAGAGTATGACCAGTTGGCTGTCCAGTCGAAGTCCTTGGTACGGATGATGTCTGTCATCAAAGAAACTTCAAGACCCTGACCCTTGGTCTTACCGATGTTGTCGATTACGGTTGGGAAAGAAGAAGCTGGTGCTGTCTTGTAGAACAACAGGTCGTAGGTATGGTTCCAATAATAATCCACGCTACCGCTGATGCGACCGTCGAAGAAACCGAAGTCGAGACCCAGGTTGAAGGAAGATGTCTTCTCCCAAGTCAGGTTAGAGTTACCCATCTGACTAGGAATCTTACCAGCCACGTCGTTGTTACCTAAATAATAATAATAGGTGGTACTGCTCAAGGATGCCAATGTAGAATAAGCATCGATGGCTGCGTTACCGGAAACACCCCATGAAGCACGGAGCTTCAGGTTGCTCAATACCTTCTGGTCTTTCAGCCAATTTTCTTCGATTAATCTCCAACCTGCTGCCACAGATGGGAAGTAACCCCACTTGTGTCCCTTTGCCAAGGTAGAAGAACCATCGGCACGGAGAGAAGCGGTCAGCAAGTACTTGCTGGCGTATGAATAATTCAGACGACCGAAGAATGACAACATGGCTGTCTTCACGTATGTAGAAGTTGTCACAGGTGAGAGGATCTTGGAAAGATCACGGAAACCACTCTCATAGTAGTGGGTAGCACCGGCATCACCGCCTACAGTAGAACTTTCTGTTACGGTCTGTGTCAACTCATGTCCCAGCAAAGCGGTCAAGTCATGCTTCTCTGCGATTGTAGTATTATAGTTAATGGTGTTGTCCCATGTAATCGCAGTAGAGTTATTTCTGATCTGACGGATGTAGCTGGTAGAAGGTGACTGGTATCTCTGCTGACTCTGATAGTCCTGGTACAAGCCATTTCGTGAGTCGCTTCTATCCACGGCAAACATTGAGCGGAGATTCAAGCCCTTGATAGGGTTCAACTCCACATAGGCATTACCGAAGAAACGGGTAGATTCGGTATTGTTCTGATATGCTCCCTCCACATCATCGAGCAATGGAGAGCAATGAGCTGCATACCAAGGGTTTGGAGTTGAGTTGATGCTGCCATCAGTTAAATAAGGATGAGTGATGGTAGTCATCTTCAACGCCTGGTTGTAAACACCTGAGTTACGGCGGTTCCAATTCTTATAGGTATAAAGCAAGCTTGAGCCTACCTTTACCATCTTGTTGATACGATGGTCGATGTTCACCTTACCATTGTAACGGCTCATCTGGTCGTTCTTCATCAGACCGCGATCGTACATCGCACCGAGAGAAACGTTGAAGTTGGTCTTCTCGCTACCACCAGCCACGTTGACTTCGTAGTTCTGAGAAGTGCTGTTCTTCAGGAGCAAGTCGCCCCAGTCGGTGTAAGAACCATCATTATAGATATCCAATGTAGCTGTACCATCATCGAGTTTTTCTGTCAAGACTGTCTCAGGAGTAATACCCGAAAGTACGGTATTATAGGCATCCAGAGTCTTGTCGCCCTTTGCCCAATCCTGGTAAGCGCGCTTGTCAATCAGACGCTGCACCTCCTTGTTGCCATACATAGAATGTGCGGCATTGGTAGCGCTATTGAAAGAGTTGTAGAAGTTGAAGCCCACAGATGTTCTGCCAGCCTTACCACGCTTGGTGGTAATGATGATGACACCATTGGCACCACGGGTACCATAGATAGCGGTAGAAGATGCATCCTTCAATACCTCCATAGACTCTATGTCGGATGGGTTGATGTCGAGGGTAGAACCGTATGCCACACCATCCACGAGGATTAATGGATTATTGGAAGCCAACATAGAACGGGCACCACGAAGATTGATGCTCACTCCAGAGCCAGACTCACCACTGCTCTGCTGCAAGTCCATGCCAGGAATCTTTGCCTGCATAGCCTGCATCGCATTAGAAGAAGCCACGTTCTTCAAGTCGTCAGACTTGATAGAGGCCACGGAACCCGTGAGGTCGCGTTTCTTAACGACACCATAGCCGATGACAACCAACTCATCCAGAGAGTTGTTGTCCTCTTCCATTACGACAGAAATAGAGTTCTGACTACCTACCTTCACCGACTTTTCCTTATATCCAATATAAGAAAACTTAATGACGGTAGATGGCTTGACGCCATTGAGCGTAAAATTACCATCCAGATCAGTAACTGATCCAGCACCAGCAGCTCCATCAGGAACTACACTTACACCAATCATAGGTTCACCATTAGAGTCCTTGACGGTACCCTTAATTGTTGCCTGGGCGAAAGCGCCAATGCAAATAGAACCCAACGCAAGTGCCATACTTGCTCTTTTTAGTTGTTGTTGCATAAACATCTCGTTTTAGCTTGGTTATTATTGTTTCTAAGTTGAAATTTGCTTATAGGTTTCTATAAATAATCAGATAAAATATCTTGGTTATTACAGATACTTTTACTTTCTACAATGCAAAAATAAGAAAAATAGTTCAATGTTGTTCCTTTTTCGTATGAGAAAGACACGTAAACGTTTACGGACTATAATAAACAAAAAGCCGAACTTCATTTCTGAAATTCGGCTTTTTGAAGTGGTACCACCAGGAATCGAACCGGGGACACAAGGATTTTCAGTCCTTTGCTCTACCAACTGAGCTATGGCACCATACTCTTTACAGATGATTTCTCATTTGCGGGTGCAAAGGTAGTAATAAAAATCGGTTCCACCAAATTTTTCGGTGAAAAAGTTTTCAAAAAAGATAAAAAAGTGCTTTTTTATTTGGTTTTATGCAATTTTTGGTGTACCTTTGCATCGTCTTTATGACCATAGGTGCCAAAACATCGGGATTTAGCGCAGTTGGTAGCGCACGTCGTTCGGGACGATGAGGTCGCTGGTTCGAGTCCAGTAATCCCGACTATTCACCAAAAAGTGGGACTTATGAACATAAAAGACCTATTTTACCTCTCCAAGAATGACCGACAAGCCGTCTTCGCCTTGCTAGCCATTCTCATCGTATGCCTTTCTCTCGTGGTCGTTATCGGAAGTTCCGATGACGGAAAAGATGCGTCTGCATCCAGAGATATCAACGGGCAACCGCTCACTCTACGTGATTCCTCCCAGCAGGCTCTCATCCAACAAGCCACCTCCCAGCATCCTCTGTATTATCAGGAAGAAGGAAAGGTGCACGAACTCTTTCCCTTTGACCCGAACACTGCCGATTCTACGACCTTCAAGCGACTGGGTTTGAAGAGTTGGCAAATCAGAAGCATCTACCGATACCGAGAGAAAGGAGGAGCCTTCTCCCGTCCATCCGACTTTGCCCGCGTTTATGGCATCACCAAGAGAACCTTCGAAGCCCTGCTCCCCTTCATCCGAATAGCAGACGATTTCAAGCAAGCCTCCGAGTTTTACGGAAATGAAAGATATGAGCGCAGGGAAAGAAGACATACACCTTATTATAATAGGGGGTATGATGAAAGGGAATCCAAGGTATACAATTATCCCCACAAGTTAAAGGAGGGCGAACACATCGCCATCAACAATGCCGACACCACGGAACTGATGAAGATTCCAGGCATCGGCAGCTACTATGCACGCACCATCGTCAGATATAGAGACAAACTTGGAGGCTTCGCTTCTGCCGAGCAACTGGAAGAAATCGACGGTTTCCCGGAAGCAGCCATCAGTTTCATCCAGATTGATGCCGAACACATCCACCGGCTCAACATCAATAAGCTTACCCTCAACCAGCTTCGCAATCATCCCTACATCAACTTCTATCAGGCTAAGGAAATCTGCGATTACCGAAGACAAAGAGGTCCTATCAAAAGTCTGGAAGAGCTGAAACTCCTCAAGGATTTTCCACCTGATGAAATAGAAAGGCTCCAACCTTATGTCTGCTTCTAAAATCTTCTAGATTACTCCAAACTGATGGAGGAAGATAAGGAGGATGCAGATAGGACTGACGAAACGGATCATAAAGAGGAAGACAGGGAATAACCTGCCACTCACCGTACCCCAGTTGGTAAACTCATCACGCACAATCTTCTTCGGAACATACCAGCCCAGGAAGAGACAGGTGATGATGGATGCCAATGGCATCAGCAGCTGCGCCGTGAAGTTATCACAATTGGTAAGGAAATCCTTGCCGAAGAAGCCCAATCCCGGAACAGCTCCCTGGGAAAGAGAACAGAATACGGCTATGATGCTGCAGGTGACGGTCTCTATCCACGCACCCTTGGAACGGGTCATCTTGCGTTCCTCATAAATCATCGCCGTACCAATCTCGTGCATGGAGATGGTAGAAGTGAGCGCCGCCAATACCAACAGAGCATAGAACAATACCGAGATGATGTAACCTGCCACAGGCATATCACCAAACGCCTGCTGGAACACATTAGGCAAAGTGATGAAGATAAGCGACGGACCGCTATCCGGCTGCACACCCACCGAGAAAGCTGCCGGGAAAATCATCAATCCTGCCAATACAGCAATCACGGTATCTATCACCACAATCTGACTGGCAGATTTCAGGAGATTAGTCTGGCGACTGAAGTAAGATGCGTATGTACACAGACAGGCTGTTCCCAAACTCAGAGAGAAGAATGCCTGTCCCAAAGCTTCGAGCAGCACGTTCTCATCCACCTTAGAAAAATCAGGATGGAAGAGGAACTGCACACCCTTCATCGCTCCCGGCAAAGAGCAGGAGGCAATGACGATGACGATGAGCAGGATGAAAAGCAGCGGCATCAGAATCTTGGATGCCTTCTCGATTCCATTGCGGACACCTCTTACTACCACCGCATGGGTAAGCAGGATGAAGCCCACCGCCCATAAGGTAGGACGAATAGGATCGGAGGAGAAGGTCTGGAAGTAGGTCTTCACATACTCCGGGTCGCCATGAACGCCACCCATGATGCTGGCATACAGATATTGCAGACACCAGCCTGCCACCACAGCATAGAAACCCAGGATAATCATGGAGGTGATGACACCCACCAGTCCCACGGTTCCCCAAGCCTTATGCTTACCCAGGTTGCTATAAGCTCGTGCTGCATTGGAAGCCGAATGGCGACCAATGACAAACTCGCTCATCATGCCAGGCAAACCCAGCAGGATGATACACACCAGGTAGATAAGGATGAAGGCAGCACCTCCATTCTGACCTGCCATATAAGGAAAACGCCATACATTTCCCAAACCTACCGCAGAACCTGCCGTGGCGAGAATGACGCCCAATTTACTTCCGAAATTTCCTCTACTCTCCATTGTTTCTTATGATTTTTATGCTTCTGCCCTTACAGGGCGCATGACTAACTACTCTGACACCTTATATTAAAGGCACCTATCCGAAGACTCCAAACTGGTGCAGGAATACCAGGAAGATGAGGACAGGGCAAACAAACTTGATCAGGAAGAGATAGACATGGAATACCTGTCCCTTCAAGGTTCCCCAGTTAGTAAACTCATCCTTCACCACCTTCTTCGGAACATACCAGCCCAGGAACAAACAGGTGAGAAGACCTCCCGTAGGAAGGAACAACTGTCCCGTTACGAAGTCGAACCAATCGAACAGAGCCTTGCCGCCGAACGACAGTTTATCCGTAGCTCCCAAAGAGAGTGAACAGAATGCACCGATGATGGCACAAGATACCGTAACAATCATGGCACCCTTCTTTCTGTCAATCTTCAACTCCTCATAGAAGAAAGAAGTATTCACCTCGTGGAGCGACATCAGCGATGTCAACGCAGCCACAGAAAGAAGCACGTAGAACATCAGCGAGATAATCCATCCCAATACCGGCATCGATGCAAACGCCTCGTTGAAGACATTCGGCAAGGTGATGAAGATAAGCGACGGACCACTATCCGGAGAGATACCCACCGAGAAAGCTGCAGGGAAAATCATCAATCCTGCCAATACCGCCACCATCAAGTCAATGGCAGAAATCTGAATCGCCGATTTCAGAAGATTGGTCTGTCGGCTGAAATAAGATGCATACGTACAGATACAACCCATACCAATGCTCATGGAATAGAACGACTGTCCCAAAGCATTGAGGAATACATTCCTATCCACCTTTCCGAAATCAGGTTTCAGCAGGAACTCGATACCCTTTCCCGCATCAGGCAACAGACAGGAAGACACCACGATAATGAGAAGCAGGATGAACAGAAGCGGCATCATCACCTTGGATGCCTTCTCGATTCCTCCGCGTACACCATGGATAATCACAAAGTGACAAATCAGGAAGATTGCCACCGTCCACATCACCGGACGGATAGGATCGGCAGAAAACTCCTTGAAGTAATTAGCCACGAAGGTTGGGTCGCCATGCAGTTCGCCCATGATGCTGGCATATACATACTGCAGGCACCAGCCCGAAACCACCGCATAGTAACCGGTAATCAGGAAACCCGTAAGCACCTCCAGGTAGCCCACCCACTTCCAAGCCGTTCCATTGGCGAGCTTGGTATAGGCACGTGCCGTATTGGAAGCACCATGACGACCGATGATAAACTCCGAAACCATACAAGGGATGCCCAACAGGAGTACGCATCCGATGTAAACCAAGATAAAGGCTGCGCCACCTTCCTGACCAGCCATATAAGGGAAGCGCCATACGTTACCCAAACCTACGGCGCCACCTGCAGTAGCAAGTATCATTCCTATCTTGCTACCAAAACTTCCTCTATTTGATTCTGCCATTTTCTATTTCTTTCTTACTAATTTCATTAACTTTTCGTATAACAGCCTGCAAAATTATAAAATATTTCTGAAATAATAGAAATATTTGAAAGCAAAAGTATAAAATTAGTAATATTTATGCATTTTAGCATGCTTTTTTGGATAAAAAAGGCAGTTTATTCACTTTTTCTATCGATATTCCTCAGGCAAGGTATCACGCCACTGCGAGAAAGGATTACCCAGAAGATGAGAATTATAGAAACGCTTGTCGCCCGTTACCTCCATACCGATGAAGTCGGGTTTCTCATAGGCTTCACTCTCGCTCTCCAGTTCCACCTCAGCCATTACCAGCCCCTCATTGTCACCATAAAACTCATCCACCTCGAAGGTATGATTGCCACTTTTCACCAGATAGCGGCGCTTATCGATAACACCACCCTGGCAAAGCTGCAGCAGATGCTGCGCCTCGTCCATCGTAATCTCCTTCTCAAACTCATAGCGGGTCATTCCGCCATTCACCGACTTGCCCTTAATGGTAAGGTAAGCCTTCTCGTCCCGTGTGCGAACGCGCACCGTAGCCCCCTCGGCAGGAATATAGCCCTGCTGGATATGGCTAGAAGAAAAGGCGGCGCTCTTGTAAGCGTCGCCCTTCTTGACGAGGAATTTTCTTTCTATCTCTAATCCACTCATTTTCTCTTATGCAATTGAAGCAGCATAAATAGCAAAGATGACAGCCAAAGCTATCAATGTGCCAAATATCCACTTGATTACTTTTTCGCCCTTAGCGGCTTGTTTCTTCTCGTAAGCCTCATGCTTGGCTCTTCTTAAATCTTTATTTCCACTCATAGTTATATTATTTTTAGGTTGCTAATTGTCTATTCCTCATTCTCCGAAGGGAACTCCATGAGATAAGCCTTGATGAAGCCGTCTATCTTGCCATCCATCACGCCATCCACATCCGATGTCTGATAGTTGGTACGATGGTCTTTCACGCGGCGGTCGTCGAAGACGTAACTTCTTATCTGGCTTCCCCACTCTATCTTCTTCTTGCCAGCCTCAATCTTAGCCTTGGCTTCCAGGCGCTTCTTCATGGCGCGGTCGTAGAGTTGACTCTTCAAGAGCAACAATGCCTTGGCACGGTTCTTTGGCTGGTCGCGGGTCTCGGTGTTCTCGATGAGGATTTCCTCTTCCTCACCCGTATCAGGATCTGTGTACCAATAGCGGAGGCGCACTCCCGACTCCACCTTGTTCACGTTCTGACCACCGGCACCACTCGAACGGAAGGTATCCCACGAGAGTTTGGCAGGATCTACATACACCTCAATGGTTTCATCCACCAATGGGGTGACGAAGACACTGGCAAAACTGGTCATTCGCTTGCCCTGGGCATTGAAAGGCGATACACGCACCAGACGGTGAACGCCATTCTCGCTCTTCAGATAGCCATAGGCATACTCGCCGCCCTCGATGGTCATGGTCACGCTCTTGATGCCAGCCTCATCGCCTTCCTGCATATCGGTGATGGTTACCTTATAGCCATGAGCCTCAGCCCAGCGCATGTACATACGCATCAGCATCTGAGCCCAGTCCTGGCTCTCGGTGCCACCGGCACCCGAGTTAATCTTCAACACGCAGTCCATCGGGTCTTCCTTCTGGCGCAACATGTTCTTCAGTTCCAGGTCTTCTATGGCCTTGATGGCCTTGGCATAGTCGGCATCCACCTCCTCCTCGGTCACCATCTCGTCTTTATAGAAATCGAAGGCAAGCTTCAGCTCGTCGGCATAAAGACGCACGGTCTTGTAGCCATCGAGCCATTTCTGTATGCCCTTCACCTTCTTCATCTGCTCCTGTGCATACTTCGGGTCTTCCCAGAAGTCAGGAGCCTGGGTGCGGAGCTGCTCCTCTTCAAATTCTACTTTCTTCTGGTCTATATTCAGATAGCGATGCAGAGCGTCGGCTCTGTCCATCACATCCTTCAATTGGTCAGCTGTAATCATTAACTTTGAACTATAAACTTTTAACTTTAAACTTTAAACTTTATGATTACTCCTCATACATCTTGTCAATCTCCGCCTTGTAGTTCTTGTTGATGATAGGGCGGCGAATCTTCAAGGTGTTGGTCAGTTCGCCCGACTCCATAGAGAAGTGGTGAGCCAGGAGGGTGATGCGCTTAATCTGCTCATAATAAGCCAGGTGCTGCTGGAGAATCTGAATACGATCCATCAGCATCTTCTGCACCTTCTCGTTGGCACACAGGTCCTCACGACAGGTGAAGGCGATGTGATGCTCACGCGCCCAATCCTCTACGAGGCGGAACTCAGGAACAACGAGGGCTGATACGAACTTGCGCTGGTCAGCGATGACGGCAACCTGATCGATGAACTTATCTACCAGGAGCAACGACTCTACCTGCTGCGGAGCGATATACTTACCATTCGATGTCTTGAACAGGTCCTTGATACGCTCAGTCAGGTAAAGTTCGCCATCCTTCATGTAGCCGGCATCTCCCGTATGGAAGAATCCATCCTTATCGAATGCCTTCGCATTGGTGGTATCGCGATGATAATATCCAGGTGTGATGGTAGGACCCTTGAGAAGAATCTCGTTATCCTCACCTATCTTAATCTGAATGCTGGAGATAGGACGACCTACAGAACCCAGACTGCGCTTCTTGTCGAGATGATCGCAAGATACGGTGGCGAGACTCTCGGTCAAACCATAACCCACCACCATATTGATACCTATGGCATGTACAAACTCCTCTACTTCAGGACTTACATAAGCACCTGCTGTAGGGAAGATATTAGGATTATCCAACCCCAACTGCTTGCGCACGATACTCAGGATAGTCTTGTTGATAATCTTATATTCCAGCTCCAGAGCCAGAGGAGGACGCTTACCGTTGGCGATATAATCAATGTTACGCTTCTTTCCCACAGCCAAGGCATGATAGAAAAGTTTCTTCTGGATAGGACCGGCATCGTCCATCTTAGCCTTCACGGCGATATACACCTTCTCCCAGAAACGTGGCACACTACACATACAGGTAGGATGCATCTCTCGCATACTATCCTGAATCTCCTGCGGATAGGTATTGATGATGAGCTGGGCACCCTCGCTCAAGCAGAGATAGGCCCATCCACGCTCAAAGATATGGGTGAATGGAAGGAAATCAATGACACGATCCTTTTCGGTAACAGGAATGCACTCATTGTTTGCCTTCAAAGCAGCATAATACTGACTGTATTTCAGCATCACACCCTTACTATCACCCGTTGTACCACTGGTATAGAGGATATTAGCCAAATCATCCATACTTGCCTGCTTGTAGAGTTCCTCCACTTCTGTCTGGCGAGGAAGATTCTCACCCAGCTTCAGGAAGTCCTTGAAATAGAGGGCGGCAGGGTCATGCGTACTGATGCGCACGCTGGAATCGAAGATGATGATACGCTCCAGGGATGGACAGAGGGCAAAGATACGGTGAGCCTTGTCATACTGCTCCTGTTCGCCTACAAAGAGGAAGCGAATCTGCGCATCGTTGATCATATATTGAATCTGCTGCTCGCTGCTGTTGGCATAGAAAGGTACAGAGGTAACTCTGATACCATACGCACCGAAGTCGGTGTACAGGTAATGCACACAGTTCTGCGAGAAGACAGCGATTTTGTCGAGTGGTTTAGCCCCAAGATTCAAAAGGGCATTGCTCACTTGTTTCACTCTCAACGAGAAAAGGTTAAACGAAACCGATTGCCACTGGTCACTACCAAACTTTCTGAAAGTTAAAGCAGTTTTCTCTCCCCATTTCTTGGCGAGATCATGAACCAGGACTGAAAGATGACTATTAATCTGCATAAGCTAATATTTATAAATATGTGTGCAAAGATAATAGAATTTGTTAAGAACACAAAATAAAAAGATACTTTTTCCACATTATCTGCTCTTTTTTTCGTAACTTTGCCCCAAAATATTAAAAAGAGAGATTATGATGCTACAAGAAGAATATGTTAGCGATGCCGTGGAACTGCTGAAAAAGCTCATCGCCACCCCATCGGTAAGCAGAAACGAAAAGGATGCTGCCGACATCATGGAGCAGACCATCCGCAGTTATGGTTTTGAACCTCATCGTGAGGCGAACAACATCTGGATGATCGACCCTCATTACGATGAGAGCCGACCTACCCTGCTGCTCAATGCCCACATCGATACAGTGAAGCCTGTGGCTTCATGGATACGCAATCCGTTTTCACCGGATGTAGAAGATGGTGTACTTTACGGTTTGGGCAGCAACGATTGCGGCGGCGGTCTCTGTTCGCTTCTTCAGATATTCAGAATGCTGACAGAGAAGCCTCAGCGCTATAACCTTATTTATCTAGCATCCGCCGAAGAAGAGGTGTCGGGAAAGGATGGCATTACCCGTGCCCTGCCTTTGCTCCCGCATATCGACTTAGCCATCGTGGGCGAACCTACCGGTATGAATCCTGCCGTAGTAGAAAAAGGATTGATGGTGCTGGATGTGATAGCTCATGGCAAGAGCGGACATGCGGCAAGAAACGAAGGAGTAAACGCTATCTACGAGGCATTGGATGATATGCGCTGGATTCGTGACTACAAGTTCGAAAAAGTAAGCGAGTTCCTGGGTCCTACCAAGATGACGCTCACCGTGATGAATGCCGGAACCCAGCACAATGTGATTCCGGATAAGTGTACGATGCTTGTGGATATCCGCACCAACGAATTCTACGACAACGAAGAGGTTTACAAGTTTATCCGCCAGCACCTGAAGAGCGAGGTAAAGGCTCACAGCTTCCGTCTGAAATCATCACGCATCGACCCGGCGCATCCTCTTATTAAGAAATGTGTAGCCATGGGCATGAAGCCATTCGGCAGTCCTACTCTCAGCGATCAGGCATTAATGCACTTCCCATCCTTCAAGTTAGGACCGGGCGAATCATCCCGCTCCCACTCTGCCAACGAGTTTATCCGCATCAGCGAAATCCGCGATGCCATTGCAAAATACGAAACCCTCTTAGATGGCGCTGCCATCTAGAAGATAACAAAGGTATAGGAACTACATAAAAAGGAATTATAAAAAGCTTACATAAAAAGAACTATGAGGATGTGTCACAAGTCCATGGCACATCCTCATATATATTTTTCCTTAAGGCTGAATATATTTTCCCTTAAGGCTGAATATATTTTCCCTTAAGGCTAAATTTATTTTCCCTTAAGGCTAAATTTATTTTCCCTTAAGGCTAAATTTATTTTCTTCCAAGCATGCAAATCCGGCGGTACGTCTAGCGGGAAATATAACGAAATTCAGAATGCCAGAACGGCAATAGTCTTTCATTCACCCCATCTTGACGAAGCACGGTATAAGCAGCCTTTATCTTTCTTAGTTCTTCTTCAGAAAGAGTATCCTTAAATTTACCATTTATCAACACAAACAAGGCACGAAGTCTAAAATCAGGTGCCAAACAATACCAGAATATTTTCTTGTCATCATATTCATTTAAGGACCAACAGACATTTAAGGCATACCTTTCGGTAGAATCATAACGGGCAAACACATAGTCGACCCAAGCTTCAGGTTCCCTATCGTTCAGCCATTTTGCCACAAACTTCTCTGCCTGTTCTCTGGTAAATTCCAAAGTTGCCTCTGAGCCCCAATCCCAGAACTTAACCGTCATCAAACTATCCTCTACGGTTACTCCTGCCCTATTATTAAGCGAAGTAATATCCATCGTAAGATCGTTATGAAAACTCAGTTTCATGCAAGAATCTGACTTTGCATTTAGCTTTGCAATTTGCTCACAGAGATTATCCAGCAATCCCTGCCTTGAATAACGAATGCCATCGACCTCAATATCACCATCCAGTTCATTAGCATAAGTATGACAGGATTTTGTATTATTAAACACAAAAAGATTATCTAAAAGAGGCTTATTGTTCTGTTTGAGTGTATAATCTGCTGCCAATTGATACCCCTTGATACTATCATTGCTTAGAGTTGGCCTGAAAGAGCCATGGATATCATCACCCTCAAACTCTATTTCATTTTCCTTCGGAGAAATCAAAACCGTAGTATTTATCCCTCGATTCTCATAAGGAACCAATCCATATATCGTCAGGGTGTAATAGGCAGAATCCTTTCCTCCCCAACTTTCGAACTTCAATGTCACGTCATTAGAGGTAACTTCCTTACCATTCAACTTAAACATTCCTTTCGAAGCCACAAAAGTTCCTTCCATCAGGCTTCCCCGCAGAATCGTAGGCTGCGGCACATCGTCATCCTTGCAAGATGAAAGCAAACCCAAAAGGATCCCAAAAATAATCAGTATACGTTTCATAGGCCACTATATTAAAATTGATTGATGCAAAAGTATGAAAAACAAATCAAAACTTAATGTATAAGAATGTTTTTTTAAATATATTTAAGTTTCGCAAGTAACCTCCGGTCCCCGAAGGGGGCCAACTTTCAATAACCGCTGGTGGAATGACCGAAGGTCATGGAACCTGCGGACAACCAATAGTAGGGAGAAAGCGTCCCCAAAGGGGGCGAACCACATCCAGTCTTGCTCCTGTTCGCCCCCTTCGGGGACGATAAGAGAGTATCTGTCACTATCCGCAGGTTCCATTCCCTTCGGTCATTCCACCCGCGGTTATTCACATTCGCCCCCTTCGGGGACGGTAGAATGCTACTTGCGAAACTTCAGTAATCATTCATCCGGGTACTCACCAATAGGTATCGTTGGATACTCATGTAGATACATTTTATCTCTTTTAAAGTAATCATAATCCCACTCAAAATCCGGGAAGATTGTATGATACAACTGAACTGTATCACCATTTTTTAAGTTCAATCTAACCCCATATATGAACTTATAATGAGAAGGACAACTTACATCAGGACAGGCTCCTTTATGATTATCCGGAGCATCTGGGAAAAATATCTCATAAGGGGCAAACATCTCATCAACATTTTCTAAGACATTTCCATTTTTATCAAAATATGGTAAAGATATCGTATAATAAATTCCATTTGAACTATAAGTATCTTCATACAATAAATTATTAAAATTAGAGATATAAGCGTAACGTTCAGGATAACTTTTTCCACTTAAAACCTCAGACTTAGAACTCCTAGACAAATAAGGAGTAAAACTAACACTAACACTTTTATTTCCTAGTTCTGTAAGTAAATCCGGGTTTAATGTCACACAAGCTGTTTGAGAATGATCCACTACTGGGTCCAAACGATACTTAAACCAAAAAGAACTATTAGGATCTTTTCCTATCAAACATGCATAAGGATTCATAAAAATCTTAGGCGTTTTCGTAAAACACCATACTCCCAATCGTCCCACATCTTTTATTGAGATAGACATACTGAGAGGCATTATTGTACTAGACTGCAACGTTTTGATTTCCCCGTTCAAAGTAACACTTCCAACCGTATGCAACTGTACTGTCTGAGTAGTCTGATTATTCTTATCAAAAGCACCAATAAAAGAACCAAGAAGAGATGCCGCGCCTGACTTTACAATACTACCAGCACCATTTATTACAGCATTACCAATTGCGGAAAACTTCTTGGAATCAATTGCAGACTTCACCCATTTTTCGGCAGTTTTTCCTGTCAAATTAGCAACAGCTTTCACAACGCCATTCAAAGGATTAGAAGTAGTTGTAGATATTATGGTACCATTCGTATAGGCTTCAAGGGATCCTCCCATATTAATAGTAGCAGACGACATATTCATCGGTATTATCTGCAAAGAACCTACAGAAAAGTTCGGATCATACGCCAGCTCTGTTTGGAAACAATTCCAACCAGAAGTAAAAGCTTTAGAAGCTTGATTAGTAACATTAACTATATATATATCGTTTAATCCCCTTGAACTAGTAGTCGTTACTATAGGATTAGAGAAAGCCAACAATGCCTGCGGCTGCTCAAAATGCAAATGCCATATGCCAGTATTATTCGGCACACTTACTTTCTGCTCTAAATAATAAAATCCTTTCAAAATGCCAGAATATTTATTATAAAATATCAAATAGTTCAAGCCCATCTCCCCACTACCATTAACAGTATGTGCTATCAATCTCCATCCATCTTTATACTTTATGTCTTCACGTATTTCTTTTGGGACACAACCTGGTGTTGATAGATCATTCCAAGGAGTACTTACTGAATCCACTCCAACAAGTTTAACTTTTTTCCAATTTTCCCAATCCCCAACATTAACCTCAGAAGAAACAGTTGATCTTGTTCCAAGATTTCTCATTGGATAAGCGACTAATTCTTTGCTTTTATTCAGACTAACACTTTTGTTAGTATAAGCAGTCTCTAAATCACTACATGCACATAAAGCACATAGAAACGAGAATAAAAAAATAACTTTTTTCATAAAAATCCTATTAATTAAACTTACCATAATAGATAATTCCATCACTTAATATCGCTACACTATCAATACTTTGAATCTCATTTAAAAACATAGGTAGAACTATATACGAATCATTGATTTCAACATTAACTTCGTATAAAGTAGAACCTATATCATCAAAAAAGATAATTTCTACAGCTTTTCCTACTTTAAAATTTTTAATCGAAAATGAGTTTTCATCCACACACACAATAATTGGTAAAGTGGGAGCATGTCTCATTCCATCCTCATTTCTAAAAGGAGTTCTTTGATTAGCATTAGCAATCAGAGATGCACTTCTTGTCATAGCCTGTCCAGTACTCAATACTAGTAGGAACAGGAAAAAAAATAATATACGTTTCATAGGCCACTATATTAAAATTGATTGATGCAAAAGTATGAAAAATAAATCGAAACTCAAAGAATAAGAATGTGCATTTTGTGTACAAATTAGAAACTAGGCTTGTACATCCATTGTACAAGCCTAGCCAACAACAACTTACATATCATCTATAATTTTGTCCCAATCACCAGGACGACCTTCCTTCTTGAACGATTTTACATACATTCTTCTGCGAGATGCCGTTATAGCCTCTTTGGAACGATTCGTAAAACCCGCTATATCCACAGGCTTCATGTGAATTTTCAGCAAATAACAAACTTTAAGTCCAAGCTCATTCGCTATAGGGAAATTGTCGAGCTTTCTGCGGAAGTCCGGATATGCCTCATCAATTGCCTTGAAAAGTTCTACCCAGTCATCATCCGTCAGCTTATACGTTCTATGATTTTTCTCCTTCAATACATGTTGATAGATGGACGAAACTTGAAGCTTCTGTTCCTTCACCACTTTATCACAATTTGCTACTTCATCATACTTTTCAATCTCCGTTTTATACTTGGCAACAATCAATTCCAGCAACATCTCCCTTTGCTTTGACTTTCCTATCTTTACTTTATAAAACTGCATTATAGACAACAGCAACAAAACAAATATAACAACACCGCTCCCCATCACCAGACGATAAATAACCACCCTCAGATTCAATTGTTTATTTTCAGCATCTTTCAAAGAAAAGTTGTAAAGCTGTTCTATCTTTTTTACCGCCTGAGTATTTTCTATATCCTGTATCGTATCACTATATTCTTTATACTTTACAAAATAATGCTTTAGCTTGTCGCTATCATCGGTTTGCTTAGCCGTTTCTATCAAATATCGATAAGCAGCCTGTTTACCCCAAACATTACCCGAATCCAAAAGCCACTTAGCATAAAGATCAGCATTTTCAGGTTCATGAGTTTTTCCATATACATCCAAAGCTATTATATATAATCCATTTCTGCCATCACCTATGGAATTTGAATCACGAAGGCAAAACTCCAGATGTTGCTTGGCTTTCTTATAGTCACCCTTTTCATAGAAAACAGAAGCCAAAACATGATGGAAAGACTTCATCATTACACTATCCTGGTATTCATGAGCTTTAGACAAACCGTTTTCCAAATAACACTGTGCTGCTTTATAATCTTTGCAATATATAAAACACTGTCCCATATCGCGTAAGTCAAATAGGACATTTCTTCTATTGCCATCCAAAGAATCTGCCAAATATGCTTTATCCAATACCTGCAAAGCTTCATGTGGAAGATTACAAAGACGATAGATGTTTGCCATTTGACAATAAATATCACCTTGCAAAGTATAGTTATCCTCTGGCACAAGGCTTACTGCCTTCTGATAATATTGCAAAGACTGAGGAACTTCACCATCTTCAAAGCAGATTCTACCTGCATAAAAATACACCTCTGACAAGATGCCATCATCTTTGACATTCTCAAAATAACAGACCAATGAATCCATAAGACACTTGTAGCCTTTTATATCCTGATACTCTTTATCTTTGACCTTAATACGAAGCAGACTACCATACATCTGTTCTGACTTAGATAATCCTTCTTGAGTCAAAAGACTATCTAACATAGCTTTTCCTTTCACCAAATCTGTAGACAACAAGGCATCTGTCTGGCGAAAAGAAGGAGAAACAGGCTCTTCACATGCTGCCAACAAAAGCAGCATGAAAAATATCAATATTTTAAATCGACCCATCATATTATTAGTTTTTAAGCAACAAGACCCTCTAACTAAACAAATATGTTTAATTAGAAGGTCCTGAATATTTTCTTTTATTTTTTATCTTCCCAACCAAGCCTCTGGGTTGAGCTTGGCAGTCTCCTTGCGAAGCTGGAACTGGAGGATGTTGTCGGAACCCACGGCACCCAATGCCTGACGGGTACTTACCTTCTGTCCCTTATGAACGCTTACCGATTTCAGGTTGCAATATACTGAGATGTAGGCACCATGACGAACCAATACGTTCCACATGCCACCATAGCCGAATACGGCACTCACCTCACCATCGTAGATGCTGCGAGCCACACAACCCGGCTTGCCCTGAATGTTGATACCCTTGTTATCAAGCCTAACACCCGTCAAGCCCTGCACGTTATACTGACCGAAATGGCTCACGATGCGATAACCTCCACTGATAGGCATCGGCAGACGACCACGGTTTGCCTCGAAACCACCATTCAGCATACGGTCTACCGAGCTCAGGGTTGCCGCCTCCTGCGCCTCCTTCTTGGCAGCAGCAATCTCACGAGCCTGACGCTCCTCATCCGCCTTCGCCTTCAACTCGGCAGCCCTGCGGTCAGCTTCAGCCTTTCTTGCAGCCTGCTCGGCAGCAGCTTCACGAGCCGCCTGTTCTGCGGCAGCACGCTGTGCCGCCTCGGCAGCAGCACGCGCCTTAGCCTGCGCCTTGGCTTTCGCCTTCGCCTCCGCCTGGGCAGCAGCTTCTTCCTGGGCTCTCCTTGCAGCTTCGGCAGCAGCACGAGCCTCCTCGGCAGCCTTTCTTCTTGCCGCCTCGGCAGCAGCCTCACGGGCTTTCGCCTCAGCTATTCTGCGGGCATTCTCTCTTGCGGCAGCCTCGGCAGCAGCCTTCTTGCGGGCCAATTCCTCGGCACGTTTCTTGGCTGCAGCGGCAGCAGCAGCCTTTCGCTTAGCTTCGGCAGCAGCACGGGCACGAGCCTTTGCCACTTCCTGCTGAATCAGACGGTCAATCTGTGCATTGATGGCCGCATCCTTCTGACGCTGGTCGGCAATGACAGCCTGAATGGTCTTCTGCTGCTTCTGCAGTCCCTGCACCATCTCCTTCTGCTGCGTCTGCTTGCCTTCCAATGCCGTCTTTTCCTGCTTGCCCTTATATAATAAGGTGTTCTTATGACCCTTTACGTTCTTCAACTGGCGATGCTTCTCGTTCACCTGCTTCTGCTTTGCCTGGATGGCCTGTCCCTGCACCTTCTGATAGGAAGAATACTGGCGGATGAACGAAAGGCGGCGATACATCTGAGTCAGGTTCTTGGCGCTGAAGATAAACATCAGCTTATCCTGCACCGTATGGTGCCTGCTCATATAGCGCATAGAGCGGATATACTTGTTCTTTCTGTCCTGCAACTGCTGCTGAAGGGTCTTCAACTGCGCCTGCAGAATACCTATGTTTCCGTCGATATGGTGGATATCTTTCTGGATTCCATCAATCTTCTTCTGGCTCTGGTCTATTTCGCCGTTCAGAGCCATCAGGTCTTCCAGTCGTTTCTTCACGTCGGCCTGATTCTTGCGCAACGCCTGCTCCTGCTCCCTGATTCGCTTCTGGATACTGGCACGCTGTCCCTGCAATCCCCTGATGTTGGCATTGCTGTAGGTGGCAGCTCTGCGTTCTGCCTTCGATGGAGCCTTGGTAGAAACCTGCACATGCTGCTTGCCCCTTCGGGCAGGTGCCTTGGCAGCCGGCTTTTTTCTGTTGTGCTGTTTGTTTGAGGCAACGGCAGTCTTCTTCGCAGGTTTCTTCTGCACATGATGCTGTGCAAAAGGCGCCAGCGAGAACGTCATTGCCAATATGAATAATATGATTCGCTTCATGATGAATAGGAATGATTTCTATGTTTATTTCCAGCAATCATGCGATTACATGCTCATGAGTTTGCCAAGTACATCTTTAGGAGAAACCTGCTTGTACTTACCCGATACCTCGGTCTGCGCATCCCACTTGTCATCGGTCTTCACGCTCTTCATCTCGATGTTGAGCTTTGCCTCCTGAGGCTTGTTGTTCAGGATGGTGGTAAGCGTCATGCGCTGGGTGGCAGGAAACATCTTCACGCCCACACTCTTGAAGTCGCTATACTTCAGGTTGAGTCGCGAATCGCCGTTGCCTTTATCCTTGTAGGTAACGTTGGCTTCAGCGATTCTTCCGCTGTTTCTATTCGCCTTCCACTGGTAGTTCATGTTGCCATATCTGATGGAAACAGGCACATTTTCGGCGGTTTCATCGAGATTTGCCGAGAATTTCTTCAGGTCGGAATCTGACACCTTCTTCACCCTTGGCACGAGCAACTGGTTCCAGAAGAGTGCCTGGAGCGAATAGAAGTTGATGCCCTGCTTCTTGAGGAAATCCACCTGCGTATAGTCTGCCTTGATGTATTCCTTGTGCATGCGGTCTACAATGAGCACATAGTTTGGGGTGAACTCCAGTCTGCCCACCTCGGAACCCAGTATTGGGATAAAGAGCTGGATGCGGATTACCTCGTCCTTGCGCATGCTCAGCTTGCCAGGCACGGTGATGTCCTTGCCTGCCGCCTGCAGATTAAACGTCATATTGCCCACGATGTTCTTGGCATACACCTGGTTGTCGGCAACCTTCTGCACGAAAGCCAGGCTCTTCATCGAAGCCACCTCTGCTGCATCCGCAGCCTTGGTCTCGGTCTTCCTGTTCTGGGCATTCACCTTGCCCGTTCCTTCCATCTTCTTGGTAGAGCCGCAAGAAGCCATCAGCAGAAGAGCCACGGCAGCCACTGCCATCTTCAAATTGTTCATCACTTTCATTTTCTTCTTATCCTTTCTTATTTCTTTCTTCCTCTTTTTGTTTTTCTGCCCGTAGCCTTGCCGGTGGTTTTCTGCTTCTTCACCTCGGCTACAGCCGGATTCATCCTTTTCTGGAATTCTTCTTCAGAGATATATTGTTTGTTCTTTATTTTCCAATCAAGCGTAGTCGACGGGTTATCATCGGTATGGGCTTTCTTCCAAAAATCCACGGCTTCATCGGTGATTCCGTTCATGGCGTAAATATCGCCGGCATGTTCAAGAACCGTACTGTTATTCTCGGTGGAATCGCGGTTTTTCAGCGCTGCATCGATATAAGTCTTGGCATCTGCATAGCGTTCCTGCATAAACAGAATCCAGGCATAGGTGTCAAGATATGTGCCGTTGTTCGGCTCCGCCTTGATAGTCTTGTAGCTCATCGATTCTGCCTTGTGCAGGTCCTTGCCCTGCTCGCTCAGATAGTAGGCGTAGTTGTTCAGCGCCATCACGTTATCGTCCTTCCATTGCAGACAGGAATCGTAGGCTGCCATCGACTCCTCTGTTCTTCCTTTCTTATACAGGATGTCGCCCATCACGGCATAGAGATCGGAAACCAGATCCTTGTTCGACTGTTCGTTGAGCTGCGCCACTCCCAACCGGAACTCGTTGAGTGCATGGTCTTCGTCGTTCTTCTGATAATACGCCATTCCTCCGAAATAGTAGAAAACCATTTCCTCGGGATTATACTGATGGGCTGCATGCGACTGGGTAATGACTTCGCCATACTTGCGCTGGTTCCAGAGACTCTGGATAAGCTGCAGGCGGGCGTTCACGTTGTCCGGTGCTATGTCGAGCACCTTCTGGAATGCCGCATTCACCGTATCGGCAGGCATCTGCTTCAAACTCATATAGGCAGCCCTCAACTCGGCAACCTCTGATGATGGTTCCGGCTGGTTGAGCACCTTGTTGAAGAGGGCGAGCACCTTGGTAGAGTCGCCTCCCTCACTCTCGTTGGTCTGGATATAGGAACGGAACATCATAATCCTGGTTTCGGTATCCGTCTTCTTGCTCATCAATATCTTGTCGAGCATCTGGTGCGCCTGATCCTCCTGCTTGGTGGCATTATAGTAGTCGTAGAGCGACATCTGGGCGTAGGCATTGTCCGGCTCTTCCTTCAGGGCATCGGTAAAATACTTGAATGCCTCCTTCTGCCGGTTGTGCTGCATCAGCCAGTTGCCGAGCATCGTCTTATACACCATGTCCAGGGGATGCTGCTCCGACAGCGTCTTCAGTTCGTTGTAAGCCGCCTTCGGGTCGTTCATCATCTCGTAGATGCGCATCTTGGTCAGGGTAAGCTGCTCGCTCTCGCCTTTCTCCGTCTCCAGTCTGCCCACGGTGTTGAGCATCATGCGGTAGTTTTTCTGCTGCTGGTAGAGCTGCGCCAGGATGCGGAGGGCATCGGTGTTGCTGTGGTTCTTGGCATAGAGTGCCTCGTAAGAACCGATGGCCTTGTCGTATTGTCCCATACCTATATAATATTGGGCAAGGCGCTCAACATAGGTCAGGTTGTCGGGATTCAGGGCGATGGCCTTGTTCATGCACTCCAGCGCCAGGGAATCCTTCTTCAACTGGGTATAATAGAGCGACTGGTAGAAATATACCTCAGCCGCACGAGGGTCTATCTTCCGGGCATGCTCGAAGAGATCGAAGGCAGCAGTCAGGTTGCCCGCCGCATGCTGTCGTGCCGCCTCGGTAAAGAAGTATTCAAATCGCTTGCGGTCGTTGGGTGAAAGCGAATCCACCCAAACAGTCTGCTGCTTCGCTGGCTGCACCTTTTTCTTACGGGCCAACGAAGGCAATGCCATCACGCCTATCAGCGCCACGGCCACCCAGAAGCCCTTATTTCCATAAATTCTCTTCACGATATCTTTCCCTTTCGCTTTCTCTATTTTTTAATGTTCTGTTCTGATGTTATTTCCTAATGAAATCCGTTATTTCACTCCGGTATGTCCGTATCCACCTGCGCCACGTTCGGTCTCATCCAGCTCTTCTACCTCGATGAAACCGCACTGTTCGTGCTTGGCAAGCACCATCTGGGCGATGCGCTCCCCATCGTTGATGACGAAGTCTTCCTGCGAGAAGTTGATGAGCAGCACCATGATTTCGCCGCGATAGTCGGCATCGATGGTGCCCGGCGTGTTGAGCACGGTGATGCCATGCTTCAGGGCAAGACCGCTGCGTGGACGTATCTGCGCCTCGTAACCCACTGGCAGAGCCATGAAAAGACCCGTAGGAACCAGTCGGCGCTCCATAGGATGGAGCACGATGGCTTCGTCGATGTTAGCACGCAAGTCCATGCCCGCACTCTGAGGTGTGGCAAACGCAGGGAGAGGCTGATGTCCCTTATTGATAATCTTTACTTTCAGCATAATTCTAGAATTTTCTGCAAAAATACTGCTTTTTAGGCGAATAATCGCATTTTATAAGTGAAAATGATATAATTTATTGTTTTTTATTTTGATTTATGCGCACTTTCATGTATTTTTGCGCATCAGAAATGAAAGGATAGTAAGAATCACTTATATAGCAGATGGATTATGGAATGGAAACAACTCATATCAAACAAGCGCTTCGGACAGGAGCATAAGCATGCCGAACGCCACGACGATCGCTCTGAATTCAAGCGCGATTACGACCGCCTCATCTTCTCGTCGGCATTCCGCCGCCTGCAGAACAAGACGCAGGTATTCCCGCTGCCGGGCAGCATCTTCGTACACAACCGCCTCACCCACAGTCTGGAAGTATCGAGCGTGGGCATGTCGCTGGGCAACGACATCTCCCGCCGCATCATCCAGAAGCGTCCGGAACTGAAGGATACCCTCTTCGAAGAGATAGGAACCATCGTGAGCGCAGCCTGTCTGGCACACGACTTGGGCAATCCTCCCTTCGGGCATTCAGGCGAGAAAGCCATCCAGACTTTCTTCAGCGAAGGAGCAGGTCAGAGCCTAAAATCGGCGGTTTCATCGGAGTTTTGGGACGATATCACCCATTATGAGGGTAATGCCAACGGCTTCAGAATCCTGACGCATCGCTTCAAGGGCCGTCGCCAGGGTGGTTTTGTGATGACTTATCCTATGCTTGCCGCCATCGTGAAATATCCTTTTGCCAGCAGTCTGGCTGGCGATCACGGTAAATTCGGCTTTTTCACCTCCGAAGCAGCTACTTACCAGAAGGTTGCCGATGAATTAGGCATCCGCCGCCTGTCTGCCGAAGACGAACCACTGAAGTACGCCCGCCATCCGCTGGTGTATATGGTAGAGGCTGCCGATGACATCTGTTATGAGATTATGGACATCGAGGATTCGCACAAGCTGAAGATTCTTTCCTTCGATGAAACCGCCGATTTATTGCTCGGTTTCTTCGATGAAACCACGAAAAAGAAGATTCGCCAGCGCATCATCGACGAGGAACTGACCGATGAAAACGAGCAGGTGGTTTACATGAGAGCCTGCGTGATAGGCAAACTGGAGAACGAATGCGTGAAGGCATTCCTCGACCACGAGGAAGAGATTCTTGCCGGCACCTTCGAGGGAGCCC
>OGCP01000045.1_pt1 | contig 115919 bp, 100 predicted proteins | sample 1570191 | NCBI WGS metagenome assembly OGCP01 (sample SAMEA2582180, study PRJEB24529) | metagenome | biome: Human gut stool | place: China | collected 2011
TGACAGTTCAAAACGGACCCCCTATGAAAAGTGCAGTTGAAAACTAATATATATAAATATATATATTTATATATATTAAAATATATTAATTAAAAAATTCTTCCTTCCCGTTATCCATATACCCCCTAGTTTTGAACTGTCAGAACTGTCAGAACCGTCAGGATCGTAAGGGATATGGTTTTTCTGCAAAAACATGGGCAACAGTCCATCTTTACACATTAAGAAGCATTTGATATTTCTTTACAAAAACAAAGGCTTCCATAGGGTGCAGAGTAGTTACCATCAATTCTTAAAAGTTTAATTTAATTAAAAAAATCCCAAATGTTTGCAGGGGTCATCTGAAATGTGTACCTTTGTATTTAGTATTAGGTAGAGAGAACTTGCCGAAACTTTTCCCCGTTTTTCTTGCTTGTTTCAGATAAAAGTAGTATATTTGCAGCTGAAATGCAAAAAGTAGAGAATATGGTGGAAGAAATGGACGATAGAAGATTGCCGGTAGGCATCCAGTCTTTCCTAGAAATTAGGAAAGAAGGATATTTGTACGTTGACAAGACAGGTATCATCTGGAATCTTGTCAATAGGGGGAAGAAGTATAATTACCTAAGCCGCCCTCGTCGCTTTGGCAAGTCTGTGCTCGTGGATACCCTCCAAGCTTATTTCGAAGGCAAGAAGGAACTCTTTGAAGGCTTGAAAATCATGGATATGGAGAAGAACTGGACAGCTCGTCCTGTTATTCGCCTTGATATGAGCCGAGGTGGTGCTACCGGTGTTGAACTTCGTGCCTATCTAAACCGCATCTTTGCCAAATATGAGAAAGAGTATGGCATCCAAACCATTGAGGGCGATTCGTTAGGTAATCGTTTTGATGCCATCATTACGACCGCTTACGAACAGACCGGTCAGCAGGTTGCCATCCTCATTGATGAATATGACGCTCCACTTCAGCATTCTTGGAAGACACCAGAGCATGAAGGTTGTACAGAAGTCTATCGCAGTGTCTTTGCCATCTTGAAGGCGGATGATGAGTATGAGAAGTTTGTCTTTATCACTGGCATCACCAAGTTTACACAGATTTCTCTCTTCTCAGTGCTCAATAACCTCAGCAACATCAGTTTTGATGCTCCGTATGCAGCCATTTGCGGTATTACGAAGCAGGAAATCACCGACAATTTTATGCCAGAAATAGAGGCGATGGGAGTGAATAATGGATGGACAGTAGAAGAAGCCGTTGCGCAACTGCAAGCCAATTATGATGGCTATCATTTCAGCCGTAACAACATGGTGGATGTTTTCAATCCTTTTAGTCTCATCAATGCGTTGGCTGATAGGGAGATAAAAAACTATTGGGCAGCATCGGGTGCCACCTCCTTATTGCCAAAGTTTGTGGATGATTTTGAGATTCATTTGCAAGACTTCGATCATTGCGCCTTGCTGGGCAGGGTGGCAGAAACATCTGATGTAACTGGTGGTGGAGCCGAGTTGTTTCTTTACCAGTCGGGCTATCTCACGATTAAGAGCTATGCGAATGGCGTCTATTTCCTAGGGTTTCCGAACCATGAGGTAAGACAGGCTCTCAATGAGATGGTCTTACCTGCTCTATCCTTGCGTAGAGTAAGCAATCTGCAATCCACGCAAGCTTTCCTTAGAGCCTATTTAAGCACAGGCAATCTGCCTGAAGCGATGAAATGCCTTAAAGCTTTAATTGCTGATGTGCCATATAGCAACAAGAAACTAGCCTCGATGGATATGGAAGAACGCTATCGTCTTATAATAAGTACGATATTCAATGCCATAGGATGTCGTGTAGAGGTGGAACACATGCTTTCTTCTGGTAGAATCGATATGGTAGTGGAAGTCTATAGTTATATCTATGTGTTAGAGTTGAAACTCTCCCAGAATGGCGGTCTTGCTGCTGCCGAGAAGCAAATCCAGTCAAATCAATATGTCGAGCCATTCAAGGCGGATAAGCGGAATGTAGTGGTCCTTGCTGTGGAACTGGATGATATGGGCAAGGGATTGATAGATTGGAAGGAAGTGAAAGGTTGATATTTTAAGCGCTCTTATGCAGATGCCCTTTTTTACCTTGAAAACCACTTGTTTGGTTGGTAAAGTGTGATTTTAAGGTCTGATTTAATATTTTAAACAGGCCTTACTTTTTAAAGTGGGCTCAATTATATAATTAAAAAATATTAGCTTATGAAAAATTTTACATTTTAAGATGTACAGGTTGGCAAAGGTCTATCTGCTTACAGCTCTTTTAAGAGTTTTGTGGTTATGGTAGTTATGTTGATCATGACTGCAAGTAGTGCCATGGCACAAGAAGCCAAATTTGAAGTGATTGATGGTCTTCGTTATAATTTAGATTCTGATACGAAGACAGCCACTCTCTTGTCTAAAACGAATGATACATATTCTGGTGATATTGTTGTTCCAGAAAAGATTAAGAGTAGCGATGGAGTGGAGTATAGTGTTACTTCATTGGGTGCTTATTGCTTCGAAGGTTGCAGTGGTCTTGAAACCTTTTATTTTAAAGGTAAAGTGCCAAAGTCTGCCTCTGGAGCATTTATACCGACTACATGTGTTTATCAAAGTCCCAACAGAATATCTCCAGGATTATAAAGATGCTTTAGGACCAGATTATAAATATATCTATGCCTGGAATCCTGATGAATCAGGCGATGATAAGCCAGTTACTCCTTGCGCCACTCCTTCCATTTCTTACGAATCAGGAGAGTTGAAGTTCGCTAGTGAAACAGCTGGAGCTGAGTATCATTATACCATAACTGATGCTGATATGGTTTCTGATGCTTATAGCAAGGAAGGCAAAGTATCTCTTTCTGCTGCTTATAACATATCTGTATATGCTACTGCTGATGGCTATGCTGCTTCCGAAAAGACGGAGGCTACTCTTTATTGGATTAACGCCAATCTGGAAACTGCCAATATCAACCTGGCTAAAACACGTGGCATCGTGGCTTCGGCTCATGATGGTATCGTCAGTATTTCCGGTCTTGATAATGGCGAGGTGGTTAAGTTCTATGCAGCTGATGGCAAACTCTTGGGTTCAACTTCTGCCGTTGGCGGCGTTGCTTCATGCGCCGTATCAGCAAAGATGGTTATTGCTAAAATCGGCATGGATTCCATCAAAGTCTTAATAAAGTAATGTATAATTGCTATCCGCAAGTCGCCATGGAACGATGCGGAGATTATCTCGGATAATCCGAAGGTGATTCCGGGCAGAATGGTGTGCAGCGGTGGTGATTTCGGTGACCAGCTCGACTTCAAGCCTTATGCACAGACGGGCGAGAAGAAGTATACGGAGATTATCCATACCTCGCATGGCGCCCTGAGAACATCGCCGCAGCGTGCGTATTGCGAGGCTTCGGGGATTCCCTATGACAAGAGCTGCATCACGCCCGAGAGAATGATTTTTATTACGGATTGCGTTCTTGAAAAACGAGGGACGCCTAGCGGGATTGCGTTCTTGAGAATAAAATGAGGGTGCATCAGAAAGCCATCACGGCTTTTGATACACCCTCTCGGTTTATATGAAACAAAAATCTAAATCGGACTGGAATCAGAGCTTATTTCTCCAGAAGCTTCTGGCTCATGTTGAGTGCAGCCTTTCGGCCATCTCCCATGGCGAGAATCACGGTGGCACCACCTCTCACGATGTCGCCTCCGGCATAAATCTGCCCGATGGAACTCTGCATCTCATCGTTCACGGCGATGGTGTTCTTTCTGCCAAGTTCCAGACCCTCGATGCTCTGAGGAACCAGTGGGTTAGGGCTTACACCCACGGCTACAATCACCTGATCGCATTCCAGAGTGATGGTCTTGCCCGTAGTCTCTGGGCGACGGCGACCGCTGGCATCTGGCTCGCCAAGCTGCATCACATCCAGGACCACAGCCTTTACGGCACCCTTCTCGTCGGCCTCATACTCCTTAGGATTATGCAGGGTAAAGAAGTTGATGCCTTCTTCCTTGGCATGCTTCACCTCTTCGAGACGGGCTGGCATCTCTGCCTCCGAACGGCGATATACCAGGGTTACCTCGGCTCCCAGACGCTTGGCGGTGCGGCAGCTGTCCATCGCAGTGTTTCCGCCGCCTACTACCACCACCTTCTTGCCCAGGTTGATAGGGGTATCGGTATGTGGATTGGCAGCATCCATCAGGTTGACACGGGTAAGATACTCGTTGGATGACATGATGTTCAAGGCATTCTCGCCAGGGATGTTCATGAAGTTAGGGAGTCCGGCTCCCGAACCTACGAAGATGCCCTTGAAGCCCTGCTGCTCCAAATCCTTTACGGAGATGGTCTTGCCCACGATGCAGTCGGTGATGAACTTCACGCCCATCTTCTGGAGATTCTCTATCTCCACATCCACGATGGCATTTGGTAGTCGGAACTCCGGGATGCCATATTTCAACACGCCGCCTATCTCGTGCAGAGCCTCGAACACGGTGACGTCGAATCCCTTCTTCGCCATATCGCCTGCAAAGCTCAATCCGGCAGGACCCGAACCTACTACGGCTATCTTGATGCCGTTTGCCGGGTCGCATTCCGGTACGGATATGTTGCCGCTCTGACGCTCGTAGTCGGCTGCGAAACGCTCCAGGTAGCCGATGGCTACTGCTGGCTCGTTCATCTTGAGGTGTACGCACTTGCTCTCGCACTGCTTCTCCTGCGGACAAACTCTACCGCAAACGGCTGGCAGGGCTGAGGTGTTCTTCAGAACCTTGGCGGCGGCTAGGAACTGGCCACGCTCGATGTTCTTGATGAAGGATGGGATGTTGATGCTCACTGGGCAGCCCTCCATGCAGGTAGGCTTAGGACAGTCGAGACAGCGCTTCGCCTCGGTGAGTGCCATCTCCTTGGTCAAGCCGATGTTTACTTCCTCGGTGCGGGTGGTAGCACGATATACCGGGTCTAGCTCCGGCATCTTGACGCGCTGGATGGCGGTGCGCTCCTTGGCTTTCATCGAAGAGCGCAGTTCCTTGCGCCACTCGGCATTACGGTCGGTAAGTTCTTCTATGGATGCATTGGTAGGCTCCACATCCATCGTCACGTCTGTGGTCTCCTTCTTCTTCTTCTCGGCATCCACCGTAGCCAGATGTTCCTCGAAGTGCTCCATCTCCTCGCGCTCCACATCCTTGAAAGTGCCCATGCGCTTGAACATCTCGTCCCAATCTACCTGGGCGCCATCAAACTCTGGACCATCGATGCAGACAAACTTGGTCTTGCCGCCGATGGTTAGACGGCAGGCTCCGCACATGCCGGTGCCATCCACCATGATGGTGTTGAGCGATACATCGGTAGAGAGATTGTATTTCTGGGTGAGGAGGCAGCAGAACTTCATCATGATAGGAGGACCGATGGCGAACACCTTGTCGATGTGCTCCTGGTTGATGAGCTTTTCGATGCCCACGGTTACCACGCCTTTCTCGCCGTAGCTTCCGTCGTCGGTCATGATGATGAGTTCGTCGCTGGATGCACGTACTTCATCCTCCATGATAACGAGGTCTTTGCTTCTGCCTGCAATCACGGATAATACTCGGTTGCCAGCGGCCTTCAGCGCCTTGATGATAGGGAGCATAGGGGCCACGCCCACGCCACCACCGGCGCAGATTACGGTGCCGAAGTTCTCGATGTGGGTAGGGTTGCCGAGTGGTCCTACCACGTCGTGAATCTCATCGCCCTCGTTCAGGGCGCAGAGCTTGGTAGAGGAGAGACCTACCTTCTGTACCACCAGCGTGATGGTGCCTTTCTCGATGTCGGCATCGGCGATGGTGAGCGGCATGCGCTCGCTGTTGTTATCTACACGGATAATCACAAAGTTGCCAGCCTTGCGGCTCTTGGCGATGAGTGGAGCTTCCACATCGAAACGGAATACCTTTTCTGAGTATTGTATTTTCTTGATAATCTTGTTCATTGGCTACTAACTTTTTATGTTGAATATTATCTGTTCTTTCTCTTTCTTATTATTAGTTGTTCTTATGTTTGCTCATGGTATAGAAAACGCAAAAGGATAACTGCGGCCGCCTTTATGGGGTAGCCGAAGTTATCCTCGTACAATATGTTTTATTTGAATTTTATCGAATGAATCGAATGAATCGAATGAATCGATGTTTTTCGAATGAATCGAATTAATCGAAATTCTTGTCATCGAGCATTTCGAATCCGCAGTAAGGAACCAATACCTTAGGTACGCGGATGCCCTCTGGAGTCTGGTTGTTCTCCAGGATGGTTGCTACGATGCGTGGCAAGGCGAGAGCAGAACCGTTAAGGGTGTGGCAAAGCTCAATCTTCTTGTCCTCTGCATGGCGGTAGCGGCAGTGGAGACGGTTGGCCTGGTAGCTCTCGAAGTTGGATACTGATGAAACCTCCAACCAGCGGCCCTGTGCTGCACTCCATGTCTCGAAGTCGTAGCAGATAGAAGATGTGAAGCTCATATCACCACCGCAGAGACGGAGGATGTGGTATGGCAACTCCAGCTTCTTCAAGAGACCCTCTACGTGGTCGAGCATCTCGTTCAGGCTCTCGTAAGAGTGACCTGGCTTGTCGATGCGTACAATCTCTACCTTGTCGAACTGGTGCAGGCGGTTCAAACCACGAACGTCCTTGCCGTAGCTACCAGCCTCACGACGGAAGCAGGCAGAGTAAGCGCAGCGCTTGATAGGGAGATCCTTCTCGTCGAGGATAACATCGCGGAAGATGTTGGTTACAGGAACCTCGGCTGTAGGGATGAGGAAGAGGTTGTCGAGATTAGCATGATACATCTGACCCTCCTTGTCTGGCAACTGACCTGTGCCACGACCAGAATCCTCGTTTACTACGTATGGAGGCTGAATCTCCAGGTATCCGCTCTTGCGGGCCTCATCGAGGAAGAATGCCTCGAGAGCACGCTGGAAGCGGGCCATCTTACCGATATATACTGGGAAACCGGCACCTGTAATCTTCACACCGAGGTCGAAGTCAACGAGGTTGTACTTCTTCAAGAGATCCCAGTGGCAGAGAGCGTCTGGGCCGAGGTTAGGCTTCTCGCCGCCTTCCTTTACAACCACGTTGTCTGCTGCATCCTTGCCCTCAGGAACCTGCTCGCAAGGGATGTTAGGGATTTCGAGCAACTGGTTGGTCATATCGTTCTGTGCCTTCTCCATGATTTCTTCAAGAGCCTTGGCGTCAGCCTTGAGCATAGCTACCTGAGCCTTAGCGCTCTCAGCTTCCTCTTTCTTGCCTTCCTTCATCAGGGCACCAATCTGCTTGGCAAACTGGTTAGCCTGCTGCTTGTTGTTATCCAGCTTCTGCTGAGCTTCGCGACGAATCTTGTCGTACTCCAAAACTTTCTCTACGGCCTCACGAGCATTTGGGAAATGCTTCTTTTCAAGACCTTTAACTACACGTTCAGTTTCTTCACTGATGAGTTTAAGTGTAAGCATAAAATTTCTTTTTAATATTAATTTTCCTATTTTGAAGGCAAAATTACAAAAAATATTTGTGATAGCGCAAAAAAAAGCCAACTTTTTTGCAGAGAAGGGTAGAATTAAAGTTTTTTCGTGGTTTTATGGGGTTAAGGAGCTTGGAAAGGGCTCAAGCATGGTATAAACGAAGAAGCGGAAGTAAAGTAGTATAAACGAAGAAAGCCTGCTCTAGGTATGAGCAGGCTTCTATGTTGTTTGTTTGGAATAGTTTTTTCTAAAACTTTAAAATTTAAGCGTCAGCTTTCTTAGTCTTCTCAGCGTAAACCTCTGGAGAGAGAACAGAAACTGTGCTCTTGTCCTTGCGGCCCTTGTGGAAGTAAACGATACCGTCTGCCAAAGCATACAATGTATCATCCTTACCCTGAGCTACATTCTCACCTGGGAAGTGCTTGTTACCACGCTGGCGAACGATGATGTTACCTGCGATGATGCTCTGACCACCCCAGATCTTAACGCCTAATCTTTGTGAAGCTGATTCACGGCCGTTCTTAGAACTACCAACACCTTTCTTATGTGCCATTTCTAATTCCTCCTAATTTTAAGCGATTACAGATTTGATTGATACTTCAGTGAACTGTGCACGGTGACCGTTCTTCTTGCGATAGTCCTTGCGGCGCTTCATCTTGAAGACGATGACCTTGTCTCCCTTAACGAGTGGGTTCACTACTTCTACTACTACTTTTGCACCCTCTACAGCTGGTGCACCGACAGTGATTGAGCCGTCTTTGTCAACGAGCAAAACCTTGTCGAACTCAACAGTCTGACCTGCCTCAACATCCTTGATGTGATGTACGAAGAGCTTCTTGCCCTCCTCAGCCTTGAACTGCTGACCGTTAATTTCTACGATTGCGTACATTTAATTATTTATATAAACGGGTTTTTCCGCGAGGCGTCCAGCTTCGTGCCGGATCTTGACCGAGCCCCAACGAACTTAACTTTTTCTGTAATATTTGCCCAATCCATGAGCATTCGGGGTGCAAAATTACTAACTTTCTTTGAAATAAGAGAATAGGGGAATGAAAATCTTTCTTCTTTTAGGAAGAATTAACAAAAAACGTGGGGTATTAACAAAAAAAGACGTGAGGTTATTAACAAAAAAAGCGATGACCTTCACAGGCTACCGCTCCAAATCTTCAATAGGTATTAGTCTTCTTAAGGTAAAAAGATTGTTTTCAGGATAACTGCTGCAAAGGTAAGACTTATTTTTCATATCGCCAAATATTTAGCCATGTTTTTTTGCTCTATATCAAGTGTGTGGGAGCACAAATGCGATATTTAACTATCGTTCACATAAAAAGATGAAAGAATGGCTACAGATGCAAAAGAAAGACTATAGAAACATGAGAAAGACTACAGAAACATGAAAAAGGCTACAGAAACAAAAAAGGCAGGAATTTTCACAAACTCCTGCCTCAATAAACTAAAAATCATTGATATGAGGTTATTACTAACCTTTTGCTATAATACCAAATGTTATTTCTGATTCTTGATCTTCTCTACGTAAGCATCGATTACGGCCACGGCTGTGATGTTTACGATATCCTGTACACTGCTCTCTGAGTCAGTGAAGTGGATAGGCTTGTTCAAGCCCATCTGGATAGGACCGATGATCTCTGCCTCTGGGTTCAAGCCCTGGAGAAGCTTGTAAGCACCATTCGCACTGCTCAGGTTAGGGAATACCAATGTATTCACATCCTTGCCCTTGAGGCGTGAGAATGGATACTTCTCATCGCGAAGATCCTTGTTGAGTGCATAGTTCACCTGCATCTCACCATCGATGGCGAGCTCTGGGAATTCCTTCTGCATCTCTGCCACTGCCTTCTTCACCTTTACAGGAGAACCGATGGCATCGGTACCGAAGTTAGAGTAGCTCAACATGGCCATTACCGGCTCTTCGTTGAAGAACTTTACGGTGCCAGCAGACAACTTGGCGATATCGGTAAGGATATCCTCGTCTGGGTGACGGTTGATCAATGTGTCTGCAATATAATATACGCCCTTCTGGGTGTTAAGAATGTGCATGGTTCCGAAGGTCTTGTAGCCCTCGCGGATGCCGATTACGTCCTTAGCCACCTTGATGGTGTTGCTATACTTGGTGTAGAGACCAGTGATGAACGCGTCTGCATCACCCTGCTCAACCATAGACATGCCGAAGTAGTTGCGCTCGTACATCTTATCGTATGCCTCCTCGAAGCTGTATCCCTCGCGGGCACGCTTCTCTGCCAGGTGCTTGGCAAACTTGGCACGGCGACCCTGCTCGTTGTCGGCACGCATATCCACAATCTCGATGTTAGAGAGGTCGAGCTTCAAGCGGCTAGCCACACGGTTCAGACGGTCTGGGTTACCCAGCAGGATAGGCTCGCAGATGCCTTCGTTCTTAGCCTGAACGGCAGCCTTCAGCATGGTTGGGTTACCACCCTCGGCGAATACCACGCGCTGTGGATGGAGACGGGCTGTATCATGGAGCTTGCGGGTGAGCTTGGTTTCCTGACCGAGCAACTGGCGCAATCCCTGCTTGTACTTCTCCCAGTCGGTGATAGGAGTGCGGGCCACGCCGCTATCCATGGCAGCCTTGGCTACGGCAGCAGAAACCTCGGTAATCAAACGTGGGTCTACTGGCTTTGGAATGAAGTACTTAGGACCGAATGTAAGGTCGTTTACGTGGTAAACGTCGTTAACTACATCTGGCACAGGCTGCTTAGCCAAATCGGCGATGGCATGAACGGCAGCCATCTTCATCTCTTCGTTGATGGCACGGGCATGAACATCGAGTGCACCACGGAAGATATATGGGAAACCGATTACGTTGTTAATCTGGTTTGGATAGTCTGAACGACCTGTTGACATCAATACGTCAGGACGGCTGTCCATAGCGTCCTCGTAACTGATTTCCGGCACAGGGTTGGCAAGTGCGAATACGATAGGGCTGTCAGCCATCGAGCGGATCATGTCCTTAGAGAGCACGTTGCCCTTGCTGAGTCCTACGAATACGTCGGCACCCTTTACAGCCTCTTCGAGTGTGTGAACGTCACGGCGGTCGGTAGCGAACAGTTTCTTCTGCTCTGTCAGGTTCTCGCGGTCGCTGGTGATAACGCCCTTAGAGTCGAGCATCACAATGTTCTTGACCTGTGCGCCGAGAGCTACGTAGAGCTTGGTACAGCTGATGGCAGCAGCACCGGCACCATTCACAACGATCTTCACGTCGGCAATGTTCTTGCCGGCTACTTCGAGGGCGTTCTTCAAACCTGCTGCCGAGATGATGGCAGTTCCGTGCTGGTCATCGTGCATCACTGGGATGTCGAGGGTCTTCTTCAGGCGCTCCTCGATGTAGAAGCACTGAGGAGCCTTGATATCCTCCAGGTTGATACCGCCGAATGAAGGAGCGATTCTCTCCACTGTCTCGCAGAACTTCTCTGGGTCCTTCTCGTCGATCTCGATGTCGAATACATCCACGCCACCGTAAATCTTAAACAGCAGTCCTTTTCCTTCCATCACTGGCTTGCCGCTCATGGCGCCGATATCGCCGAGTCCGAGCACGGCAGTACCATTGCTGATTACAGCAACCAGGTTACCCTTGTCTGTGTACTTGTAAACGTCGTCTGGGTTTTGCTGAATCTCCAGGCATGGATATGCCACGCCAGGTGAGTAAGCAAGGCTCAGGTCTGTTTGTGTGTGATAAGGTTTTGTTGGCTTAACCTCAATCTTACCAGGACGGCCACTTTCGTGATATTCAAGAGCCGCCTCTTTCGTGATTTTTACCATAACAATATATTGGTTTAAAGATTTAATTTCTTACAGATTGGCGCAAAACTTGCGCGTTTCCTAAAAGTTTGTGCAAAGGTAATAAAAAACTTATGAAAATAAGATGGTTTTTTGTTTTTTTTTGTATCTTTGCACAAAAAAATCCTGTTTAGGTGTGAAAATGTCATATAGATATTGCAATTAACAAGTTAAAGAAATGGTAGAAAATAAGCAAAATAAACTGGAATTGCGTGATAAGATCATTGCGTTTGCCATGCCCGAATTTTATAAGCGTGGGGTGAAGGCAGTGAAGATGGACGAGATTTCCGTGGAACTCCATGTGTCTAAGCGTACGGTTTATGAAATCTTCGGCGATAAGGAGGAGATGCTGATTGCGGGCATCAAGGCAAAGCATGAGGAGATGAAGCGGAATGTGGAGGCTTATGCCTCGGCGAAGGCGAAGAATGTGATTGATGTCATCAGTTATGTTTATCGCCAGCAGATGAAGGTGAACAAGATGGTGGGTGTGGTTTTCTATGAGGAAATCCACAGGATGCCGCGTGTGGTAAAGTTTTTGCAGGAGTTGCATGCCCAGGAACGTGATGACAGCCTTCGCTTCTTCGAGGCGGGAGTGAGGGAAGGGTTCTTCCGTGCCGACGTGAATTATGAAATTCTGATAGATACGGCCAATGTGAGCATGGAGGAAATCATGCATAGGCAGCTTTATCGCAAGTATTCGATGAAGGATTTGTTTGCTCATCATTTCCTCATCGTGATTCGGGGTCTCTGCACGGAAAAAGGTGTAAGATTGCTCGAAAAGGCAATGGAAAGCTCCGAGCATGCTCAGAGCTTATAAATCCATTTCAGCAGTCGGTTGATGATGCCGATATTGCATCTGAACCAGCGGTATTTTGCTATGGGCTTGCCGCCGAAACTGCGGATGAATTCGCGATAGGGATTCTGCTTCCAGGGCAAGCCTACGTCCATGAAGTGGATGTGCCTGTAGCCATGCTGGTGGGCGTAGTTGATGGCGTGCCATACTGTCATCGTGTCGGGATGCAGATAGATGTAGCGCTTTCGGCGTGAGGCGAGATGCCAGAGATAGGCATCGTCTTTACTGAAGGCAAGGGTGCATCCTCCCACGATTTTCCGGCTGCCTGCTGCATGGAAATCTTCTCCGTCTATCGTCCCCGTTTCTTTGCCTCCTCTTCCGAATCTTCTTCCTTCGTAAGTGGTGACAAAGACTTTTGCCTCGTTGCTCTGGCTGAGAGATTCGAAGTATTCCATAGGGGGCACGTAGCGGCGTGGCTTGAAGCGATAGAAATTCCGGTAGAGTTGATAGAATTTCCTGATTTCTTCCTGGTTGTGGGTCTCGTGGCACTCTAATCCCTTGTTTTTTCCGTTTTCAATCTGCCGTCTGGTTCTGTCGGTGAGTCTTTCTTCGGGATTCATGCTGTGAAGGGAGTTGTATATCTCCTGCCATGCCACAGGGAAATAGCCCAAGCGCCGGAAATGGCGGTAGCCGAACATTTTCTTCTGCAATTCCGAGAATTCTATGTAGAGGCAGTGGTGACTGCAAAGTTTGCGGGTAAGGGCGTGGAGAAGGAGCGGGAAGAGTTCTTCTTCTGTTTCTGCAGAAAGATAGATGCCTTCTCCATGTGCGTGCGCATGCGTATATATAAAAGGTGGAAACCATGTGCGGTGGGTGTGAAGCACGGCAAGCATCTGAGCTATCGTTCTCCCGTCTTCGGTTGCTACAGCCATGAAGGGGGTATCTCCTGATACTCCTTCGCTAATCTCGAAGAGCTCCAGGCTATGAAAGAAATTGCCCGCCAGAAGTGGGGGCAGTTCATCGCTTTTCGTATATACCTTTATTTCATAATTCTTCTTCATATTTACATGACCACTTATATATTCGCTCTGCAAAAATAATAAATTAATTATAAAAAAACAACTTTTCTGCCCCAGTATCGTTGTTTTTTAGTATTTTTGCACATAAAATGATAGAAGTTTAATTTATTTCAAAGAAAAGGAATAGATTTATGAAGATAGTTTTGATAGGAGCTGGTAATCTTGCTACCCATCTTGGCAAGGCCTTGCATGCTGCCGGACACGATATGGTTCAGGTGTTCAGCCGCACCATGCAGTCGGCAGAAACCCTGGCTTCGCTTTTGGATGCGGAGCCGCTCACGGACATGGCGCAGGTGCGTGATGATGCCGATGTGTATATCTTCTCGGTGAAGGATAGTGCACTGGAGCAGCTTATCTCGCAGCTCTGCGGGGGCGAAAAAAAGGTGTTCCTGCATACGGCTGGTTCCATGCCGATGTCGGTTTTCCGGGAAAAGGCGCTGCATTATGGCGTGCTTTATCCGATGCAGACATTCTCGAAGCAGCGCGAGGTGGATTTCAGCATCATTCCTTGTTTTATAGAGGCAAATGATGAGTTTGCGCTGAAGCAGATAGAGGGCTTGGCTGGCCAGATAAGCCATCGGGTGTATCAGCTTTCCAGCGAAGATAGGAAATATCTGCATCTCTCTGCGGTCTTCGCCTGCAATTTCGCCAACCATTGCTACGCCGCAAGCCAGGAACTTCTGCAGCAGCATGGCATCCCGTTCGACGTGATGCTTCCGCTCATCGACGAAACTGCCGCCAAGGTTCATGGGATGACTCCGAAGGAAGCCCAGACCGGACCAGCCGTGAGATATGATGAGAATGTGATTGGCAAGCAGATACGGCTTCTGGAGAATCAGCCTTATTTCCAGAAGATTTACGACTGCATGAGCAAGAGTATTCACGAGTTGGAATCGGAAAACTAGAATTTGAGTCATAGAAGCTAATCATAAAGTTCAAAGTTCCAAGCTCAAAGTTCAAAGTTAAAAGTATGATAAATTACGATTTAAAAAAGATAAAGGCGATTGTATTTGATGTGGATGGCGTACTTTCTCGCCAGACCATCACGCTCGCCAGCACCGGCGAACCTCTTCGCACGGTGAACATTAAGGATGGTTATGCTATCCAGTTGGCCCAGAAGGTGGGCTTGCGCATCGTCATTTTGACGGGTGGAACCACCGAGGCTATCCGCAAGCGTTATGAAGGTTTAGGTGTAGAGGACATCTTTATGGGATGTGCCGTGAAAATCAACACCTATGATGCCTTCCTGAAGAAGTATCAGCTTTCTGATGAGGAAATCATCTATGTAGGCGATGATATTCCTGATTATGAAGTGATGCGTCGCTGCGGCTGTCCATGTTGTCCTTCTGATGCCTGTTCAGACATCAAGGAGATTTCCCGTTATATCTCTTCTCGCGAGGGAGGAGATGGTGTAGGTAGAGACATCGTGGAGCAGGTGTTGCGTGCCCAGGGGCACTGGCTCTCCAGCGCCAAGGCTTTCGGATGGTAGAAGTTAGTTAATAGTTTATAGAAAGTTAATAGTTTATAGTTGAACGTTTGTAACTGAATTCTAATCATAAAGTTCAAAGTTCCAAGTTCCAAGTTCAAAGTAAAAAACAGATGAAGTACAAGATAATTTTAGCGAGCAATTCGCCACGTCGCAGAGAACTGCTGGCAGGACTGGATGTAAATTTCGAAGTAAAGGTATTGAATGGCATTGATGAAAGTTATCCGGATGATCTGGATGCCTATCAGGTGGCAGAGTTCATCGCCCAGAAAAAGGCGGAGGCTTATCGTTCTCTTCTAAATGAAGAAGAGTCTTCTGCAGAGGAATGCCTGATTCTCACGGCTGATACCGTAGTCATCGCACCAGCCGCTGATGAGCAGAACGACCAGGAAGGAAAGGGTATCATTCTGGGTAAACCGAAAACTGCCGACGATGCCGTCCGTATGCTCAGAATGTTGAGCGGGAAAACTCATCATGTAGTAACGGGTGTATGTCTCACTACCAAAGACGGGCAGCGCCATTTCTCGGTTACAACTGAGGTATCTTTCAAGGAGCTCACAGACTGGGAAATCAATTATTACATCTCTCATTATAGACCTTTCGATAAGGCGGGAGCCTACGGCATTCAGGAATGGATTGGCTATATCGGATGCACGGGCCTCAACGGAAGTTACTTCAACGTGATGGGCTTGCCAGTGCAGCGCATCTACGAGGAAATGCTCAAAATGCAGGAGGAATCATAATGCTTGAGGAATCCTGCAGCTTGCGGAATCAGGAAACTGGAGTGTAGCTTTTATAAGAAACCTCTTGTGAAAATATAAGAAACCTCTTCTGAAAATGTAGGATAAGTAAGCAAAATGGGGCTGTAACTCTCAAAAAGTAATGTAATTTAGATTTTTTAATTCTAAATCTTTCCTCATGTCATGGATAATGAGTATCTTTGTGCGTTTTATGTAACTAACAAGGATTATGACAGAGAAAATTGATGCCAAAGTCAGAGCGATTTTGGACAACTATCTGGAGAGCAATAAGCATCGAAGAACTCCAGAGAGGTATGCTATTCTCGATGCAGTGTATAGCATTGGCGGGCATTTCTCGCTAGAAGAATTGAACGAAGAGTTGGAAAAGAGAAGCTTCAGAGTGAGCAGAGCAACGCTCTACAACACGATGCATCTCTTTATAGAACTCAGACTCGTGATGAGGCACAGCCTGGTGAGCGGAGTGAAATACGAAGCCTGCTATTCTTCGAAAGACAACCACATACATCAGGTTTGTACGGTGTGTGGTATGGTGACAGAGATTTATGCCCCCGCAGTGACTGAAGCGGTGAATGAAACTAAGTTGATGAGATTCCGCAAAGACACCTATGCGCTCTATATCTATGGCGTGTGTAGTTCATGCCAGGCCAAGATAACGCGAAAGCGTAACGAAAAGTAATAAAATAATTTATACTATTATATAAAAATGAACACAGGTAAAGTAGATGTCCTGCTCGGTTTGCAGTGGGGCGATGAAGGTAAAGGTAAGGTGGTTGATGTATTGACCCCTAAGTATGATGTCATTGCTCGTTTTCAGGGTGGTCCTAATGCTGGTCATACTCTTGAGTTCGAGGGCGAAAAATACGTGCTTCGCTCTATCCCTTCTGGTATCTTCCAGGGTGGTAAGGTGAATATCATCGGTAATGGCGTAGTCTTGGCTCCAGACCTCTTCATGGGTGAGGCTAAGGATTTGGAGAAGAGCGGACACGACTTGAAGAGCCGTCTCCTCATCTCAAAGAAGGCGCATCTCATTATGCCTACTCACCGCGTGCTCGATGCTGCCATCGAGGCTTCTAAGGGCAAGAACAAGGTAGGTACCACAGGTAAGGGTATCGGCCCTACTTATACCGACAAGGTAAGCCGTACGGGTCTTCGCGTAGGTGATATCCTCGAAAACTTCGAGGAGAAGTATGCTGCTCACAAGGCTGCTCATCTCAAGACTATCGCTAGCCTTGGCTATACTGACTTCGATATCACTGAGGTAGAGAAAACTTGGATGGAGGGCATCGAATACTTGAAGCAGTTCAAGCTCATCGACAGCGAGGTGGAAATCAACAAGGTGCTCCGCTCTGGCAAGGATATCCTCTGCGAGGGTGCTCAGGGTACTATGCTCGATGTTGACTTCGGTTCTTATCCTTTCGTAACATCTTCTAACACCATCTGCGCCGGTGCCTGCATCGGTTTGGGTATCGGACCTAACCGCATCGGTAATGTTTACGGTATCATGAAGGCTTACTGTACTCGCGTGGGTGCAGGTCCATTCCCAACAGAGCTCTTCGATGTTACTGGTGACAAGATTCGTGCCCTCGGCCATGAGTATGGTGCCGTTACGGGTCGTGAGCGTCGTTGCGGCTGGTGCGACTTGGTTCAGCTTAAGTATTCTGTGATGGTGAACGGTGTAACCGAGCTTATCATGATGAAGAGCGACGTGCTTGATGGCTTCGATACCATCAAGGCTTGTGTGGCTTATAAGCTGAAGGATGGCACTGTAACCACAGACTTCCCTTACGAGATTACAGACGTTGAGCCTGTTTACAAGGAGTTCAAGGGCTGGAAGACAGATATGACCAAGTTCACTTCTGAGGATCAGTTCCCACAGGAGTTCAAGGATTACATCGCATTCATCGAGGAGTTCCTCGAGACCAAGATTGGTGTCATCTCTATCGGTCCAGACCGTGCTCAGACTATCGTACGTAAATAATTTTATAGTGATTAATGTTTAGTGATTAATGTTTACTTTGAGGGGTTAACATTGCGCTGAACATTAATCACTAAACATTAAACAATAAACATTAATAAATGGCTCAGAAACCAAGTATTCCAAAGGGTACCAGAGACTTTGGTCCTGTTGAGATGGCGAAGCGCAATTACATCTTCAACACCATCAAGGACGTGTATGCCCTTTATGGATTCCAGCAGATTGAGACTCCTGCCATGGAAACCCTTCAGACTTTGATGGGCAAGTATGGCGAGGAGGGCGACAAGCTGCTCTTTAAGATTTTGAATTCAGGTGACTATATGAATAAGGTGAGCGATGAGGATATTCATTCGCTCGGTTCATTGAAGCTGGCGGCTAAACTTTGTGAGAAGGGTCTCCGCTACGACCTTACCGTGCCTTTCGCACGTTACGTGGTGCAGCATCGTGAGGAGTTGCAGATGCCTTTCAAGCGTTATCAGATTCAGCCGGTTTGGCGTGCCGACCGTCCACAGAAGGGTCGCTATCGTGAGTTCTATCAGTGTGATGCCGACGTGGTAGGTTCTGATTCTCTCCTCAACGAGGTAGAGCTGATGCAGATTGTAGATACCGTCTTCACCAAGTTTGGCGTGCGTGTCTGCATCAAGATCAACAACCGCAAGATTCTTACTGGTATTGCCGAGGTTATCGGCGAGGCTGAGAAGATTGTGGATATCACCGTGGCTATCGATAAGCTCGACAAGATTGGTCTCGACAATGTAAACGAGGAACTTCGCAATGATGGCATCTCTGAGGAAGCTATCGAGAAGTTGCAGCCAATTATCTCATTGTCAGGTTCTAACGATGAGAAACTTGAAGTGATTTCCAAGGTTCTCGAAGGTTCTGAGATTGGCTTGAAGGGTGTAGAGGAAACCAAGTTTATCCTCGATACCTTGAAGACCGTGGGCTTGAACAACGAGATTGAACTCGACCTTACCTTGGCTCGTGGCTTGAATTACTATACTGGTGCCATCTTCGAGGTGAAGGCTCTCGATACACCGATGGGTAGTATCACCGGTGGCGGTCGCTACGATAACCTCACTGGCATCTTCGGTCTTCCTGGTTTGAGTGGTGTAGGTATCAGTTTCGGTGCCGACCGCATCTATGATGTGCTCAATGCCCTCGACCTCTATCCAAAGGAGGCTGTGAACTCTACTCAGGTGCTCTTCATCAACTTCGGCGAGAAGGAGACAGCCTACTGTCTGCCTATCGTGAGTGCCGCTCGTGCAGCAGGCATCCGTACCGAGATTTTCCCTGACAAGGCGAAGATGAAGAAGCAGATGAGCTATGCCAATGCCAAGCAGATTCCATTCGTGGTACTTGCGGGTGAGAATGAGATGGCAGCAGGCAAGGTTACTTTAAAGAATATGGAAAGCGGTGAGCAGACCCTGGTTACTGCCGAGGAGCTGGTTGCTGCTTTTAAGAAATAACCTTTATAACACGCTGGGGGAATGAGGGTAATTGAAAAAGTTTTCCCCCAGCTTATCCGTTTTCTTCATGCTTGAATTTGTGAAAACTCAGTATGGAGGGGCGGATATCTTTTATTTTCGATTTATTTCGAAGTTATAATTTTGTATTTTCATTATACATTTTGAAGCTATAAACTACAAATCAAATCAATGGCAATGAATAAAAATATTTCTTTGGGAAAGATATTTCCTCCTACCTTTCGCCTGGTGGCGATGCCGCTGGTAGCCGTGCTCTTGATATCTTTGCTGATGTCATCAAGCAGTCATAAAACTACGATTTTCATCATAGGTGACTCTACTGCTGCCGAGAAGGGAAATTACAGAAACTATCCTGAGCGTGGCTGGGGTATGGTATTCCAGGGGTGCTTCGACGATCAGATTATCGTTGATAATCATGCCGTAAACGGAAGAAGTTCGAAGAGCTTCCTGGATGAAGGCAGATGGCAGAAAATTCTGGATAAGATACAGCCAGGCGATTATGTCATTATCCAGTTTGGTCATAATGATGAGAAGAAGTTCCCTGATCGTTACACCATTCCTGGTGGCACTTTCGATGCTCATCTTGCTAAGTATGTGAATGAAACCCGACAGAAGGGTGGCATTCCTGTGCTTATGAACAGCGTGGTGCGCCGCTGCTACTATTCTGCTGATTTAGAGAATGATGACGATGAGAAATTGCGTGGTAAGGCTTACGCCGGCGAAGAGAAAATCAACAGCGATACCTTGATAGATACCCACGGAGCCTACGTGGTGGCTCCCCGCCATGTGGCCAAGGCTTTGAATGTGCCGTTTGTGGATGCTACCAAGATTACTCACGATATAGAAACCGGCCTTGGCATCAAGGGCAGCAGAAAGTTGCACATGTGGTTCCTGCCGGGTGAGCATCCTCAGGTATCCAAGGGTAAGCAGGACAATACTCATTATAATGTTTATGGCGCTCATGTGGTAGCTAATGCCTTGGCTGATGCCCTGGCAGAGCAGGTTCCTGCGCTGAAGAAGCACGTTCGTCATTACGACTACGTGGTGAGTGCAGAGGGTAGAGGAAACTATATGAAGCTTCAGGAAGCAGTGGATGCGGTTCCTGCCAACTCTTCTGCCACCATCCTTGTCTTGGGTGGTAAATGGAAGAAACCTGCCAATATGGAGGGTAAGTCTATCAGATTCGTCAAGCAGTTTGGTGCTGCCATCGAATAGATTTTTCTGATATCAGATAAAAAAGAAGGTGTATCATAAGTTTTTCAACTCCATTATCCTTTATAGGAATAGGAGAATACTTATGACACACCTTCTTTTTTCTATAATCAATCTTTTCTATCGCTTCAAGGCGATATTGTAATTATAGTATTTTGTATTGCCCGTGATATCTTCTAAAACCTGGATGAAAGGCGGGAACTTTACGCTCTCATGTTTGGCAATGCCCTTGGTTTCCAGAATCATCAGATCCTTAATAGGCTCCATGAATTCATCCAACTCAAAATATTGTCCCTTCCAGATGAAACTCTTGCGATGCTTTCTGATGGTAGAACGGTATGGGTCTGCCTGCTGGAGCATGGTCTCATAGAGGTTTGCGTTAATCTGGCGCTCTGTTTCTACCTGTTCATTATCGGAAACACGCTTCTTGGAAGTATGAACATATACAAACTTGCCTCCCTCGAAACCTCTTCTGCGAAGACGGATCTCGCTACCAGGTTCTCCAGAAAGATAGGTCTGAACTATGTCGCTATCGATGGCATTAGGCACATCGCCAGTCAGCTTCACGATATACTTTCGCTCTTCCTCAATAGGTTGAGGAATGCCCAGCACATTACTGATCTCCTTGAGCACTCGGTTCAACTTGTTGTTGAAATCCTCATGGTTGTTGATTACGCGCAAGTGAGGATGTCCCTTCCAGGCAGAAACAATCTTCTTATCCAGCTCGCGGGCTATCTGCAAGCCTTCTTCATCTGCTTTTTCCAAACGCTGCGCATTGTTGGCTGTGGTATAAAACTGCTCTGCACCATCGGCAGCACTCACCAGGTGGAGCACGGCATCATAGCGGGCTCTGAGCTGGGTATTGGTATAACCCTGTTCAGAGATGATGCGATTCCAGAACTCAGGTGAAAGATAAGTAGAGATATCCATCGTGCCGCGGTCGCATACGATGATAACCGGCTGGTTCAGCGTCTCCGCCATGCGGGTGAAGCTGTCTTCCAATCCTATCTGGGTGAGGAAGGTAGCCTTCTCTCCCTCGAAGAAAAACTTCTCGTTCTTGGTGAGATAGTTCATGCCCGACTGGGTGAACAGGGTAGGAACCTCAGGAATGGTAAAGACCTTGTAGCCCAAACTCGAAAAATGTTCAATCACCTTGACTAAGGCTGTGGTCTTGCCGGCGCAAGGACCACCCGTAAGTACAATCTTCTTAATTGTATTCATATATCTTTTTTATCGTTTATATCATTTTACAGCCCCATGAAGGCATGCATCTGTTAATTTGAGTGCAAAGATAGCAATAATTTCTCTAAGAAAGAAAAAAACATGCACATTTACGGCTTTTTTTTCAAAAAACATGCGGTTTTATTTTGTATTGTAAATGTTTTAATGTATCTTTGCAAGAAGAAAATAATAATAAAATAGAACAAATGATTTACTTCATTTCAAAGAAACTGGAAATATCTGCTGCGCATTCGCTTACCCTCAGCTACGAGAGTAAGTGCAGCAACCTGCATGGACATAATTGGGAGATAGAACTCTTCTTTGTAGGCAAGGAATTGAACCAGGATGGCATGGTTATCGACTTTACGCACGTGAAGAAAGCCGTGCATAGCAAACTGGACCACGCCAACCTGAACGAGGTATTCGACTTTAATCCAACTGCCGAAAACATCGGAAGATGGCTGGTGAATCTCTTTCCTGAGTGCTATAAGGCAAGCGTGCAGGAGAGTTTCGGGAACACGGCAGTGGTTATCGACGAAGAAAAGATAAAAGGCATCGAGAACTTGATTCCATAAAGATTCTGAAAATGTATAAAGTTAATGAAATATTCTATTCGCTGCAGGGTGAAGGCAGATGGATGGGCAGACCTGCAGTGTTCGTCCGGATGAGTGGATGCAACTTGAAATGCCCTTTCTGCGATACCGATTTTCGTGGCTACAGGGAGATGAGTGCAGATGATATCTTGTCCAGATGCCTGGAAGAAGGTGGCGAATGCCGTTTCATTGTCCTTACGGGTGGTGAACCTTCTCTGCAGGTTGATGAGCAACTTATATCTACCCTTCATCAGGCAGGCTATTATCTCTCGATGGAAACCAACGGAACCCATGCCATTCCTGAAGGTATCGACTGGGTAACCTGTTCTCCAAAGGTAAATTTCACCGAGGGAGGGGAACCTGCAGTGAAGCAGGTAGATGAACTGAAGCTGATATTCGATGGCGAACATCAGATCAGCGACTATGGCATTGCCTGCACTTTCCGCTATCTGCAGCCATGCGATGTGGGGAACGATAGCAGAAACTATCTTATCCTGAATGAGTGCATCAAGTATATCAAGGCTCACCCAGAGTGGCAGCTGTCGGTGCAGATGCACAAGATTGTGGGTATCCGATAGCATTATAGTAACAATCATTTTATTTAAAATATAGACAACATCATGGAAAAAGTAAAGACTTTGATTATAGGTAGCGGTCCTGCGGGATATACCGCTGCCATCTATACAGGTAGAGCGGGACTCAACCCGGTTCTTTATTCTGGTATGCAGCCTGGCGGCCAGCTTACCATCACCACAGAAGTAGAAAACTTCCCTGGCTATCCTAACGGAGTGGATGGCACCCAGATGATGATGGACATGAAGGAGCAGGCTGCCCGCTTCGGTGCTGATATCCGTGACGGAAGCATTGAGAAGATTGACTTCGGTTCCCGCCCATATCATCTCACGGATGAGCGTGGCAACGAAATCGAGGCTGACACCGTTATCATTGCTACCGGTGCATCTGCCAAGTATCTCGGTCTTGCTGATGAAGAGAAGTATCGCGGACAGGGCGTATCTGCCTGTGCTACCTGCGATGGTTTCTTCTATCGCAAGCGTGTGGTTGCCGTAGTGGGCGGTGGTGATACTGCCTGCGAGGAGGCGATGTATCTTTCCGGTCTTGCCAAGAAGGTGTATATGATAGTTCGCAAGCCTTATCTCCGTGCAGCAGAAATCATGCAGCAGCGCGTGAAGAACAAGGAGAACATCGAGATTCTTTTCGAGACCAATACGCTCGGCCTCTTTGGTGATGATGGTGTGCAGGGTGCTCACCTGGTTCGCCACATGGGCGAGGCTAATGAGGAGAAGTTTGATATCGCTATCGATGGTTTCTTCCTGGCTATCGGCCATAAGCCTAACACCGACCTCTTCAAGGGGGTCATCGATTTGGATGACCAGGGCTTCATCAAGGTGGTTCCCGGCACAGCCAGCACCAATCTTCCTGGCGTATTTGCTGCAGGCGATGTAGCTGACCCTATCTATCGTCAGGGCGTTGTAGCCGCAGGTTCGGGTGCCAAGGCAGCCATCGAGGCAGATAGATATCTGCAGCAGTTGGGATAAAGCTATTTGATAAATGGGATAAAGCTATTTAATAAATGGAATAAATTGATAAATGGGGGTAATGCTATTTAATAATTAGCTTCTAGCGTTAAGTTAGTTAAAAAATAAACCGAATATTTTGTCGGATGCAAAAAAAGTAGTACTTTTGCATCTGACAAAATAAGTCGAGGAAGATTGGCAGAGTGACCGAATGCGCTGGACTCGAAATCCGGTATACCCTCTTCCGGGTATCGGGGGTTTGAATCCCTCATCTTCCGCAAGGAAATATCAGATGAAATAAAAACTCCTTTCACACTTAAGTTAGCTTGGTTGAAAATCAGCAACTTGAGTATGAAAGGAGTTTTTCTTGTTTAGTACACCATGTTGGGAAATATACACTCCGAGTCGGAGAGCATGGTTTTCCGAGTTCGGAAGCATAGTTTTCCAGGTTCAAGAGTATAGCTTCTGTGAGATTGCCACTAGACTCAGCAGCTCTTCCGAGCCTAGTCAGAACGTCTGCTGACTGCAGTCAGCAGCTCTGCCGAGCCTAGTGACACTACCTTATTTCGTGCTCTTTTTCTCTCTTTTATTTTCCTTCTTCGCCTTTGTATTCGTTATCTTCTTCGTCTTCATCTTCTTCTTGATACCGAAGAGGTCTCGCCAGCCATTGAAGTCTTTCTTCATAATCAGACCCAAGCCTTGGGTGTTCAGGCTGTTTCTGGTGAAATAGCGGTCGTTGGTCTGGTTATACATGCGGATGGCAAGGTTGCCGTTCGGATAGATGAGATAGCGCAGGTCGAAGTCTCCGATGAAACTCTGGGTGGCATTGGCGTTATCGCGATAGCCAAACTGACCGTTGAAGAGCAGTCTGTTGTTCAGCAGCCTTCCACTCAAGATGCCCTCATATTCCGCATTGTTGAATCCTTCATCACCCGTAGAGATGTTGGCTCCGAAGTTCCAGTTGTTACTCTTTACCACATTCGACAGCACCGTGTTGATTTGCTGCGAGATGGTTCCACTCAGGAAACTCTGCATCGCCAGCGATGTCTGACTTTGCTGGGCAGCATCCTCGCTTGCCTGGTTGTTGTTGGTCTGTGCGTAGAAGCGGCCGATGGCAAGCAGATAGAGCACCTGCTGGTTCATCTCTTCCTGCGAATTGATGATGGAGTAAATCATCTGCTTGGCATCTGCATTCACTGTAGGCAGGTCCATCGAGAAATCTACCTTCGGACTCTGCGGCGTGCCCGTGATGTTCATCAGACAGTCTACTCGGATATTGTTGGCTGAGAACGAACGTCCGATGCTCAGGTCGCTCAGCGAAACTCCATTCACCGTATATTTTGCCTGCAGGTTGAGTGGAGCATTGTATGGGTTTCCACCGAAGGCGATGGTTCCGCCCGGCATAAACTCGAAGTCCTTCTTGAGTACATTCTGGATGGTGAGCTTATATACGCCGTGGTCTACCACATAGTTGCCGAACATATCGAACGAACCCTTATTAAACCAGTTGGCTCTGATTACTCCGTTGCCGTTCAGCGTGATGCAGTCTCCGCTCTGTGCGTCCATCATCAGCTTCAATGTCAGATTCTCGTTCGTATTGACGAGGAAGTTGATTCGCATATCCGACGAGAAGTCGATGTCATCCTCTTCCTTGATGGTAGGGATGCTGTCGGCAAGCTGCGGAATGATTTCGTGCCAGTGGATGAAGCTCTTGTCGCTGATGGCGTCAGGACTTGCCACATTATATACAAAGATACTACCGGCTTCCGGCTGGGCATCAATGTCGATGATGGTTTCGCCGCTCTTGCCGTGGATGCCTACCTTGCCGGTGGCATATACCGTGCCGTAGAAGGTGTTGTCGCCAAACTCGTGGGTGTCGTAGCCCAGGAAGTTGTGCGCCTTCAGGTCGATGTCGTAGCTCAGTCGGGTCAGGTGCTTGTGGTGGATGCCTCCATTTACTATCGCAAAGTTGTGGTTGCGGTCATAGATGGTGTCTCCCAGCAGCAGAATGTCATCCGGAATGGCATGCGCCCTCAGGTTCTTGAAACTGTAGTCTGTGCCCAGCTGCTTCATGTGCATCTTGCCGTTTGCCACAATGTCGCCCACCAGATTGATGTTGCTCAGGTCGCCTACTACGTTCAGCTTACCCATGCACCATGCCTGTATGTTGTTCATGAAACTGCCGCAGAAGCTTTCCAGGAATTTCATGTTGGTGCCTTGCGCCTCGATACCCAGGTCTATGTAGTTGCGTTTAGGCGATACATAGCCGTCGATGAGCGTCTGATGTTCCGGTCCGTCATCAGCCACAGCCTTGATGTCTATCTGGCTCTCTTCCTTGTTGAAGTTTACGTTGGCATGGAGCACGCCCAGTGGACCCTGCTCAAATTCAAAGTCCTTTACGTCAAGTTGTGCATAGGCATCCGGGTCGTTGAAGATGCTCTTCACGATGGCCTTTCCTGAAGCTTTTCCTGCGAAATCCACCGAGTGGAAGTTAACCAGATTCAGGATGTACTCCACATCCACATCTTTCAGCTGCGCCACGATGGAGTCTTCCTTATTAGGCGTAGCCAGTCCGTTGATGGCAATTTCCTGGTTGTTGTGACTGATGGCGAAATCTTCTATCTGCAGATGATTCTTGCTGTAGATGATTTCTGCCGGATGCACCTGCCATGGCTTGTTGCCGATATGCACCACGGATGGCTGGATGCCGATGTGGGCTGTAGAGATGTCTCCGTCTGCCTTGTAGAATTGCGCCTCGGCATTCAGTGCCGCCTTGATAGGTGTCTTCTCCGAGTGGTTGTCGTAACCCAGCATAGCCTTCAGCGTGTTGTCGGCAGCGGCTGCATTCACGTGTAGTTCTATTCCGTTTTCACCCGCCAGTCCTTTCTGTATCTGTGCATCCACCTTCAGCGTGTCGCCTGTGGTATGCATCTGCAGCTTGCCGCCATTGTAGGCTTTGCCGTTGTAGGCAAAGGCCGGAAGGGAGGCGTAGAGATTCACGGATCGGTCGTTGTCCGAGAGGTTTCCGTCTATATATACGGGTTCTGCTATCTGCAGCGGTATGCCCAGCATGCGTTGCAGAATCTCGGTAGAGGTTATCTGCGCCTGGATGGTAAAGTCGTTGTGCACCTTCTTGCTTATCTTTCCGATGCCTGGCAGGGTAGGCAGCTTACTGGCTATCATGTTGGTCATGCTTTGTACCAATGTTGCGTAATCGTATCTGCCTTTTACGTGCAGGTCTGCAAAGGGTGCTTCCAGGTCCAGATAGCTGTCGGCACCTTCGTTCTTGGCGCTTACCTTGATATCGTTCAGCGTATATTCCTTGTCTGCCATCTTTACGCCTAGCACGGCAGGTTGCAGGTGCTCCAGGTTGAGGGTGGCATCATAGAGTTTCCTTTTGATATTGTATTTTCCTGCTACCTGCAGTTTGATATTTGGGTCGGCGATGGAGGCAAGTCCGTTGATGAGTCCTTTGTAATAGCTGCCATCCAGCTTGATATTGCGGAAATTGTAGTTGTTGAACATGATATGTCCGATATTTCCGTTAGCCATCAGATGCTGGGTGGTTCCTCGTGCGTCTATCTTGGCAGCGATAGTTCCGAATTTCTTGTTGTCTAAAATTTTGCCCAGGTTGATGCTCTTGGTATCAACGTTGGCATGCAGCAGATTGCCATTTTTCGAAAGGTCGAGCTGTACGTTTCCTACGTCAGTTCGCAGGATGCCTTTCGCTGCAATCAGGTTGGTTGAGGCTGCTTTCCTGTTGCCCTTGCTGCCTGTATTGTTCTTTTCCTTGCTGGCTGTTGTGTTCTTGCCATGAATGTTGCCCTGATAGTGGATGTTGCCCAGGCGGAGCACTTCCTTCGGTATCTTCACCTTGCTGCCCAGGTTCTGTGCGATATGGCTGATGCCATCATCCGAAACCTTCAGCTTTTCGATGTTCACGTTCCAGCGTAATTGGTTGTCCCACTTGTTCGCCTTAGCGTTGGCTTCGAGCACCACGTTGCCGCTTTCTGTGTTCAGACTAAGATGGTGGATGTGTGCAGAAGAACTGGTTCCTGAGAAATGGGTGCTTAGCAGCAGGGCATCATTCCATTTACGGAGGATAGGCGCAAAGCATGCCACATCCGCCAGCGTGATATGCGATGGCTTGATGCCGCCTTCGAATTGAAGCGATTCGCTGATGAGCTTGCCCTTGTCGTCTGTGCGGTAAGAAGCAAGCAGGTCTTCCAGCTGCAAACTGGAGTGGGGAAGTTCTAGGATGAAGTTACTCAGTCTGGCTTTCTGCTTGTCTGCATCGAACTTAAAAGAAAGATTCTTGAGCTCAAGCCCTGATTTATCCGTAAGCGCTATCTTCTTTACCAGCAGATGGATATCGTTGTCAGTTAAATGGTTTAATACAATATGCGCAGATAGGTTTCTTACGCCGATATGATGGGTAGAGAACACGCCGCTTGGGTCTGCCACGTTGCGCTGGTTATAGGCGATGGCTCCATGGCGGATGATTACGCTACCGATGTGTAGGTCGAGTGGAGTATGCTTGGTGGTATCCTTGGAAGCCAGAGAATCGAGTACAAACTGGATGTTGAGCGGACTCTTGTCATCCTGCTTGTAAAGGTTAGCATTCAGGCCAAACAGTTGGGCAGAAGAGATGGAGATCTTTCCATCCTTCAAAGGGAGAATATCCACCTTGGCAGATAGACGGGTGGCATAAATCATGCTGTCGCCTTTCTGGTCGAGCATTCTCACATTGTCGATAATGATACGATTGAGGAAACCAAGGTTTACTCTGCCCACACTCACTTCAGTTCCGAATTTCTTGCTGAGAGCGTCGGCAATGGTAGAGCCAAAGAAGGTCTGTACTGGTGGCAGATGCAACAGTACGATGAGCAAAACGTAGAGCGAGAATATCGTCCATACGATGCAGTTGATGATATGCTTAAAGCGTTTCAGAGCGTTTTGTTTTTTATATTCTTGACTAGTATATATTCCATGGCTGAGACCTTCCCGTCTGCCATGTTTCCCTAAACGACTGAAAGGGCCTGCGCAAGGAGGGTATGTGAATCCTCTCTGTGCAGGTCCTTTTATCTTGGGTTGAATACTTTTACTTATGTAATCATATTTCAATCTGTACCCAGTAATCCGATGCCTTTTTGGGGCAACCCTGGCGGATTACTTAAAATAGCGCTTGTAGAGACCAGCGAAGCCTGCGCAGTGGCGAGCCTCGTCCTTGGCCATCTCGTGAACAGTGTCGTGGATAGCGTCAGATCCCTGCTCCTTAGCGAGCTTAGCGATGCGGAACTTGTCCTCGCAAGCACCCTTTTCTGCAGCGATGCGAGCCTCGAGGTTGCTCTTGGTGTCACCCAAAACCTCACCCAGCAACTCTGCGAAGCGAGAAGCGTGGTCTGCCTCCTCGAAAGCATAGCGCTTGTAAGCCTCTGCAATCTCTGGGTAACCCTCGCGGTCTGCCTGGCGAGCCATAGCGAGATACATACCAACCTCACCGCACTCACCTGCGAAGTGATCCTTCAAACCCTTGATGACCTCCTCGTTAACGCCATCCTTATATGCCTGGCCGAGAACGTGAACTGTAGCGAATGTCAAGTCGTCATCTACAGCATCTTCCATCTCCTTGAACTTGCTGGCTGGAGCCTTGCAGATAGGGCACTTCTCTGGAGCTTCTGTTCCCTCGTAAATATAACCACAAACTGTGCAAATAAATTTCTTCTTCATAATGTTAATGTATTTATAATGTTATTGTATATGAGTTAATTCAACTTTTTGGCACATTTGGCGCAGATACCCTTGTAGTAAAGCTGCTCCTCCTGTATAATGTTACCTTCCACGGTTTTCTCGCCTTCCAGTTTTGGCGCCTGTTCACCGAAGAGGTCGATAATCTTACCGCATTTCTTGCAGTAGAAGTGTACGTGGCTTTCAACGTTGCCATCGTAACAAACGCGATGTTCGTCGATGGTAATCATCTGTGCTGCCTGGTTCTCGCTCAACATGCGGAGCGTGTTATAAACTGTAGTGCGACTCAGGGTTGGCACCTTATTAGACAGTGCTTGGTACACGTCATCTATCGTTGGATGGATGGGATGGTGGATAAGGTAATCCATAATGGCCAGCCTTTGCATTGAAGGGCGGATGCCTCTCTCCATCAATCTAGTGTATGCTTCTGATTTCTTCATGCTCTTAACTCTAAGTTTTGTTTTACGGTTGCAAAGATACGAACTTTTTTTGTAACTACCAAATAATTCTGTAAAAAATCCAATATTATTTTGGATAATTTACAGAATTAAATAGTATTTTACCAAAAATGGCTATTTTTCACTCTTTACACGCAGGAATTTATCTACCATCATCAGCTGGTTCAGCTTGAATGCTGGCTTGCAGGCCTTCTTTGCCTTCAACTTGATGGTGAAGAGATCGTGGGTTCCCTCAACGGCAGGCTGTTCGCCCATGTTCACGAAGGTAGGGTAGAGCACCTTGCTGCCATCTGAGTGCAGACGGTCTTTGGTGATGTTCTCCATCTTGCCCATGTCTTTCACATCTACGCCGATGAACTCATATTCGCTAGCACTGTATGGCAGAGCGAAACTCAAGGCATTGAGTGATACGAGATCCTTGCCCTTCACGGTGAGGGTGATGGTTTCGCCTGCCTTGTACATCTTCTTGTCGGCTATGAGGCTGATGTTGCCCGATACCACTGGCACCTGCTTGCTGCTTACGCCGCTCTTCAGCTGGGTAGCTACCACGGAGATGTCGTAGGCATCGATGAGGCCGTTGCCGTTAACGTCGCCCTTGCTTACATAGCCCTCGAAGTCCTTGTCGCCCTTGCGCAATCCGCAGTAGTTGAGATAAGAGGTGAAGTCGTTCTCGTCGATTCTGCCGTCGTGGTTGATATCGCCAGCCTTCTCCATCTTGCTGCCTGGCATCTTGAATACGTACATCTCGGTTCCCGAACCTTGTCCGCCCTTGGCTTCCTCTACGGTCATCTTGATATACTGTGCCTCTGGGTTGCCCTTGAACTGGTATTCCTTCACGGCATCCTCGTTCTTCCAGTCGAAGCTTCCTGTTTCTGTCCAGTTGATGCCATCGTTACTGATGGCGAACTTACCCTTCTGAATCTGTCCGTTGGTTTCACGTTCTGAAGCTGGTACATAGTGAATCTTGTCGAGTTTGGCAATGCCGTTGAGGTTCAGGGTTACATCGAATGGCAATACACCTTTCTTATAATAGTTGGTGTGCCAGAAGTTCTTCTCGTTGAAGTCGAACATCTTCGATACGTCCAGTCCTCCCCAGTCCTCTACTGAGTTGGTGGCTGTGATGTCGTGGATGGCCTCGTCCAGAGGATCCTTGATGGTATGTGCCTGCAGGGTAGTCCAGTCTGATACGCCATCCTTGTTTACTGCTCTCACCTGAACTTCGTAGTCGGTCTCCGGCTTCAGGTTCTCTACGGTGAACTCGGTGCCGCGGATGGTAGAGTGAATCATGCCATCCACCTTCATCTCGTAGTAGTCGGCGTTGGCCTGTGCATCCCATGCTGCAGTGAGGGTGAATGCCTTGTTGGCGTTCTTATTTTCCTTCATGCTTGCCTGAGGAGCAGCTAAAGCACCGGTAGAGTGGAGCATCACATCGGCATCGTCCATCTGATATCCGTCCATGCGGAGCTCTACATCGTTGGCGGTGATGTCGGTCTTAGCCAGATGTACATATACCATCGGGTTCTTGCGGATATCCTTTTTCTCGAACTCGCTGCCCTTGGTGGCAAAGCGGTTCAGCTGAGGAGCCTCGTTGTAGAACCATGAATTCTCGGTGTTGTTGAGTTCATCGAGCGAATTCACCTGGGTCAGCTTCACGCTCTTTCCGCCCATCTTCGCCGTCAGCTTCTTAGGCATCTGGCTCAGGTTGATGCGCAGCTCTGTAGCCTGATTCTTCTCCTGTCCCTGGAAGCTGCCCACGGTCTTGTCGATATGGACGGTGAGACGGTTCTTCTGCAGGGAAGAGTGGATGTGGGTAGAGGCATGTTCGCCCAGGCGATAGAGCTCGGTCTTGCCGTCATCATCATAGAGGGCGTAATCAGATTCGCCGTATGGATAGAGTTCGAAGATGCGCTGGGTATTGTCTATCTGCGATACATTGTTGTTAGGATTTACCATCGGAATGATGGCGCCTCGCTTTACGAAGACAGGCAGTTTCCAGAAAGGAGCATCATACTCGTTGATGATTCTTCCACCTTTATATATATGTCCGCTGAAGTAATCTACCCATTCGCCTTCTGGCAGGTAGATGCCGTTGCGGATATCGTTGCCCTCCTTATCCATCTTGGTTTCCTTGTAGATAGGAGCCACGAGGAAGGATGGACCGCACATAAACTGATACTGTGTAGCCTTGCCCAGGGTATAAGGGTTGGCATCGTCGAGGAACATCGCTCTTACCAGCGGTTTGCCGGTCACGGCCTCGTGGGCAGCGGTGTAGATGTAAGGCATCAGCTCCGACTTGAGTTTCAGATACCAGCGGTTCACGGAAGTTGCCGGTTCGCCCAGGATATGCGGATACTTGGCATTTCTGCCCCAGCCATCCATGTTCAATCCCATTGCGGTGAAGGCCTTCCATTCAAACTCGCGCATGTTCACTATCGGATTCTTTCCGCCGAAGATACCATCGTTATCGGATGTGATGTTGGAGATTCCCGAAAGTCCGGCACCGATGAAGGTAGGGATGTGGAAGCGGATGTACTCCCAGTCGCCACCGGTCTGGTCGCCCGACCAGATGGATGCATAGCGCTGTGTGCCGGCCCATCCATCCAGTGAGATGATGAACGGACGGGCATTCTCGCCATAGTAAGGCATAATCTGAGCCACGTCAGATACACCATTCAGTCCGAACGAATAGCCGTCGCCTACCCAGGCCACATCGGTCTTGAGTACTCTTACGCCTGCATGTCCCACCTCCTTCACGATGTCACGCTGAAGAAGAGCCTCGATGCCCTGTTTAGGATGCAGGTCTGACTGTGTCCAGAGTCCGATTTCTACACCGTGCTTGCGGGCGTAATCTCCGAATAACTTCAGGTTCTGTATGTTGCCGTCCAGGGTGCTGTCCTGGCCATATCCGGCTCCATATCCGTCGTTAGGCAGGAACCAGCCCAATGGCATGTCGTGCTTGATGTATCGGTCGATGGCCGCACGAGCCGAGAATTGGTAGTTGTTCTTCTCGCCGTTCAGTGATTCCTTGATGCCGGTCTTATCGCTGGCACTTTCCTTATAGGCTTTGCCATCTTCAAAAACCATGGCGTTGGCATTGTCGGTTTCCTTCCAGTAGTCGCGGTTGTAGGCATTGAGATGACCTTCGTAGAAGCCGAACTTAGGCAGCAATACAGGGTTGCCGGTGAGCTGGTAATAGTCATCGAGCAAATCTGTAGGCTTTTCGCCCACCATGAAGAAAACGTCTAAGTTCTTGGATTCGTGAGAGAGCTCTACCTTTCCGTTGTGGGTAGAACCGAAGTCGTAGAGACCTGGCTTAAAGGTGTACCACATGAAGCCGTAGCCGGCGGTAGACCAATAGAATGGGGCAGGGGAAGCCACTCCTCCATCTACCCAGTTGTTGGTGTTGACGATTTCGATTTTCTCACCCTTGTGAGAGAATCTCCCGTTCTGTACGCCACCACCGAAGAAATACTCATCCGGCTGTTCGCGCAGGCTGAGGGTTACCTTTTCAGGTGTAAACTGTGCCTGTGCGATCTGCTCAGCCACGGTCTTTCCGTTTTCCAGGTTGATGATCTTGAAGAGCTGAGTAGCCTTGTCGAAGATGACCTGTGCCTTTCCGGTAGAAACGATGATGGAGTTGTCCTTTTCCTCCACATTCAGCTTGTTTACTGAAGTGCGTGGATTATCCACCAGGATGCTTGCCTCAGGCTTAGCTTCGGGCGCTCTCATCACGCCATCGTTACGATCTTCGAAGATACGGAAAACACTTTCGCCATAGAAGTCTACGGCGACACGTTGCTGGTTGGCGAAGACAATCTCCACCAGCGTAGGATTGATTCTGAGAATCTGAACATCTCCAGCCTTCACGGTCTGTGAAGCCTTCTGGGCATCGCGAGCTGAAGGAAGCAGGGGAGATGATGCTGTGTTGGTTGCGTTGGCAACCATAGGCAAGGTTACCGCCATTGCCATCAGGTTGCCAACAGATAATTTCTTGTAAATATTACTCATTGTTTCTTTTAGGTTATGGAGTTAAGGTGTTAAGAAGTTAAGGAGTTAAGACAATAGTCTTTTGAACGTAGTTTTTAGCAAGAAAACATACGTCTTAACTCCTTTAACTTCTTAACTCCTTTAACTCCTTTAACTTCTTAACTTCTTTAATTACAGTTTTTCGATGAACGTCTTCATCTCTGCCTCGTGTTCCTTCGCCTTCAGGAAGAGATGCCACTGGTTCTGGGCTCTTACCAGGTTGTGTTCTGGATACTTGCACTTCCAGTAATGGTCGCCGTTGAGGTAATCCCAGAGGAAGCGTACTGCCTGCATGTATGGGAAGAGTTCGGCAGCATGAGGAAGCAGGGAAATTTCCAAAGGAGAAAGGAAGGCTGAGGCTGATTCTACATAACCGCGGGTGAACGACTCGAAGATGTCCATGCGGAAATCTATCTTCTCGAACTCTGGTGAATCCTCGGCGATGGTATTGGCTGCCGTGCGAAGGAAATCGCCGTAGTCGCTCACGAAGAGGGATGGCATCACGGTGTCGAGGTCGATGACGCACAATACGCGTCCTTCCTCATCAAACATCATATTGTTCACCTTGGTATCGCAGTGGCAAACGTGCTTCTGCAACTTGCCCTCGCGGAAGAGGCGCTGGCAGAGACACATCTCGTCCATATACTTCTCGATGTCGGCAATGAAGTCCTTCACGCCTTCTGCTCGTCCGGCACGGTCTTCCTTGATTGCCTGGCGCAGCTGGTCGCGGCGCAGTTCCATGTTGTGGAAATCAGGGATGGTTTCGCCGAGGCGGTCGGTGATATCTGTGAGCTGAGCCTCGAATTCACCGAAGGTCTTGCCTGCATAGTAGGAACTCTCTGGGTTCACTGCCTCCTGGGTGATGGCACGAGGGATGAATACTGAGACGCGCCAGTACTGCTGGTCTGCATCTTTTACATAGGTCTTGCCGTTGCCAGCCTTGACGAAGGTAAGCACCTTGCGGTTGATGTCGTCAGCGCCCTTGGCTTCTAATTGCTGGCGGATATGGGTAGTAACCTCCTCAATGTTGCGCTGCAGCAGGTCTACATCGGTGAAGATGGAGTCGTTGATGCGCTGCAGAACATAGTCTGGGGCGTCGGCTTCTGCTGTTGTCACCTTGTAGGTATCGTTGATGAGTCCGTTACCGAGAGGTTTTACCTCTTTTACAGTTCCAATGATGTCGAACTGTTTTAGAATAGCTGTAAGATCTTTCATTTTAGTTTGGTTTTAAATATTTATAAAGCTTTTTCTATCTTAAATCAATGACTTCTGCGCCTGGGAATTCCTTGCTGTTGAAGGTGAAGGCACTGTTAGAGATGTTCTTTGCCTTGAAGCCCGAGATGTTGATGGTGCTCCAGGTAGAACCCTGTCTCATCTTGATCTGCGAAGGCACGTGGGTGCTCTTGTTGATGGTGATATACATCTCTGCCACGCTGCGCTTTTGGTTGTTGGCTACGAGATGCACCTGATAGTTGCTGCCCACAGTCTTAAGAGTGCTTTTATATCCTGTCTTGTAGATGTGGATGAAGGTATAGGGATTCATCGACATCTGCTGTGCCTGGGTAGGATTGCTCACGTTCACCTCGTTGGTTTTCTTCATGTACGACCACTGGGTCTTGCCGTTGAACCATACGATGGCTTGTGGAGTACGGGCATTGAACTTGTTGCCCTTGATGGTGATGGAGCCGCTTGCCGAACCGAATTTCGGACTTGACATCTTGAAGTTGGCGGTAGCGCCCTTTTTGTTGCCGATAACGGCAGCTGTCTTGTCAAGCACCTGCTGGGCGGTTTGCGCCATGGTGCCGAGGCTCATCATCGCTGCGAAAGCGATGGCTAAAATCTTTTTCATATCCTTACTGTTTATTTTGTTCATTACTACATATAAAGCCGCAGAAGCGCTGCTTTTTAAAAATGTTAGACGCTTCTGTGGCTTCAAGGTTTAAATGCTTTTGCCCTTTCAGGGCGTTTGGAGCGAATATTATCTTTTGCCCTTTCAGGGCGTTTACTTACGAGTTTCTCAGCTGCATCAGCAAAGTGTTGAGCTGGTTTTCATCCTGCAGGAGCACCTCTCTTGGCTTGCTGCCCTGTGCGGCTCCCACGATGCCTGCTGCTTCAAGCTGGTCCATCAGTCTGCCGGCGCGGTTGTAGCCGATGCTGAACCTACGCTGAATCATACTGGTGCTGCCCTGCTGCGATAGAACGATGGCATGGGCTGCCTCCTCGAAATATGGATCCAGGTTGCGGGCATCCACGCTGCCTGAACCTCCTGCACCGCCATCCTCGCTGGCAGGCTCTGGCAACTCCATCGGTTCGATAGGGCCAGGCTGATTGCAGATGTATTCGTTGATGCGCTCAATCTCCGGTGTATCTACGAAGGCACACTGTACACGCACTGGCTCGTTGCCGTTCAGGTAGAGCATGTCACCACGACCTATCAACTGGTTGGCACCTGTTCTGTCAAGGATGGTCTTGGAGTCGATGGCAGATGTCACCTTGAAGGCGATACGTCCAGGGAAGTTGGCCTTGATGTTACCGGTGATGATGCTGGTGGTAGGACGCTGGGTAGCGATGATCATGTGGATACCCACGGCACGTGCCAGCTGAGCGATACGGGCGATAGGAAGCTCCACCTCCTTGCCGGCTGTCATAATCAAATCGCCAAACTCATCGATAATCACCACGATGTATGGCATAAATTCGTGACCGTCAGTAAGTTTCAGGCGATGGTTCACGTATTTCTGATTATACTCCTTGATGTTTCTGGCTCCCGCCTTCTTCAGCAAGTCGTAACGGCTGTCCATCAGCACGCAGAGACTGTTCAGTGTTCTCACCACCTTGGTAACATCGGTGATGATAGGCTCCTCCTCATCTGGAACGGCAGCCATAAACTTATTGGTGATGCGTGAATATACGCTGAACTCCACCTTCTTAGGGTCGATGAGCACCAGCTTCAACTCGTTAGGATGCTTCTTGTAGAGCAGGGAAGTGATGATGGCATTCAGACCAACAGACTTACCCTGACCGGTGGCACCGGCAACGAGCAGGTGAGGAATCTTAGCCAAATCCACCATGAACACCTCGTTGGTGATTGTCTTTCCCAATGCGATAGGAAGTTCCATCTTGGTTTCCTGGAACTTCTTTGAGTTCAGAATGCTCTCCATGCTCACGATGTTCGCCTTGGCGTTAGGCACCTCGATACCGATGGTTCCCTTGCCCGGGATAGGGGCGATGATACGGATACCCAGTGCTGCGAGGCTCAGGGCGATATCATCCTCCAGGTTCTTGATCTTCGAGATGCGCACGCCCTCGGCAGGCTGAATCTCATAGAGGGTGATGGTAGGTCCCACCGTAGCTCGGATGGTCTTAATCTGCACGCCGAAGTTGTTGAGCACTTCGATGATGCGGTTCTTGTTTGCCTTCTGCTCCTCCTCGTCGATGGAAACCTCCTGGTCGTCGTATTTCTTCAGCAGGTTGAGGGTAGGGTACTTGTATTTGGTGAAAGGCTCCTTCGGGTTGATAGGCGTATTGAGCACCTCGGCGTTGCTCACCGTGTTGCTGGTAGCCTTCTCCTCGCCCAAAGCCACTGAGATGTCCATGCCCACATGCTCCGATGCGGCAGCGGCAGCTTCCATCTCCATTCTTTCTCGTTCCGCTTTCTCGGCGCGCTGCTTTCTTTTCATCTCCAGGAAGCTAGGGGTAGCACTTGGAGTGGTGGTGGTTGCTATCGGCTCTGTCGGGGTGACAACGGCATTGGCTACGCTGCCTTCCGTCTCATTTTCTTCCTTGTTGGCATCGAGGCCCACTACCTGCGGCTTCTTCTCCTCGTTGTTCTGTGGAGTAGGAATATCCTGTTTTCCTTCGTCCATCTCAGGCTTTTCCTGATCCGTCGCATTTTCTTCCTCTTCCTCCATATCTCTTCCTCTTTCAGCGTTCTGGTAAGCCAGGTCTATGTCTTCCGTGTTCGAATCTCCATGGTTGGTGATTTCGAACTTCACCTTATTAGATATATATCCGATAGGGTTGAGTGCCTTTCTCACGATGGTGATGGTCTCTGTGGTGAGATAGGTGAGGAAGGCTACTGCCACGAAGAGGAGGATGGCGGTGAGTCCGGGAGGACCTACCACGTTCTCCAGGTTCTGTACCACGTAGAGTCCGTGCTTGCCGCCCGGGTTGAAGATGAGACTGCCCATCAGCGGGGTGAGGAACTTGGCGAAGGTGATGCTCGACCATATCATGATGATCATCATGCTGAGAAACCATTTCCACAGGTTGATGTTATATACATGCATCAGCTGGAATCCTGCCATCACCACGAAACATGGAAGCAGGAAGGCCGGGAATCCGAAGTTCACTGCCATTAGCCAGTAGGAGATGATGGCACCCAGCGAACCGCAGTAGTTCTGAAACTGTTTTTCGGTGTTGGTCCATTCGCCCGGTCTCAGGTTTTCTAGCAGACTTTGGTCAGCTGCACCCGTATTGATGAATGAAACCATAGCGATGATCAGAACCACAGCCATCACCACCAGGGCGAGTCCGAGGAAGAAATCGGTGATGGTATTGTTGAAAATATATTGTAAACCAATGGCTTCGCTAAATGATTTAGCTCTGCCTGAAGTCTTTTTTCTTGCCATTTTTATCTTGTTTTAAAATATTTCTCTGCAAAATTAGTAAAAAAGTGCGAGAAACAATCCTTTTTCTCGGCTTTTTTTTTTAATTTTGCAACTTGTAATGAATAAAATGTAAAATGAAGATTATTTTCACGAGTTTTGACAAGAAAACAGTCAACAGTTTGCCAAGGGTTCTTTTCCCAGGTAAGGTGATTGTGATAGATAAGGCTGAGGATACAGATGCCGCAGTGGATTACCTCTTGCAACAAGACGTTTTGGGAGTGGATACGGAGACGCGACCTAGCTTCTCCAAGGGTCATCACTATCAGGTGTCGCTGCTGCAGGTGAGTAGTCGTACCCGCTGTTATCTCTTCCGTCTGCATCACACGGGCATGACGCCTGCCATCATCCGTTTCCTGGAAGACACGAAGGTGCCGAAGGTTGGCCTTTCCTGGCATGATGACCTCCTGCAGTTGCATCGCCGCTGCGAGTTCAAGGCAGGTTATTTTGTGGAGTTGCAGGATGTGGCAAAGGATTTCGGCATCAAGGATATGAGTTTGCAGAAACTCTATGCCAACCTGTTTCATCAGAAAATCAGCAAGGCGCAGCGCCTGAGCAATTGGGAGGCCAACGAACTCCGCGATTCCCAGTGCCTGTATGCTGCCACAGATGCCTGGTGCTGCATCAACCTATATGAGGAATTCAATCGCCTCACCCAGACTGGCGATTACGAGATTGACGAATTATAACCCCTATATATAATAATGTATAAGAACGTATATTTAAAGAAAGGTAAGGAAGAATCTCTCAAGAGATTCCACCCATGGATTTTCTCCGGTGCTATCCAGCGCATGGACAATGATATAGAAGAGGGTGAGATTGTTAGAGTGTTTACCCACGCTGGCGATTTCATTGCGGTAGGTCATTATCAGATTGGATCTATCGCCGTGCGTGTGCTCTCATTCAGCGATGTTGCCATCGATGATGAGTTCTGGCGCGCCCGCCTGGAGTCGGCTTACAGAATGCGCCTGGCAGTGGATATCGCAGGCAATCCGGATAACAACACCTATCGACTGGTGCATGGCGAGGGAGATAACCTGCCCGGACTGGTTATCGACTGCTATGGTCCTACTGCCGTGATGCAGGCTCACAGTGTGGGCATGCACGTTTGCCGCATGGAGATTGCCAAGGCCTTGAAAGAGGTGATGGGCGATGAGCTGCAGAATATCTATTATAAGAGTGAGACCACCTTGCCTTATAAGGCCGACCTGCGCCAGGAGAATGGCTTTATCCTGGGCGGTGATGCCGATGATGTGGCTGTGGAGAATGGATTGAAGTTCCATATCGACTGGCTGCGTGGTCAGAAGACCGGTTTCTTCATCGATCAGCGTGAGAACCGTTCTCTGCTTGAGCATTATGCCAAGGGCAAGAGTGTACTCAACATGTTCTGCTATACCGGCGGTTTCTCAGTCTATGCCATGCGTGGCAACGCCAAGGCTGTTCACTCGGTGGATAGCAGTGCCAAGGCCGTGGAACTGACCAACGAGAACATCGCCTTGAATTTCCCTGGCGATGCACGCCATGAGGCTTTCTGCGAGGATGCCTTCAAGTATCTTGATGAGCACGATCAGCAGTATGATCTCATCATTCTCGATCCTCCTGCCTTTGCCAAGCATCGTGCTGCCTTGCGCAATGCCCTGAAGGGCTATACCCGTCTTAATGTCAAGGGATTGCAGCGCATCAAGAAGGGTGGAATCCTCTTCACCTTCAGCTGTTCGCAGGTGGTTACCAAGGATAACTTCCGCAACGCTGTGTTTACCGCAGCTGCCCAGGCTGGCAGAAAGGTGCGCATTCTGCACCAGCTGCATCAGCCAGCCGACCATCCTATCAATATCTATCACCCTGAGGGTGAGTATTTGAAGGGACTCGTTCTCTACGTAGAATAATTTGTTATGAAGAAATTATCATTGATGATATGCTTGGTTTCTGTACTCTTGTTCGGAATGTCGGGTTGTGGACATTCCGAACAGGAGCGTCATCGGCTGAGCAAGCAGGAGAAAGCCCGCCTCGACAGCATCGACAGGGCTTCCCTGAAGATTGGTGTGATGCCTACGCTCGATTGCCTTCCGATATATCTGGCATACGAAGACAGCCTCTTCCTGAAGCAGGGAGTAACGGTGCATCTGTATCGCTATAATGCCCAGATGGACTGTGATACCGCCATCGCCCGTGGCAGGGTAGAGGGAACGGTGACCGACCTGGTTCGTGCTGCCCGCATCGAGAAGAAGGGAGTGCCGCTCTTCTATCCCGTATCAACCAATCTCTATTGGCAGTTAATCTCCAATAGAAAGGCACGTGTGTCGGAACTCAAGCAGTTGTCCGACAAGATGATAGCCATCACCCGCCATTCTGCCACCGATTATCTCGCCGACCTCGCCATCGACAGTGCGAAGCCGAAGTACGAGGTGTATCGCGTGCAGATCAACGATTTGAACATTCGCCTGAGCATGCTTCTCAACAATGAGATGGATGCCATGTTCCTGCCTGAGCCTTATGCTACCAGGGCACGAATGGCTCAGAATGTGGTGCTGATGGACAGCCGCAACAAGAATATCAACCTGGGTGCCATAGCCTTTCGCTCCAAGTTGAAGTCCAACCGTCGCCGTAAAGACCAGATAAACAGATTCTTGACTGCATACGACATTGCTGTGGATAGTATTAACAAGAATGGCGTTCGAAAGTACGCTACCCTGTTGAAGAAGTATTATAACCTAGATGCCCATACCATCAAAAGTCTGCCTCAGCTCAAATACAGTCATGCCATGGAGCCGCTTCAGCGCGACTTGCAGCTGGCTAGGAAAAGAGCAGAGAAAGAGTAATTTTTAAACAATTAATTTTAACTAAACGATGAAAGTAAAAAGAAATGTAGAGCAGGCTTTAGCCGAGGCACGTTCGGAGTTGTCCCATGGCGACTATCTCACTTTATGTGCCTCCCTTACCTTTCTTAATCGGGAAATTCCTGAAGCTTCGGTTTCAGGTGGCGATATTTTTTATATGCTTGGATGGTTAACCCAGGTAAGCGAAGGAATGGGGATTGATTACACGAAGCATGAGGCTGGCAAAGCTGTTTTTCATGCAGAAGGTAAGAAACATGATTTTTGTATCACGGGTATGGATATCAAGACTCCAGAAGGCAGAGCGGCAGAGTTGTGTAGAATTCAGAGAGAATTGAATGAATATCTGTGTGATTTTGAGGTTGCTTTCCGTTGTTCCAAGCCGGGTGTCTTTCAGAATTTGAAGGAAAAGGGTGAGCAGATGGAAAAGGAAGATTTCCTGAGCACCCTTGAATCTAAGCTTTCTGATATGGCGATGTTATATATCGATACCAACCAGACCGACGAGAAACTCAAACAGCGTCAGACTGAGTTGCAGGAAGAGCTTAATGAAATTCGTCACGTTATCTTTGCTGCAATTGTAACCTCGGGTAACTGGAGTTGGGAAACATGGTGCCTCTATCGTGATCTCATTCTTTCGCCAACCGTTGATGCCGTCACTTCCCAGTTGCTGGTTAGTGCCGTCACCTTGGCATGTACCACGGTATTCAGCTTCCAGAAGTTTGATTTGCTGAAAACTGTTTTCGAAGAGGCTAAGGATGAAGAGCTGAAGCAGCGTGCCTTGATAGGCTTACTCTTGGCTTCAACCCGCATGCCAAAGGGAGTTTGCGAAAAGGAGTACCGTGAAGAGTTGGAAATAGAATATCCAAAGCTGATTCTTGAGATTCAGAAGCAGCTTGCCATGACCCTTAAGAGTGAAATGTTGTCTCAGGAATATTCAGATAGTTTCAGAGATCGTATTTCCAATAGAATGATAGGTGCCTTGAAGCACAGCATTGCTAAGCATGCTGATGATGATTTGAAGGATTTGCTGGCTGATGATGGCATCGGCAACGAGGATGATGATGAGGCAGATAACGTCCGTATGTCGGATGACGGCAAGAGAATTGATATAGAGATGGCTGAGGATGTCGATGCCCAGGAAATGATGGAAAAGGGCATGGATATTCTCTTGGGTCAGTTTAACAAGCTGTCTGACCATCCGTTCTTTGAAGAGATTTCCAATTGGTTCTTGCCATTCGATGAGAATCAGCCGATTCTTGCTGAGGCTGCTGCCATTGACACAAAGAACGATACCGATAGAATGTTCACTACCACTGCCAATCGTTCGTGTGCTGCCGATGCGTATGCGCTTGCCGTGTTGATGTTGAATCATCCTGATGATATTCCTGAAGTTCCAGAGATGGCAAAGCATGATGACGATGAGTTTGAGGATGACGAAGAACTGGAAGATGAAGAGACGTTTGAGGGTGATTCTGAAGATGGCGATGAGCAGGATGATGAGGCCGAAGATGATTCTGATGATGAGACTCCAGATGATCCTGAAACCGAAATTTGCATGATTCGCACCAGATACCTGCGCAATCTGCTTCGTTTCTACAGATTCTGCTTCACTCGTGACGAATTCTTCAATGTGTTTGAGGACGACAAAGATGAAGTTCCAGGTTACGCCGTGCTTGCTTCGCCTGTGTTCCAGTATCCTTTCTTTGATAGTTATCGTCTCGCTGCTGCCCGTTATGCCACCCGTCTCGAGGTGCCAAGTATGGTTGGGGCTTTGCTGAATGATATGGAAGCCAACGACCTGGAAACCCATTACATGAAAGGATGGTCCTTGATGAAGAAGAAAGGCGAAAAGAATTTGATGATGGCTGTGATTCATTTCAAGAAGATGTTGGAAATCCAGCCTGGCATGAAGAAAGCCTATTCCATGTTGGCCGATTGCTATCATGATTTGAATATGCTTGAGCCTTATCTCGAGGTCTATGATGAGCTGCTCAAGAAGGGCGATTCCTTATCTGATGATTTCAAGAAATTACTTAAAATACAGAAGATGAACATGCTCTTCAAGGCGAAGCATTATGAGGATGCCATCGGGCTTGGTTACGATCTGGAATATCATTATCCAGACCTGGAATTGGTTTCTGCCATGCTCTCTTATTGTCTGCTGAAAAGAAAAGGTGAAAATGCCGAAGAGTCTTTCCAGAAAGCCAAGGAGCGCATTGGAGCCTATTTCGCTGACGAGATGGATATTGCGAATATGATGGAGGGGACTGGTCCTAACCAGAATTTGGAGCAGATATTTGCCTCTACCATGGGTCTTTTCCTGAAAATGATGCAGAAAGACAAGGAAGCTGAATTCATCAATAGCTATTCCTACTGTCTGGTTTATATGGTAGAGGGCAATCCAGAAATGGCTCTCGACAAGATGCTCAGAATCCTTACTACATGTAAGAGATCGACTGGAAAACTGGATGAGATGTTGAGAAATGACCGCGAGTGGCTTGAAGAGCATGGAGTATCCTGGGAAGATGCGCTGCTCCTGTATAACTATGCAGTGCATGATTTCGAGAACATGATTCATGGCATAAGCGAAATATTTGATGACAAGAAGAAAAAAGAAAGATAATTTATCTTGAAAATATAGAATCGAGGTTGATATGCCGACAGATAACAATAGTAATAGAAGTAATAATAGAACGAATAAAATTCAGATAGATACCAACTACGCCCACCTGCAGCCGCAGGCGGTGGAGTTGGAGAAGGTGGTGCTGGGTTCACTCCTCATCGATGCCGATGCCTTTTCGGTGGTGTCAGAAGTGCTGAAACCTGCCACTTTCTATGATCCGCGACACCAGAAAATATACGAGGCCATCCAGACCATGAACATGGAGGAGCGACCTGTGGATATCATGACCATCATCGATGAGCTCACCAAGATGGGCGAAATACAGAAAGTGGGAGGGGCGGCTTACTTGATGGAGATTTCGTCTCAAGTGGCTTCGGCTGCCCACGTAGAGTATCATGCCCGAATCCTGGCGCAGAAGTATCTGCAGCGACAGCTTATTCATTATGCCGGCGATATAGAGACTCAGGCGTACGACGAGAGCGTGGATGTTGACGAACTGATGCAGCATGCCGAGGGCGAACTCTTCCAGCTTTCGCAGGGCAACATGAAGCAGGATTATACCCAGATTGACCCCGTCATCAAGGATGCCGTGGATATCCTGCAGCGTGCCGCTCAGAACAAGGGTGGACTCACCGGTATTCCTACCGGATACCAGCAAATGGATGAGATGACTTCCGGATGGCAGCCTTCCGACCTGGTTATCATCGCCGGACGTCCTGCCATGGGTAAGACTTCCTTTGCGCTGAGCATCGCCAAGAATGTGGCGGTAGACTATGGGGTGCCTATCGGCTTCTTCTCTCTTGAGATGAACAACGTTCAGCTGGTCAATCGTCTTATCTCGAATGTCTGTGAGATTTCGGGTAAGAAGATCCTGAACGGACAGCTCGACCCTACAGAGTGGGAGCGTCTTGACAAGAAAATACGTGCCCTCACGGGTGCGCCTATCTATGTGGATGATACCCCAGGACTCTCGGTGTTTGAATTGAGAACCAAGGCTCGCCGACTGGTGCGCGAGAAGGGTGTGAAGATTCTGATGATCGACTACCTGCAGCTGATGAATGCCAACGGCATGAAATTTGGTAGCCGCCAGGAGGAGGTTTCCACCATTTCCCGTTCGCTCAAGGGTCTTGCCAAGGAGTTGAACATCCCGGTGCTCGCCCTCTCGCAGCTGTCACGTAACGTGGAGAACCGCGAGGGTCTCGAAGGAAAGCGACCACAGTTGAGCGACCTCCGTGAATCCGGAGCCATCGAGCAGGATGCCGATATGGTGCTCTTCGTTCACCGTCCGGAGTATTATCACATCTATCAGGATGAAAAGGGTAACGACCTCCATGGCATGGCGCAGATCATCATTGCCAAGCACCGTAAGGGTGCCACGGGCGATGTGCTTCTCAACTTCCGTGGCGAGTTCACCCGATTCCAGGATCCTACCGATTCCTATACTCCGGTGCAGGAGGGTGGAGAAATCATGGGCTCCAAGATGAATGGCGGTGCTGCCGGTGCACCCTCTGGCAGCGGTTCCGCAGCAGACGGTTCCTTGCCTCCTCTTCCGCCACCTGCACCTAACGGACCGTTACCTTTCTAGCGGAAAAGGGAATAAACTGACACGAAAACCCCTCTTTCGGGGATTAATCTCATATAAAAACGGCTCATTTCTTTGGAAAATGAGCCGTTTTTTGCATTTTTATGGTAATTTGAAAGATTTTCTATTAAAAAAGTGATAAATTGTTTGCGTATATCAGAGAAATATATTACCTTTGCAAGCGAATTAAGTATAACATAAAAATATAAAAGATATGAGAGCATTAGCGTTGAATATTACAGGCATCATGATTATTCGACTTCGACTGCAGCATGTAGGCGGAAGTGATAAGGTGTGCGTATAGTTCAATGCTGGGGATATATCAAGCCTTTCTACACTTCCGTATCTGGGAGTGAGAAAGGCTTTTTCTCTTATATATATCACATATATATATCACGGCTCTTATATATAATAAGGTGAATAATAAAAATATTGATTAGAGATATGAGTGACAGATTATTTATTTTCGACACAACCCTTCGCGATGGCGAGCAGGTTCCAGGATGTCAGTTGAACACGGTTGAGAAGATTCAGGTGGCTAAGGCGCTGGAGCAGTTGGGCGTTGATGTCATTGAGGCGGGCTTCCCTATTTCAAGCCCGGGCGACTTCAATTCGGTGGTGGAGATTTCCAAGGCAGTTACATGGCCTACCATCTGTGCGTTGACTCGTGCAGTGGAGAAGGATATTGATTGCGCTGCCGAGGCGTTGCAGTATGCCAAGCACAAGAGAATCCATACCGGCATCGGTACCAGCGATAGCCACATCAAATATAAGTTCAACTCTACCCGCGAGGAAATCATCGAGCGTGCCGTGGCTGCCGTCAAGTATGCCAAGAAGTACGTAGAGGATGTAGAGTTCTACGCTGAGGATGCGGGTCGTACGGATAATGAGTATCTGGCTCGCGTGGTGGAGGCTGTCATCAAGGCGGGTGCCACGGTGGTCAACATTCCTGATACCACTGGCTATTGCCTGCCAGATGAGTATGGTGCCAAGATCAAGTATCTGATGGATCATGTGGATGGCATCGAGAATGCACGCATATCTACCCACTGCCACAACGACCTCGGTATGGCTACGGCAAATACCCTGCAGGGTGTGCTCAATGGTGCACGCCAGGTAGAGGTGACCATCAATGGTATCGGCGAGCGTGCAGGTAATACATCACTCGAAGAGATTGCCATGATTCTGAAGTGCCACAAGCACATCAATATTGATACCAACATCAATACCACCAAGATTGTTCCTATGTCTCGCATGGTGAGCAGCCTGATGAACATGCCTGTGCAGCCTAACAAGGCTATCGTGGGCCGCAATGCCTTCGCTCATTCTTCCGGTATCCACCAGGATGGCGTGCTGAAGAACGTTCAGACTTACGAAATCATCGACCCTAAGGATGTGGGCTTGGATGATAACGCCATCGTATTGACAGCCCGTTCGGGTCGTGCGGCATTGAAGTATCGTCTCCACGTCAATGGTGTGAACATCGAGGACGAGGAGAAGCTCGACAAGATCTACAAGAAGTTCCTCCAGTTGGCTGATAAGAAGAAGGAAGTTACCGACGAGGATGTATTGATGCTCGCTGGCGCTGATTCTGCCGATAAGCATGGTGTTCAGCTCGACTGGTTGCAGGTAACTACCGGCAAGGGTGTGAAGAGCGTGGCAAGTATCGGCTTGAACATCGCCGGTCAGAAGTTCGAGGCTGCATCATCTGGTAATGGTCCTGTGGACGCTGCCATCCGTGCCCTCAAGAAGGTCATCACCAAGGAGATGAACCTCAAGGAGTTCACCATCCAGGCCATCGACAAGGGTTCTGACGATGTGGGTAAGGTTCACATGCAGGTGGAGTACGATGGCCATGTATATTATGGCTTCGGTGCAGATACCGACATCGTGACAGCTTCTGTAGAGGCTTACATCGACTGTATCAACAAGTTCAAGGTAAGATAAAGTATAATTCAGATAAATATATAATAAACAGGATATTATGAATACATTATTCGACAAGATTTGGGACAAGCACGTTGTCCAGATTGTAGAAGACGGCCCTACACAGCTTTACATCGACCGTCTCTACTGTCACGAAGTAACATCACCTCAGGCATTCGCTGGTATGCGAGCACGCGGACTCAAGATGTTCCGTCCAGACCAGATTTTCTGTATGCCTGACCACAATACTCCAACCCACGATCAGGATAAGCCAATCGAGGATCCTATCTCAAAGAAGCAGGTAGATACCTTGGCAAAGAACACCGCTGATTTCGGCGTAACTCACTTTGCCATGAACACCAAGGACAATGGTATCATCCACGTGGTAGGTCCTGAGAAGGGTCTTTCTCTTCCAGGTATGACCATCGTCTGCGGCGACTCTCATACTTCTACCCATGGTGCCATGGGTGCCGTAGCCTTTGGTATCGGTACTTCAGAGGTGGAGATGGTGATGGCTTCACAATGTATTCTCCAGAGCAAGCCAAAGTCTATGCGCATCAGCATCAACGGCAAGCTCAGCAAGGGTGTTACAGCCAAGGATGTGGCTCTTTATCTCATGAGCCAGCTCACTACATCCGGTGCTACCGGTTACTTCGTTGAGTACAGTGGCGATGTAGTGAAGGATATGTCAATGGAAGGTCGTTTGACTCTCTGCAACCTCTCCATCGAGATGGGTGCCCGTGGTGGTTTCGTAGCTCCTGATGAGACAACATTCGAGTATATCAAGGGTCGTGAATATGCACCTAAGGGTGAAGAGTGGGACAAGGCTGTGGCTTACTGGAAGACCTTGAAGAGTGGCGATGACGCTGTATTCGACAAGGAGTTGACTTTCGATGCCAAGGATATCGAACCACGTATCACTTACGGTACCAACCCTGGTATGGGTATCGGCATCACCGAGAGCATCCCAACGCTCGATGAGATTCCAGAGGAAGAGCAGGCTGGTTTCAAGAAGAGTCTCAACTACATGGGCTTCCAGCCAGGCGAGAAACTGGAGGGCCATCCTATCGATTATGTATTCCTGGGCGCATGTACCAACGGTCGTATTGAAGACTTCCGTGCCTTCGCTTCATTGGTTAAAGACAAGAAGAAGGCTGAAGGTGTAACTGCTTGGCTTGTACCTGGTTCATGGTTGGTTGATAAACAAATACGTGAAGAGGGAATTGACAAGATTGTTGAGGCTGCCGGCTTCGAAATCCGTCAGCCTGGATGCTCTGCCTGCTTGGCAATGAACGATGATAAGATTCCTGCAGGCAAGTACTCTGTAAGTACATCCAACCGTAACTTCGAAGGTCGTCAGGGACCAGGTTCCCGCACCATCCTTGCCAGCCCATACGTAGCAGCAGCTGCCGCTATCACTGGTAAGATTACCGACCCAAGAGAGTTCATGTAATGTTAAGTGTTCAACGTAAAAAGAAAAACTGAAATGAAACAGAAATTCAATGTAATTACATCAAGCTGCATTCCTCTTCCATTGGAGAATGTAGATACAGACCAGATCATACCAGCCCGTTTCCTCAAGGCCATCGACAAGGAGGGCATGGGCGACAACCTCTTCCGCGACTGGCGCTATAATGCCGACGGAACACCAAAGCCAAACTTCGTGATGAACGACCCTTCTTACAGTGGCGTCATCCTCGTAGCAGGCAAGAACTTCGGTTCCGGTTCTTCCCGTGAGCACGCTGCCTGGGCCATCGCAGGTGCAGGTTTCCGTGTAGTCATCAGCTCTTTCTTCGCTGATATCCACAAGAACAACGAGTTGAACAACCTCGTATTGCCAGTAGTGGTAAGCGAGGAATTCCTGAAGGAACTCTTCGAGAGCATCGACAAGGATCACAAGACAGAGGTGAAGGTAGATCTTCCTAACCAGACAGTCACCAATCTTGCTACCGGCAAGAGCGAGCACTTCGAAATCAACGGCTACAAGAAGCACTGTCTGGAGAATGGTTTGGACGATGTGGATTTCCTCGTTCAGAACCGTGACAAGGTTGAGGCTTGGGAAGCTAAAAACAAGTAATTATGGACGTTAACGCAAAGAGAGATAATTCCCGCATCAAGGAGATTGAGATCATGGACTGCACGCTGCGTGACGGCGAGCAGACCAATGGTGTCAGTTTCCTTCCTCACGAGAAATTGATGATAGCAAGAATGCTGTTGCATGATATCAATGTTGATCGCATTGAAGTGGCTTCAGCACGTGTGTCGGAAGGCGAAAAGGATGCTGTCGCTCGAATTTGCCGTTATGCCAAGACCATAGGTAAACTGGATTCCGTTGAGGTATTGGGATTCGTGGATAACAACAAGAGCGTGGATTGGATTGCCGAATGCGGTGGTCATGTCATCAACCTCTTGGCTAAGGGTAGCTATAAGCACTGCACTCAGCAGCTCAAGATGTCGCCTGAGGAGCATCTCGCTCACATCAAGCAGACCATCGACTATGCTTTGAGCAAGGGATTCACCGTGAATCTCTACTTGGAGGACTGGTCGAGCGGTATGCGCGACAGCCGTGACTATCTCTTCATGATGATGGACGAGCTGGTGAAACTGCCAATCAAGCGCTTCCTGCTTCCTGATACTTTGGGTATCCTGAACCCATTGCAGTGTGTGGAGTACATGCGACTGATGGTTCGCCGTTATCCGAACTCTCACTTCGATTTCCATGCCCATAACGACTACGATTTGGCGGTGAGCAATTCGCTGGCTGCCGTGTTGAGCGGTGCCAAGGGTCTCCATGTCACCGTCAATGGCTTGGGCGAGCGCTGCGGCAATGCGCCTTTGGCGAGTGTTCAGGTGATTCTGAAGGATATGTTCGGGGCAAAGACCAATATCAAGGAAGACCGCCTGAACGATATTTCCCGATTGGTTGAAGGATATAGCGGCATCGCCGTGGCTCCGAATACACCGGTGGTGGGCGATAACGTCTTCACCCAGGTGGCTGGCGTGCATGCCGATGGCGACAACAAGGACAAGCTTTATTGCAACGACCTGGTGCCTGAGCGTTTCGGCAGACATCGTGAGTATGCACTGGGCAAGAATTCCGGCAAGGCGAATATCGTACAGAACCTTAACGAGCTGGGCTTGGAGCTGACTCCGGAGCAGACCAAGGCTGTGACCAAGCGAATCACCGAACTCGGCGACCGCAAGGAGCTGGTAACCCAGGACGACCTGCCATACATCGTGAGCGATGTGCTGAAGCATAGTACACCTGAGGATAAGGTAAAACTGGTCAGCTACATGGTGTCTACATCCTATGGTTTGAAGCCTATCGCCAGCGTGAAGGTAGAAATAGAGGGTAAGGAGTATGAAGACCGTAGCTCTGGTGATGGTCAGTATGATGCCTTCGTCAAGGCACTTCGCAACATCTACAAGGTGAAGTTAGGCAAGACCTTCCCTAAGCTCGACAACTATCAGGTAACCATCCCCCCTGGTGGCCGTACCGATGCCCTTGTCCAGACCGTCATTACCTGGCGTGAAGGCGACCGCATCTGGCGCACCCGCGGCTTGGATGCCGACCAGACGGAGGCAGCTATCAAGGCAACGCTCAAAATGCTTAATATGTATGAGGCAGATAAGAGCGATGAACAGCCAGCATCGCCTCGAAATCTTGATATGGAGTAGTGTGTCTCTATTCAGTAGCACGCCCTGAAAGGGCAGAAGCTCCTAGCCCAGGGTAACACCCTGGGTATAAGATAGCATTTAGCAATGCGCCCTGTAAGGGCAAAAGCTTTAATCAATCAAACAATAAACAATAAAAAATCAGATAAGATGAAATTAAACATTGCAGTTCTCGCCGGTGATGGTATCGGACCAGAGATTATGAAGCAGGGCGTAGCAGTAATGCAGGCCATTGCAGAGAAGTTCAACCACGAGTTTACTTACAATGAGGCTATCTGCGGTGCTCACGCTATCGACGAGGTAGGTGATCCATTCCCAGAGGAGACCTTCAAGACTTGTATGGATGCTGACGCAGTGCTCTTTGCAGCCGTTGGTGACCCACGTTTCGACAACAACCCTACAGCCAAGGTTCGTCCTGAGCAGGGTTTGCTCGCTATGCGTAAGAAGTTGGGTCTCTTCGCCAATGTCCGCCCAGTGGCTACATTCGATTGCCTGCTCCATAAGTCACCATTGAAGGATGAACTCCTCAAGGGAGCTGACTTCGTAGTCATCCGCGAGTTGACTGGTGGTATGTACTTCGGTGAGAAGTATCAGGATAACGACAAGGCATACGATACGGATATCTATACCCGTCCTGAGATTGAGCGCATCCTGAAGGTAGCTTTCGAGTTTGCCATGAAGCGCAACAAGCACTTGACAGTAGTAGATAAGGCAAACGTATTGGCATCTTCTCGTCTCTGGCGTCAGATTGCCAAGGAGATGGAGCCACAGTATCCTGAGGTAAACACCGACTATATGTTCATCGACAACGCTTCTATGCGCGTGTTGACTGAGCCTACCTTCTTCGATGTCATCGTTACAGAGAACACCTTCGGTGATATCCTCACCGATGAAACTTCTTGCATCACCGGTTCTATGGGCTTGCAGCCATCTAGCTCTTTGGGCGAGCACACCCCATTGTTCGAGCCTGTTCACGGTTCATGGCCACAGGCAGCCGGCAAGAACCTGGCAAACCCAGTGGCTCAGATTCTTTCTGCAGCCATGTTGCTCGAGCACTTCGGTTTGAACGAGGAGGGTGCCTTGATCCGCAAGGCAGTTGATGCTTCTCTCGATGCCAATGTCCGCACACCTGAGATTCAGGTAGAGGGTGGTGCACAGTATGGCACAACAGAGGTTGGCGCATGGATCGTCAACTGGATTAAGAATGCTTAATCTAGATTAATCTTTAGAAGTATTCTTACAAGATAGAATTTTGAATTGAATAGCCTTAAGGAAGCGTTAGTTTTTCCTTAAGGCTATATATTTTTTCCCTTAAGGCTAATTATATTTATCCTTAAGGCTAATTATATTTTCCCTTAAGGCTAAATATATATTCCCTTAAGTTCAATATAGTATCGTGAAATCGTGGAAAATACGGAGGTTTTGCTTAAGTTTATTTTATTTTGAAATTCCTAAACAACTTTTATCTTTGCTTTTTTGGTTGATTGCTGAAGTATTTGTAATTTTGCAGCATGAAAAAGAATAGTATCCTATTATATAGTTGTTTTCTGCTGTCGATGCCGTTGATGGCGCAGCAGAACCATGCGTCGGATTCTAAGGCGCAGAACAAGGCGCTGCGTGATTCTTTGGCGGCAGCCACGAATGTGCTGGCGTATCATCCCGACAGCATTGATTTGCGATTGAAGAAGGCGGCGTGGAACATCCAGCTGGAGCAGTGGGCGTATGCCAAGGACGATCTGGATAAGGTGTTGTTTCTGAACAATACCAATATTGCGGGTCTCTTTTATCGTGCTTTTGTCAATGAGAAGATGAAGCGCTATAATTTCGCGCGTTTGGATTATCAGAATCTTCTGGTATTGGTTCCAGGCAATTTCCAGGCACAGTTGGGCTTGGCGTTGCTGAACGAGAAGGACAAGCATTATACGGAGGCGTATGATGGCATCAACAATCTGATAGAACAGTATCCTGACAGTGCTCTGGCGTATGCGGCTCGTGGCGGAATAGAGAAGGAGAGGGGCATGCTGGAGTTGGCAGAGTATGATTATGCCAAGGCGATGTCGCTGGATGAGGATAATCAGGATTACCGCATCAACCACATCGACCTCTTGATAAGCCTTGGCAGGAAACAGGATGCCTACACCGAGCTGGAGGCACTCATCAAGAAAGGTGTAGCCCCTGGTCAACTCCAGGATTTCTATCGCAGATTAAGGGATAAAAGGAGGAAATAGCTTTAAAACTTCCTGATGAGCTCGGCAATTCTTTCCACGTCCTCTTCTGTCATGCTTTGATTGCATGGCAAACTGAGTTCTTGCTGGTGAATCTTCTCTGTGATAGGCAGGTGCAGATGATTCCATTCCGCATAGCATTTCTGCTGATGAGGCGGAATCGGATAGTGAATCATCGTGCCAACGCCATTCTCCTTGAGATATTGCTGCAGCTCATCCCTTCTAGATGAAAGAATCGGGAAAATATGAACCACATTGCTTTCCTTTGGAGAATACAATTTGGATGGAATCAATTCATGGTCTTGCTTCCCATTCTTTTTGTCTTCTCCCAGGTATTTTACATTGTCTTCTCCCAGATACTTCAGGTATAATTGCGCCAAATCCTGTCTTCTTTCATTGGTTTCATCCAGATGTGCCAGTTTTACATCAAGCACGGCAGCCTGAATCTCATCCATTCTCGAATTCCTTCCCTGGTAATCAAAAACATATTTCCTGGCACTTCCATAATTGCCCAACGCCTTGATTACTTCAGCCAAATCATCGTCATCCGTGGTCACGGCACCCGCATCACCCAGTGCACCCAGATTCTTACCCGGATAAAAGCTGTGGGCGGCAGCAGCGCCCAGACTTCCCGTTCGCTTGCCATCCCATCCATCCGATGAAGTCTTTCCTCTATAGATGCAACCATGCGCCTGCGCATTGTCTTCAAACAGCAGTAAATGATGCTTCTTGCAGATAGCTATCATGCTTGGCGTAACACTGCATTTGCCGTAAAGATGTACGGTGAGCAGGGCGCGGGTCTTCCCGGTGATATGGCTCTCGATGAGTGAATCATCCATCTGCAGCGTATCTATCGATGGCTCGATGAGGATAGGAGTGAGGCCCACGCTCGTGATGGCGAGGATGGTGGCGATATACGTGTTGGCAGCTACCAGCACCTCGTCACCAGGCTGCATTCTGCCCAGAATCATCTCTCCCTGCAGCATCAGTTTCAGGGCATCGAGTCCGTTGCCGCAACTGATGCAGTGGCGGGTTCCGATATACGCAGCATAATGCTCCTCGAAGTCGTGGATGCGCTTGCCCTGCAGATACCAACCGCTGCTCACCACCTCGGAAATGGCATGCTGAATGTCCTGCTCATAAGGAGCATTCAGGTCTTTCAGACTTAAATATTTGATTTCTTTCATTTCTCTTCTTTTTTGTTCTTTACTGAATTTTCGCATGTGGTTCAAGAACGGGCTGAAGGCCCAAAAGCTCCTAGCCCAGGGCATCGCCCTGGGTATAATGGCAATCAGCAAGGCGCCCTGTAAGGGCAAAAGCTTTATGTTTTGTCTGGAGTTTTAAAGCTTTTGCCCTTACAGGGCGACAGGTTTGCGTCCGTAATTACCCAGGGCGATGCCCTGGGCTAGGAGCTTCTGCCCTTTCAGGGCGTGTGGGGGCTTACATGCGAAACTTGAGTTCTTTAAATTATGAAAGTTGCAGGATAACCGCCCCACTTGAACAATTCCTGACCTTGAATTCTACATTTTCTGCCAGATAAAGTCCCTGGTAGGGATGATTGAGGAAGAAAGAACCAGTAGATTCCCCATCCTTGATTTCTATCGTGAAGGATCCTGATAGAGCGATGAATACCTGTTTCGGGTGATGGATATCAGGATCAAGGGAAGTTCCGGCAGGCATGCCATAGCGCCATTCCACATGCTTGATATGGAATGGAATATTCTTCTGTTCCTCGGCAACGGTCAGGTTGCCGCGCGGGTCGAATATCTTCGGAAGCTGTATGATGTTAGCTATTTCTTGTTTCATATTAGAATAACGCTGATGGGGGGATTTTATTGTATAGGATGGTAGAGGTTTATGTTATCAAGTGGTAGGATAGGGGGAATAAAAAATTAGAGCAGCTATCTTCTCAGACAACTGCTCCATCTCAATAGGTATTAGTTTTCTTTAAGGTAAAAAGATTGTATTCAGGATAACGTTTGCAAAGGTACGAAATTTTGTTGGAATAAAAAAATAAAATGATAACTAATTTTGGAAAAACTTAAATTTTTAATAATTCCTGTCATGTTCATTTACTTTTTAGTGCAAAATGACAATTATTCCCCAAAAAAAATAAAGCTTCTGCCCTTTCAGGGCGTGTGGGGAAGTACTTGCGAAAGTTTAGTATAGTGATGGAAAGAAGAGAGGGGATATAAAAGCAAAAAAGAGACCCTTTCACAAGGATCTCTTTCTTGAGGTGTCTAGCGGAGTCGAACCGCTCTACACGGTTTTGCAGACCGTTACCTAACCGCTCGGTTAAGACACCTTGTAGAGTTATTTGCTGTCATTTCTGATAAGCGAGTGCAAAGGTACTACTTTTTTTTGAAACCACCAAATCTTTCGCCATCTTTTTTCGAAAATAATGAAAAAATCTTTAGAAACAATCAATTCTAATCATTTTTTCTTCTTCTTCTTGCACTGCTCATAGAAAGCACAGCCCGCACACTTGTAATTCCGGTCGTGGCACTGGCTCACCTTCTTCCACGCCCGATAAATACGAATGGCGGCATACACGATGCATGCCGCCAATATCGTAAGAATGATGATATACTGAGTAGTCATCATATCAATTTCTCTTATAGCTAGAAAAACGTCGGCGTTTAGCCTACAGCGTTGTAGCCATTTGTAGAGTTCTTGCGCATGATGTCACGGATGTTCATCTCCTTGAATCCGTCGGCACGATGCTGCTCTTCCAACTCCGCCTCCTCTTCGATGTCCTTTTCTGAGCGGGTGAAGGTGAAAGCCTTGTACTTAAATTCTGCGATAGCCCAACCTACGAGTGCTACCACGATCAATGCGATCAGTCCTAATAATGCTTCCATTTCTTTCTTTATTATATATAATAATGTGTAAATTCCAGTAACTCCAGCTTCCCGCGGCTTAGTAGTCTTCGTCAGCCACGTCCTCAGCATCGTCGAGTCCCAGGTTTTCAGGGTCCTCGAAGGTGGTGCGGTAGCTTTCCTCGGTCAGCTTGTCGTCATCGAATGCATCATCGTCCTCATCAGGATCGTTGTAGTGATCCTCAATCTCTGGTGCATCCTCATCGTCATCCTCGTCTGGGTCGAGCAGGTCGTCATTGCGGTCCAACTCGTCCTCATCCATGAATCTCATGCGAATCTTCTCCTGCTTTGGCTTCTCCTTGGCAAAGATAGCCTCCACCCAGGTACCCTTAGGCACCACGAGCACCTCGTAGTCGTCAGCCAGCTTCTTCTCGTAGAGGCCACCCGGCTTCTTCAGGCGATCCTTAGGAAGGGTAGTGGTACTGATGTCGAAACCGCTCTCGATGATATCCTTGATACTCTGGGAAAGACTATCCCAGCCACCGCCGAAGTTACGCTCCAATACTTCGATGAGCTTGGATGCGGTGATGTGACCGATGTTCTCGTAGGTGAGGTCGGTGACACGCATGATAGGGCGCTTCTTGATGGCAAACTTCTCGTTCTTGTCGTCGATGCGGAGGGTGCCGATCTTGAAACCACGTTCAATCAACTTGTCGAGCACTTCAGTGCGGTCCACCTTCACTTGCTCAACTTCGAATGCACTGCGAATGATGTCGAGGTATCTACGCTGATTGTCCTTCAGGTCGTTGTCTTTCTCGGCAGCTTCCCAAAGGCGGAAAACATCATTCTCCTGAATATCCCAAACACTGCTTTTTGACAATGTTTTGAGGGTGATAGTCTTTTCTTGTTTCATTGTTATAAATGTTTTGAATGCAAAATTAAATACTTCTTTTTATATATCCAAATTTTCAGCCCGTTTTTTTTCTATTTCCACGATTTTTTTTCTTTTATCTCGATTTCTTGTGCACGTTTCATTTTTTTTCATTATCTTTGCAGCTAAAAATACCGAAGTAAAAAGAATTATAGAATGAGTGAACCGTTAGCAGAAAGAATGAGACCCCGGTCGCTTGCCGACTATGTGGGCCAGAAGCATCTGGTGGGGGAGGGTGCCGTGCTGCGCAGGATGATCGACGCAGGCCGCATTTCCTCTTTTATCCTCTGGGGACCTCCGGGCGTGGGCAAGACCACCCTGGCGCAGATTGTGGCGCAAACCCTGAAGGTGCCTTTCTATACCCTCTCTGCCGTAACCAGCGGCGTGAAGGATGTGCGCGAGGTGATTGAGCGTGCCAAGAGTGGAAGATTCTTCAATGCTGCTTCACCTATCTTGTTTATAGACGAAATCCACCGCTTCTCCAAGAGTCAGCAGGACTCCCTGCTGGGCGCCGTGGAGAAAGGCATTGTCACCCTGATTGGCGCCACCACCGAGAACCCGTCGTTCGAGGTAATCCGTCCGCTGCTCTCCCGATGCCAGCTCTACGTGCTCAAACCCCTGGAAAAGGAAGACCTGGAGGGACTCCTGCAGCGTGCCATCACCCAGGATGTGGAACTCAGCCAGAAGAAAATCAATCTCAAGGAAACCGCAGCGATGCTCCGCTTCAGCGGAGGCGATGCCCGGAAGCTCCTCAATATCCTGGAACTGGTGGTGGAATCGGCAGGCACCGGTGAGGTGGTCATCACCGACAAGATGGTAGAAGAACAGCTTCAGCAGAATCCCCTTGCCTACGACAAGCAGGGCGATATGCACTATGATATCATTTCCGCCTTCATCAAGAGTATCCGTGGCAGCGACCCCGATGCGGCGCTCTATTGGATGGCGCGCATGATAGAAGGAGGCGAAGACCCGCAGTTCATTGCCCGCAGAGTGGTAATCAGTGCGAGCGAGGATGTGGGACTGGCGAATCCGAATGCCCTGCTCCTGGCGAATGCCGCCTTCGATACGGTGATGAAGATAGGATGGCCCGAGGCGAGAATCGCCCTTGCCGAGGCGGTGGTGTATCTCGCCACCAGTCCCAAGAGCAACAGTGCCTACCTGGGCATCAACGATGCCATCGCCACCGTGAAGCAGACCGGCAATCTGCCTGTGCCGCTGCATATCCGCAATGCGCCAACCAAACTGATGAAGGACCTGGGCTATCACGACGGCTATAAATATCCACACGATTATCCCGGTCATTTCACCGAGCAGCAGTATCTACCCGATGAACTGAAAGACGCCCGCTTCTGGCATCCGCAGCATTCTCCTTCCGAGGAGCGCCTGTACAACTGGATGGTAACATGCTGGGGAGAGCGGTTTAAGAGTTAAAAGTTTATAGTTTATAGTTGATAGAGCCTAGCGGGATTGCTATAAACTATAAACTATAAATTGTCAACTATAATAAATTACGAGAAAAAATGACTATTCATCAAGACCCGGAACTTGTCATGACGCTGCAGCGCATCATCGAGTTCATTGGAACCTTTGCATTTGCCCTTTCGGGCATCCGACTTGCCGCCAGCAAGCATTACGATTGGCTGGGCGGCTTTGTGTGTGGCGTGGCCGTGGCCATCGGCGGCGGAACCATCCGCGATGTGATGCTTGGCCAGCATCCCTTCTGGATGCTCAGCCCCATCTACCTTTTGTGTACGCTGTTTGCGCAACTGGTAGTCATCGTGTGCCACCATTATCTCAAGCGTCTCGACAACACGTGGTTTCTTTTCGATACCCTCGGTCTGGCACTGTTCAATATCGCCGGAATCCAGAAAACCCTCGATTGCGGTTTCCCGTTCTGGGTAGCCATCATCATGGGCTGCATCACGGGTTCCTTCGGCGGCGTAATCCGCGATGTGCTGCTCAACGAGGAGCCTGTCATCTTCCGTAAGGAGATTTATGCGATGGCATGCGTGCTGGGCGGCCTCTGCTATTGGGGATTGACCAGTCTGGGCATGAGCGTCTACATCACGTCCACCGTCTCATTCCTCACGGTCTGCATCATCCGTCTGCTAGCCGTGAAGTACCACATCTCGCTGCCTACGCTGCACGATGAAACGAATGAATAATTTATAATGAACTCAAGTTTCGCATGTAAGCTCCACACGCCCTGAAAGGGCAGAAGCTCCTAGCCCAGGGCATCGCCCTGGGTAATTACGGACGCAAACCTGTCGCCCTGTAAGGGCAAAAGCTTTAAAACTCCAGACAAAACATAAAGCTTTTGCCCTTACAGGGCGCCTTGCTGATTGCCATTATACCCAGGGCGATGCCCTGGGCTAGGAGCTTTTGGGCCTTCAGCCCGTTCTCGAATCACATGCGAAAGTTCTGTAATGAATAATTTATAATTTATAATTAAACAATAACAATTAAAAATTAAGCAATAACAATAATTAAACAATAATTAATGAGAAGAGAGAAAACAATTTGGATGCTTCTGTTGGCGATGATGCTGATGTTACAGCCTACATCGCTGATGTTACAGCCTTCTTCGCTGATGGCACAGAACAAGCGAGAGTTCCGTGGCGCATGGATTCAGTGCGTCAACGGACAGTTTATGGGGAAAAGTACCCAGCAGATTCAGACGATGCTTTCCAGGCAGCTCGACGAACTGCAGAAGGATGGCGTCAATGCCATTATCTTCCAGGTAAGAGCTGAGTGCGATGCACTCTATCCCAGCAAGATAGAACCCTGGAGCAAGTTCCTCACTGGCGTGCAGGGCAAGGCGCCATCCCCTTACTGGGACCCTTTGCAGTGGATGATCGACCAGTGTCACAGCCGCGGCATGGAACTCCATGCCTGGATCAACCCCTATCGTGCCAAGCACGGTTCCACATCCCTGAGCCAGGTATCACCCCGAAGCGTGGTGAAGACCCATCCTGATCTCTGCTTCAACTATGATAACCTGATACTCCTCAACCCGGGGCTCCAGGAGGCAGCCGACTATACCTGCCGTGTGGCTGCCGACATCGTGAGCCGCTACGACATCGATGGTTTCCATATCGACGACTATTTCTATCCATATCCCGCAGCCGGCAAGCAGATTCCAGACCAGCAGCTCTTCCGCCAGCAGGGCAGGGGATTCAGAGACATCGGCGACTGGCGACGCGACAACGTGAGCCGCTTCGTCAAGCAGTTGGGCGAAACCATCCATGCCGTCAAGCCATGGGTCAAGTTTGGCGTATCTCCTTTTGGCATCTATCGCAACAGGCGCAATTCCCCAATAGGTTCCAACACCTTCGGATTGCAGAACTACGACGACCTCTATGCCGATGTGCTCCTCTGGGTGAACAATGGCTTCATTGACTACTGCGTGCCTCAGATTTATTGGGAGATAGGCAACAAGGCTGCCGATTACAAGACCCTCATCCAGTGGTGGAACAAATATGCGGGCAACCGACCTCTCTATATCGGCGAGGACATCGAGCGCACCGCCAAGTATCCCGACCCTGTGAATCCACGTAGCCACCAGTTGCCAGCCAAGCACCGCCTGCATCAGCAGATGAACAATGTGCAGGGCACCGTGCTCTGGTATGCCCAGACAGCTGCCGACAATGTGGGCAACATCGGTCATACCCTGCGCAACTATTACTGGAAGTACCCGGCCCTCCCGCCGCTGATGCCGTTCCTCGACAACAAGGCGCCGAAGGCAGTGAAGAGCCTGAAGATGGAGTGGACAGCCCAGGGCCCGATGCTCACCTGGAAGGCTCCGAAGGCGAGCCGCCGGAAGTGGGGCGATGTGGCAACCCGCTTTGCCATCTATCGTTTTGAGAAGGGATCCCGCATCAACCTCAATGATGTCACCGCCCTGCAGGCTGTGGTTTATGGCACCCGCTACAAACTGCCTTACCTGAAGGACCGGAAATACACCTATGTTGTCACCGCACTCGACCGTGTAGGCAACGAGGGTAAAGGTAAAAAGAAGACCGTTTCATTTTAAAAAGAAAACCGTTTCGCTTGAAGCGAAGCGGTTTTTTCTACATATATGAATATCTATCACTAATAAAACTTAAATAATATCCCGATTGTTTGGCTGATTTGTATTTTTTCATTAATTTTGCAGGCGAGTTTGAGAATATCCGCATAGGAATTGCTCAAGCAGATTGCGGAATACAGCTTCACCTGGGTTCGGGGTAGCTCCGTAACCAGAAGCCTCGGGTTTGAGGTAGCCTGGTCAATCTACAGGCTTCTTGGTCGTTTGGCCGAGGGGGTAGAGAAATTATATCCTTTTCAGAACTACTTTTTTTAATGAATTTAAACAAGCCAATTCAAGAAGATTCCATCAATTGGTATGCACTCCATGTATATAGAAATAAGGTGTCAAACTGCCGCGACATGGTCAATGCAATCAATCCGAAATCTGATATTCTGGAGTCCGAAAGACAGGAATCAGAAAGGCTGTGCAAACTTCGTAACATCCTGAAAGGCAGGGAGTTGAGGGGGGGGTAAAATGTCCTTTTACGCTCCGTTTGTGAGAGTCGACCGAATTAATCAGCATGGCAAGCGGGTAGTAACCGAAAAACCGCTCATCCCATCACTCTTTTTCATCCAGTGTACGCTCAGCCAGGTGGAGGAATTCGACCAGCTGATGGGCAACCTTACCCGTATCTATACCCATCTTCACGAGGGGAAGATACAGCCCATAGCCATCCCTGAACGCCAGATGGAGATGTTTATCCAGGTATCATCAGGCGACCAGGAAGGACTGGAATATTATGGTGCCGATGCCTTCGACTGGAAGAAGGGCGAGAAGGTGAGGGTGACAGACGGCCGCTTCAAGGGACTGGAAGGCGAAATCAAACGCATTGACGGAACCAAGCGTCTGGTAGTAGCCGTAGAAGGCATCTGCTGCGTGGCTACCACCTATATTCCCAGATGCTTTCTGGAGAAAATTTGAATCATTTGATATTTTCAATAATATAATAAAAACAAATTGTATATTTTTTAAAAATTTGTCTCAAATAATCATCATGAACATGAGTTCAAAGAAAGTTATGTGGTCAGGAGTGCTAGGGATAGCACTCCTGATGGTTTCTTCATGTAAGACTCCATCTAATATTTCCTATTTCCAGGATTTCTATAACAATCCGGATACAGTGGTAAATCTTCAGAATAAGGTTATCATTGTAAAACCTACGGATAAATTGTATATCGGCGTGAAGAGCAAGGATCAGCAGATTTCGCAGCTCTTCAACCTCACGGGCGGAAACAGCAGTAGCAGCTCCAGCGTAAGCAAGGATGCTTATTATTATACTGTGGACGGCAAGGGTAATATCGATTTCCCTGTGTTGGGAACCGTTCATGTGGCAAACCTCTCGCGTGAGCAGGTGGCTGAGAAAATCAAGAAAGCGTTGATAGAGGCAAGCCTGGTCAAGGATCCTGTTGTTACCGTGGGCTTGAGCAATCTCCATTACTCCGTAATGGGAGAGGTGAACCACCCAGGACAGTTTGCCATCGAAGACGAAAAGGTTACCATCCTCGATGCCATCAGCAATGCCGGCGACTTAACCATCACTGGTGTGCGCGACGACGTGATGGTGCTCCGCCAGGAAAACGGCCATCAGAAGATTTATAAGATCAACCTCTGTTCGGGCAAGGATGTATTCAGCTCGCCTGTATATTACCTGCAGCAGAACGACGTGGTGTATGTTTCGCCAAACGATACCAAGAAGCGTACCTCTACCGTGAATGGAAACACCATCCAGTCTACGGGCTTCTGGCTGAGCGTATCTTCACTCGCCGTTACCATCCTCACCTTCCTGAAGGTAAATTAATAGTTGATAGTTTATAGTTAACAGTTAATAGTTAAGAATGATACAGAACTCTAATCCGGCGAATCAGATGGGTCCTAATCCGATGCTTCGCCGTAACCAGGGGGATGATTTCCTCCGCCTGCAAGACCTCTTTTATCTCTGTGTAGCCAGATGGAAATGGTTCGTGCTCTCTCTCATCATTACGATGGGAGCAGCCAGCTATTATATCCTCTCTACACCGAATGTATATCAGCGCACGGCTTCCCTGCTTATCAAGGATGAAAGCAAAGGTAGCTCCATCAATAATGATGTGGAGTCGATGTTCTCGGATATGGGATTGGGAGGCACCAAGTCGAACGTTAACAACGAACTCATTGCCATCAAGTCGCCTTCCGTTCTTATGGAAGTAGGCAAGCAGCTGAAACTCAATGTGGATTATGCCGTCGATGGACGATTCCACCGCAATGTGCTCTATGGCAACGACCTGCCTGTCACCGTACAGTTCCTCACCATCGGCGAAGAACACTATGGTTCGATGACCGTATATCTGAAGGAGGGAGAAAAGTTTGAACTCACCGATTTCAAGGGTACATCTTCTAATGGAACTCCAGTGGAGACCAACAAGACCGTCGCAGGTAAGCTGGGCAAACTGGTTCAGACTCCATTGGGCAAGGTGAAGCTGGAGGCTGCACCATCTTACGCTGCCTTTATCAAGGGTGGAGATGCACCGGCACTCTACGTAAGCCATACCGACCTCTATTCCATGACCAATCGCATCTTGGGCTCGCTCACGGTGGGATTGAACGAGGAGAAGACTACCATCGTAAATCTTACCTATACGGATGTACAGACCAAGCGTGCCGAGGATATCCTCAACACCATCATCGCCGTATACCGCAAGAACTGGCTCGACGACAAGAACCAGATGACCGTTTCCACCTCCCGTTTCATCACCGAGCGCCTTGGCGTTATCGAGCATGAGCTGGGCGACGTGGATAAGGATATCTCTTCCTTCAAGAGTGCCAACCTGCTGCCTGACGTAGAGACCGCAGCACAGCAGTATATGCAGAAGAGCAGCGACCTGAGCAAGCAGATCATGGATCTCAACTCCCGCCTCTCCATTGCACAGTATATCCGCAGCAGTCTCGTAGGCAGAGTGAGCAAGAACCAGGTGCTGCCTTCCAATACCGGTATCGACAGTCCGGGCATCGAGCAGCAGATTGCTGAATACAACAAGACCCTGTTGGAGCGCAACAACATCGTTGCCAACTCCAGCGAGCAGAACCCTTTGGTTGCCGATTACGACCAGAACCTGAATGCCATGCGCAGAAGTATTACGGCAAGTATCGACAACTTTGTGGTAACCCTCCGCACCCAGTTGGGTACCCTGCAGGCAAACGAGGCGCATACCACCTCGCAGATTGCCAGCAATCCTAACCAAGCCAAGTACCTGCAGACCGTAGGCCGTCAGCAGAAGGTAAAGGAGGCGCTTTATCTCTTCCTCCTCCAGAAGCGTGAGGAAAACGAGCTTTCCAAGGCTTTCACCGCCTATAATACCCGCGTCATCACTCCTCCTACAGGCAGCAACCTGCCAGTGGCACCTGTGCGCCGCAACATCCTGCTGGTGGCATTCGTGCTGGGCTTCCTCATTCCGGTGGTCATCATCTTCGTGCGTGAAAACATGAACACCACCGTGCGTGGCCGCAAGGACCTGAAGAACGTAACCATCCCATTCCTGGGCGAGATTCCGTTCTATATCAGCCGCAAGAACCGTCCTGCCCTGAAGCAGCGCATTCAGTTCTGGAAGAAGCAGAAGGAAACCTGCGAGGTTGTGGTGAAGGCGGGCAAGCGCGACATCGTGAACGAGGCATTCCGCGTGTTGCGTACCAACTTCGAGTTCACCATCGGAGCGCATCCTGAAAAGAACGTCATCCTCCTTACTTCCTTCAATCCGGGTTCCGGCAAGAGCCACCTGGCTGTCAACATAGCCATGTCGCTCGCCATCAAGGAGAAGAAGGTGCTCGTCATCGACGGTGACCTGCGACATGGTTCTACTTCCATGCTCGTAGGCAGTCCTGCCGAGGGCTTGAGCGACTATCTGAATGGCAGAACCGACGACCTGAAGGGCATCATCTGCCATGGCGAGGAGAACGGACTGGTGAAGGATTTCGACATCCTGCCTATCGGTACCATGCCTCCAAACCCAACGGAGCTTCTCTTCAGCGAACGTTTGGAATCGCTTATCAATCAGCTTCGTAAGGAGTATGACTATATCTTCATCGACTGTCCTCCAGTAGAGATTGTAGCCGATACCCAGATTATCGAGAAATATGCCGACCGCACCATCTTCGTGGTTCGCAGCGGCTTGATGGAGCGCAGCATGCTGGGCGACATCGAACAGTTCTATAAGGAGAAGAAGTTCAAGAACATGTCGCTTATCCTCAACGGTACCAAGGCGCAGGGTGGCCGCTACGGTCATTACTATCGCTACGGCTACCACTATGGTTATAGCTATGGCTATCATTATGGAAAGGAAAGCGAATCTTAAGTGATAGTTGATAGTTTATAGTTGATAGGTTTAGACAATGAATATATTCCACCAGGTAATCCGACGTATTCATCATTCTTCGGAAAAAGGCAAACAGGAACGTTTGCCGAAGGAAAAACTGCCCCAGGGCATTGACTGGCATTGCCACATTCTGCCGGGGGTAGACGACGGATTCCAGGAGATGGAGAAGTCGCTGGAAATGCTTGCCACCTACGAGAAAATGGGAATCAGGGAAGTGTGGTTCACCCCTCATATCATGGAGGATGTGCCCAACACCACTGCCCATCTGCGCCAGGTGTTTGCAACCCTGGAAAACAAATATCAGCAGGATTTCAAACGGAGAAATCCTGCTGACATACAGATGCTGAAGCTTCATCTGGCTTCAGAAAACATGCTCGATGCGCTCTTCGAAAAGCGCCTCCGCAGCAACGACCTGCTGCCCATCGGCAACGAGGGCAACTACCTGCTGGTAGAAACCAGCATCTTCTCGGCTCCGATGAACTTCAGGGGACTCCTGGAGCGCATCAGGAACAAGGGATATACCCCCATCCTGGCGCACCCCGAACGCTATCTCTATATGGAGAAAAGCGACTACCAGGCGCTCAAGGCGCAAGGCATCAGATTCCAGCTCAACCTCTTCTCCCTGAAAGGCCAGTATGGCGACAAGGTGAAGAAGCGGGCAAGATGGCTCCAGAAGCAGGGCATGTACGAATACACTGGCACCGACCTCCATCGCCCCGGTGTTTTTCATAGATATTGGTAGGGGCTTTGTTTGTTTTAACCCCTACAGGATTGTATGCAGAAAGCCGAAGCCACGGCTGTGAGCACGGTGATGAGCAGATTGATGATCTTCTTGATGGTATCTCTTTTCATGGGCAAATGGGTTTAAAAGTTGAAATTGAAATGAATTAAAGTTGAAATTTTGCCCCGGCATCGAAGCAGGGACATTCCTTGGGAGTGGTGCCAGGCAAATCTCGGTGACCCAGAATCACGGCACGTGGAAACATAATCTTCAGCTTCATCAGCAGGTGGCGAATCACCTCGTATTGGTCGGCTGTAAGCGTGTCGGCAGGCCTGCCGTCTTCATCCAATCCGCCCTCGTAGCAGATGCCGATGGAGCAGCGGTTGTAGGGACGTGCATGAGCACCCACCTCAAGCAGTTTTCGAAACTGCGTCAGCGTGCCGTCTTTGCGGCAATAATAGTGATAGCCCGCCGTGCGGAAGCCGCGAGCCTTGTGGTCGCGCACCAGCTGTTTCTCCGTATAGTTGCGGTTGCATCTGGTTGCACTGCAGTGAATCACGAGGAAGCGCACGCTCTGGGGTGAATCCATCATCGTGCCGCCTTCTGTAAGGGCAAGGAGAAGATGCTCCGATAGCACCTCCTCGTCGCCAATGGTCATGGGAAATTTATCTGTTACCATTGAGTTGAATTTTTAATGTAAAATATGAGTGGGGGCGATTGAACGCCCCCGACTTCTAAAGTGTGATATGTTCGTTATCGTCACCGGAGTCTGTTCCCGAACCGCCGGTCTGAGAACCTGTGGTTCCTGAATCGCCTCCCTGGTTCTGAGAGCCGCCTCCTGTGGTTCCAGATCCGCCACCCTGGGTGCCGGAACCGCCCGTCTGGGTATCATCCGAACCGTCTGGGTCGGTAGTGGTGCCTCCCGTGGTCTTCTTTTTCTTGGTGCCATACTTCTTGAGGTTGGCCTCCAGGTTGAGGTTCACGGAACGCAGGTCGCCCGTGGCACGGGCTCTCATTCTCACGCCCAGGATATTCTTGAGCACGGAGAAATCCTCCTTCGTGGCTGCACCCTCCTTGTTCTTGATACCGATGTAGAAGATGGCGAGGTTGTCCAGCTTCACGTTCTTACCGGCGAGCAGCAGCTCCTTGATGTGTACCACGGCATCGGTCAGGATTCCCTGAATGGTGCCGGCAGAGAAAGGCGAGTTGTAGGTGTGCATCTGTTCGGCCAGAGCCTCCAGGTCCACGGTCTCGCTTACATGAGGCTTGGCATAGTACTTGCCGTAGGCCTTCTCGTTCTTCACGTTGTTGTTCTTCTTCAAATCGTATTCGATCATAGGCTTTTAAATGAATTGAAAGTTTGTAAATTCCGTCTGTGCTGAGCACTGGCGGAGTCATCATTCTGATTGACGATGCAAAGATACAACATGCCGGAGAACCCATCATACGATGCATATACGATGGCAGTACGATATGCCCCGATATGCACAGAACCACTTACGGTTCGCCCAGATATTCATAGATAAGCAGCGCCATGCGCATGCTGAATGTCTTGTCGCGGGGGTGATAACCCTCGTATTCCAGAGCCGCTACCAGCGGCTGACAGCGGTTGATCATCCTCATCAGATGGTTCACCGCCACATGATTCGATTGACTTGGAAAGTAGAGCTTGGCAAGCTCGAACTTATTATATATCTTGATTTTCATGACGATTTAAAAAAGCAAATTATAATAATAGTTCTTAATTAAGTTTAGTCAGGAGTCACTGGGTAGTGACTGCTGACGTTACTGTGAAGTAGCACGGACGTCACTGAGAGAGCGGCAGAAGCATTCTGGCATATCGTCAGAACGTCACTGACCACCTCTCGGAACGTCACTTACTTCCTCTCAGAACGTCACTGGCTATCTTTCAGAACGTCACTTCTTGTTCTTGCCGTCATCGGCATCAGACTTCTGATTGTCTTTATCGTCATCAGATATCTTCTTGCCGTCATCTGAAGAATCAGACTTCTTTTTCTTGGAGTCTTCCCATTCCTTAGGCGACACGATGGAGTCGGTCTTGATTTCGCCGGTATCCTTCTCGATGACAATCCAGCCGTTGCCCTTCGACTTGTGCAGCTTCTTGAAGCCCAGTCGGAGCATGATGCTGGCTAGGTTCTGCTGGAAGAAGTTGCGGCTCAGGGCAGGGCAACCGCCTATGCGCTCCATGATCTCGGCTGAATAGCGGAACTTCACAAACTTAGGGTCGATGCCGTCTTCCGGAACTCGGTAGAGGCGCAGTATCTGATCCTCCATATAGTTGGAAATCATAAACATCTTGTTGTGCTCGCGCATCACCTCGATGTCATCGTATGTAAGCCAGAACACCCACCCGTCTTCGTGGTTCTTCTTGCGCTTCATCACCTCCTTGCCCAGTGCCACTGCCTGCGCATAGACGTGCTGGTAGTCGATGGGGTGGTCTATCGGACTCTCGATGGAGTCTATCTGCCAGGGTGAGTAGCGGCGGTTTTCCTCGTCGCTGATAATCTGCACGCTGTTGCTGGTGCCGCAGAGGGCAGCACGATGGGGCAGTTCCGTGCGATACTTGTCGTAAGGACGGCGGATGGAGAAATAGAGTTTGGTAACGCAGCTCTTGAAGGCGCTCAGGTTCTTGCCGAATGCCGTCTCAAACTCGTCGAGGCACATCAGAGCCTTGCTCGAGAACGCCTCCATGAAGTCCTTGTCGGTATAGCATGCAGTAGACTCATTGATGAAATAAGATCTGAGCACGGCAGGCAGCAGCATGTTGAAGAAGGTGGTCTTGAAGATGCCGCCCTTGCCCACGAAGATGAGCACGGTCTGGCTCACCACGCTCTTGGTAACCCAGGCAACCACCATTGCCACAAACCACTTCTTGAAGAAATACTTGAAGTCTTCCATCGTATGATGGTAGCCGGCTATCTCGCTTACGTGGATGCGCTCGGCAAGCTGGTCGATATAGTCTGTCTGGCCGTCCCATTCGGGCAGGCTTCGCAGATATTCATCAAACGGGTCGTACGCATCGCTGAAGTCGCTGTTGATGATGGCATGCAGTCGGGGCATCTGCACATGCAGTCCGTCCTCGTCCATCTCAATCCATAGCGAGTTCTCGATGTTGTCGTCCATGCGCGTCCAGCGCGGGAACTTGCCGGTGAGCGGATTCTGGCAACAGATTTCGTAGAAACCCGTCACCTCGTTGTGGTGGAAGCGGTAGCGCATGATGAGCCATTGCTTCACCGCCTTGGTAGAAGGGTTCTTGCCATACGATTCGCCCTTGCGCATGAAGTGCCAGGTGCCGCGCAGTTCCTGGTGCTTGTAGCACTGCTGCATGATGCTGGCCGTCTTGGGATACTGCGTACCGAATTCACGGTCGGCATAATCCGTAGCCTCCTTCTGGTCGATGTCGTATCTTACGCACACCAGTCCGAAGTGGTACACATAGTCGTTGTGGGTACCGGTGCCGAAAAACTTGCCCCACGATTCCAGCAGGTTCTTGATGTGGTCGGCGGCTTCCTCCATGGTAGGAATGCCCTTGCTCAGCTTCACCATCTTCTGGCTGGCAGGCTTGCGTCGGCTGCTGCGCTTGGCATACTTTTCTATCGTAGCCTTCTTGGTGTAGAGTCTTTTCAGATCCTTGGAGTCGGCTGCGAAAGCCTCGGCATCCCAGTTGAAGAAGGCAGTAGGGTCGTTGGCGAGTCCGCACATGCGGGTAATGTCGCAGCACTTCTCGTCGGCAGGTACGCCAAGCAGACGGGAGAAGTAATCCATCGCCTTGCGCACCATCACGTCGAAGAGTTCCACCACGGTAACCTCGTCATCATCGATGGGTAGGTAACGGCAGATGAGTCTGATGCCCATGTCGCTGGCGGTGATGTATCTGGCCATCACATGAGGGTCAGCGTCCGCCTTTTGGATGACGCTGTCCATCTTTTCCGCCGGAATCTTGTCGATATCCACGGCAATCCAGTAGGTAGGCTGGGTGATGTTGGCAATCTGCTTGCCCAGTCCGTCCATAAGGGCGGAAGCCGTGATACCCGGCATCATGATCTTGGTGCCGTCGGCGAGCGACTTGCTGATAGGCAACTGTTTGCGGTAGAGTTCGGTGCGGTTTTTGGTCATGGCATCAAACTTGATGATTCTCTCCAGCTCCTCCTTGTTGATGAGCTGATGACTCTCGCTGGAAGCGATGGTGCAGAAGAAAGAGGGTAGAACCTCAGTATTCTGCTGCGTTTTTAGGTGATGGTCTTGATTCATCCTATAATTAGTTTAGTTGTTTATCCAGGCGCCCAATTTTTAGGCATTAGGATAGGCTGCTTGATTGCAACTGGCTGCAAAAGTAATCAAATTGAAAGTATTTAAAATGTTAAAATGCGAAATTTTGCATAAAATACAATTATTAACATCAATTTTTAAAGAAAATGCTTAAGATTTTAGATTCTGTAGTCCAGGAGATCAAGAACTCCTACGACTACAGACGGGCAAGGATTCCGTCGAAGTGAGTGTCAACAAGTTGGTGAACAAGTTCTTCTGGGCAGTTCGCCACGAATACAGTGAGGACAAGTCCGAGAATGCTCTTACCGAGGCTGAGAAGCATTGGTTATTGAAGAAGGAGGGTCTGTGTGAGGTATTTGGAATTTCGAAGGCCTATTGCCGTGACCTGAAGGATTTCGGCCGTCATCTGGGATTGAACGACTACGTGAAGGCGAAGGACTGGATGAAGTCCTACATGCCAGAAGAGGACAAGTCCCAGGTAGACGTTTTGGTAGACAGCTTGTTGGAGGCGAAGTAGCCGAAGTCATGTAGAAAAGCATGATAGTATGCGTCATGTAGAGAAACATGGCTTGTTCACGAGACTAGGAATGAAGGGGGTAAGAATGTGAACCCCCTTCATAAGAAATCTCTCTATATCAAGTGTTAAAAACGCAATGTAACTATCTGCTATTCCTTTCTTTACATCTTTTGCACGTGCTGTCTATACAAAGTTACAAGTATATAGGGTTCATCGCCCCAAACCGCACAGGTTCAGAAAATCTGTGTAAATCTGACCGCCCAGGTCAAAAAAAAATCTGTGTTGATCCGTGAAATCTGTGGGACATCGATGTGTTAAAAACCGGAAATTCCTTGGCTATTTCAGATATTTCCCTTATATTTGCACCATGTAAACAATAAAGAAAGGAACAAACTTATGGAAGATGTCGTGAAAATAGCATCCTATATCAGCCAGCGCTACGAGCATCAATATGGTATTCGCATTGATGAGATGAAGCTACATAAGTTGCTTTATTTCACTCAGCGTGAATGCTTGGTTCAGTTAGGAGAACCCATGTTCGGAGCAAAATTCAAGGCATGGAAATATGGTCCTGTTATACTTGAAATTCGTCAGCACTATAAAGATAACTCATTGAGTTTTTCTCTATCCCGAGAAAGTCTCCAAAAATATCAAGGTGTTTTTGATAAGGTCTTTGAGCAGTATGCTCCCAAGCAGTCATGGAGTCTCAGTACTTTGAGTCATGGCGAATATTCTTGGAAGAAGGCGCGTGAGGGCTATTCACCATACGATACATGTGATGTTGATATAGATTTGTCGGATATTCGCAAGGATGCAGAAAGAATCAATATCCGTAGATTCTTATTAGCCCAGTATAAGGATTTTCAAATGTCAAGAGCATGAGAATAACTGAAGAACAAGAACGGATATTAGGATCCTTACATTGTGAAAGATTGTCCTCTAATGTTGATAATTTCAGATTGGTGGATGACTTTTATAATGGAAGGAATCCCAGTATTGTCAATGCGCTGCAAAATGAGGCCTATGAGGATGATGCAAATCATCGAGTAGCTTATTATGTAGTTAAGAATAACTCAGGTGAAATTTTGTTTTATTTCTCATTGAAGTGTGGCTTGTTGTATGATGAATTTCTGGAAGGTGATCGCCTGTTAGATATGAAAGCCTTCTATGAGCATATTTTTCAGTTGAGCAAAGATCCTTCATTGCAAGGAACAGATAAAGATGCAATCAATGCGATACTTGAAAAAGCAAGAACCAAGAAGGGATTGAAAAAACTGGAGGTAGCAAGAGCTCTTCATCTTTCTTTGGATTCAGAGGAACTTCTTAAAATCTTTGGTGAGAATAACAAGAATGTAGGTACCACTTTTGCAGGAGTAGAGATTGTGCATTTCTGTGCAAATGAAGCATATCGTGATTTTTGGTATCAAACAGGGATACATCAGAAGTTAGGAACAGTTGTGTTTTGGCAATTCATAGTACCTAAGATTCTTGATTTAATGGAAATTGTAGGTTGTGAGTATCTGTTTTTATTTGCAGCTGACTTATCTGAGGATGCCGACCTGGTAAACTATTATGTTGATAATTTAGAGTTTATTGATGCCAGTGAGCATAGTGCTGCTACGCCGATGTATGATTTTGCCTGTCGCTTTTTGTGTCAGGAAACAAGTACATTACAAGAGCGAAGAACCAGTTTCTTTGAGCACTTCAATCCAGATGAGGAAGTTTAAATATTTGCAAATCGCCTTTCCACCCCTGGCGGTCCCATCCCGCATAACCTGGCGAGACCGCTTTGGTCCGCCAACCTTATAGCGTAGCGGTTCGAGCACCGAGTAGGGCGGTTTTCCTCTTCTTCCCTGAGGTTTCTGTCCCCCCGCAAACGGGGGAACCGAAGGGGGTGTAAAGACCATTGAAGAAGACCGAGATGAGAGGTGGAGCCTTCTTTAATGGTAAAGAAGGACGGGATGATTTTAGAACAAATCTCCTTGCAGGAGAGACGGAGAGGTAGAAAAAACTCTTATAATATCAAATTCAGACTATTTTTACTCAATCAATATCCAGGTAAGAATACCCTAAAAACGATTCTTATCTGGTAAGGACTCTATGTCCTTCATTTCCGATACGAAACAATTGTATTGTTAGAAATAACAAAAAAATATATATAACGAGAAGTAGCTTAGTAGTGTGGGCGCTACATAATCACCCACAACGCATCCTGCAGTTCTCTTTCGGAAACTGACCCACCGAAAGAGGCTCAGGATGCAATTATATAATCGCTAAAAGGCACAGCTTGCCTTATAATAATGATGAGGTAGAGAATGCTGTTAAAGATGATCCAACTATTGAGACACGTCTAATAAAAGCTGTTGATGATGTAATGAATACTCATGGTATATGTTGCTTTTCTGAAAGATTTTAAGTTTTATAAAGCTGTCATGGATAGTAATGCTTTTAAACTGAATTTTGAAGAATTGGATTAGTATCTTTACTATTGGTGTAGATTCTGTCATTTGTTTAGTACCAAATTACGTATGAATCAATTGTTATTCATGATAAACAATAATATTATATGATAAAAGTAATGTTAGTCTTCGGAACTCGTCCAGAGGCAATAAAAATGTGCCCATTGGTAAAAGAGTTTCAGAAGCATAATGATGGGTTTGAGACCATCGTTTGTGTAACTGGTCAGCACAGGGAGATGCTCGACCAAGTATTGAATATATTTGAGGTAAAACCAGATTATGATCTCAACATCATGAAGCAGGGACAAGACCTGTATGATGTCACTGCCCGTGTGTTGACTGGAATGAGAGATGTATTCAAGGAGTGCAAGCCAGATGTAGTATTGGTTCATGGCGATACAACAACATCAACAGCGGCAGCACTTGCAGCATTCTATCAGCAGATTCCTGTTGGTCATGTCGAGGCAGGACTTCGTACACATAACATCTACTCACCATGGCCAGAAGAGATGAATCGACAGATTACAGGTCGTATTGCAACTTACAACTTCTCTCCAACACCTCTGTCAGAAAGTAATTTAAAGGCAGAAAAGGCACAAGGTAATATTTATGTAACTGGCAACACGGTGATTGATGCCCTTCACATGGTAGTAAATAAGTTGAAGAACGACGAGACTTTGGCGAAGGAGCAGGAAGCTATCTTAAAGCAGGCTGGTTATGATGTTAATCGTCTGGCTGATGGTAAGAAGCTGGTTCTGATAACAGGTCATCGCCGTGAGAACTTCGGTGAGGGCTTTATTCACATGGTAACAGCCATCAAGGACTTGAAAAACAAATATCCAGATGTAGATTTCGTTTATCCTATGCACTTGAATCCTAATGTGAGAAAACCAATCCACGAGGTATTCGGTGAGGATTTGAGTAACTTGGGCAATATGTTCTTTATCGAACCATTGCAATATTTGGAGTTTGTATATCTGATGGAGAAAGCTACTATCGTACTGACAGATTCTGGTGGCATCCAGGAAGAGGCTCCAGGATTAGGTAAGCCAGTTCTCGTAATGCGTGATACAACAGAGCGTCCTGAAGCATTAGCAAGTGGAACTGTTCACCTTGTTGGTACCGATTACCAGAAGATTATGGATGAGGTTAGTACTTTGTTGGAAGATGAGCAAGCTTACGAAAAGATGTCAAAGGCCGTGAATCCATACGGAGACGGTAAGGCTTGCGAGAGAATTGTAGAAATATTGAAAAAATAAAAGAAGACTATATTAAAAATTATGTCTAGTACTGATTCTAGAGTTAAGAAGTCTTTGTTGAATGCAAGGGTAAATCTTATTTTCTATTTTTTGGTATTGATATTGTCTTTCTTTTCAAGAAAGATTTTCTTAGATACATTAGGAGCAGAATTTATTGGTTTTACAAGTACTTTGCAGAATTTGCTAGGATTTTTAAACTTGGCGGAGTTAGGTATTGCTACTGCTATTGGATATATTCTTTATAAACCATTATTTGAACATGATGAATTAAAGATAAATGAAATTGTTTCTGTATTAGGATATTTATATCGCTGTATTGGTGTGGTAATATTAGCAGCAGGAATGATTCTTTCCATATTTCTTCCTTTGATCTTTCCAAATACAGAGTTTAAATGGACTTTAATATATTTTGCTTATTATAGTTTCTTAGCTTCTTCATTAATAGGATATTTTATCAATTATCGCCAAAATTTGTTGGGTGCAGATCAAAAGAATTATGTTGTTGTTGGTTATTTCCAATCAGCTAATATTCTTAAAACACTTTTGCAGATATTTCTGGCGTATTATTATAAAAACTATTATATATGGGTAGCTATAGAACTGACTTTCGGTATCTTATACTCATTCGTACTTAATTGGAAAATCAATCAAACTTATCCATGGCTTAAATCTGAGATAAGTGAAGGTAGAAAGTTGATGAAGAAATATCCTGAGGTCGTTAAATATACGAAGCAACTGTTTGTTCAAAAAATAAGTAGTATAGTACAATGGCAAACAGTTCCATTTTTGACTTATGCATTTGCTAGTTTGCAAATGGTGGCTTACTATGGTAACTATACTATTATTACAGATAAATTAGCACAGTTTGTCAATACTTTCTTGGAGAGTACTGGAGCTGGTGTAGGTAATTTAATTGCAGAAGGGAATAAAGATAATATTAAAAAAGTCTTTTGGGAACTTATTTCCATTCGTTATTTTATTGGCGGCGTTATATCTTTTGCTATTTATATGTTAATCAATCCATTTATAGCATTATGGTTAGGAGATAAGTATATCCTTGATGACATCATCTTAATCTTGATAGTAATCAATGTGTTTATAAGTTACACAAGAGGTGGTGTTATGCAATTTAATTATGGATATGGCTTATTTTGGGATGTTTGGGCTCCTATAGCAGAAATTGTAATAAATTTAAGTGTAGCTTGCAGTTGTGGTGCTCTTTGGGGACTTCCTGGTGTTTTGTTGGGTGGTATTGTTAGCCAAATTCTGATAGTGAATATTTGGAAGCCTTACTTATTATTCCATTGGGGATTTAAAGATAATGTATTGGAGTATGTAGGTGGTATAGGAAAGATTCTATTTTTAGTAATGATATCTATTTTATTGGTTACTTATATAGCAGACCATTATATAAATATTATCCCTAATCAGTCTTTTTTATCTTGGGCTCTATATGGGGGAATTGTGGTTTGTACATATATGTTGGTATTAGCATGTATGTTCTTCTGTTTCGTTCAACAGTTCAGATTTTTTGTACATAGATTTATTCATAAAAGTAGCATTAAATGAAAATAAGTGGAAAATTTTTGAAAGTTTTAATACCTTATAAAATATATAAGCTAATAGCAAATGGCTTTATAGTTGTTCCGAAATATTATAAGGAAATCTTAACTGAGACGGAACGTTATTTTGACCTATCTTTGGAAGATCATATTTATAAGGATTTGATGTTGATGCGTAAGTTTGGACATATTATAGATAAAGGCTTACATCGAACGGATGCATCTCCTGGGCATAGTAAAAATTATTACGATGCCTTGAAGCAGCTGATAAAGAAAATAAAAAAAACGGAATATGCTAATGATCCTACGGTATTATGGGCAGAAGAAAAGCTTGCTAAATATGAACAACTTCAGAGTCATCCTAATGAATTCAAACCTTTCAGAAGCGATTTTTCCCAGAATAATATAACTTTTGAACAGTTTGAAGGACTTGTAAAGGCAAGACGTTCAAATCGTTGCTTTACTTCTCAACCAATATCAGAAGACACCATTGCAAAATTGAAGGATATTGCAAATTGGGCTGCTAATAGTTGCAATAAACAGCCTATTCGAATTTTTGTTGCTAATGAACAAGATTTAGCAAAGAAATGCCTGTCATGTTGTATCGGGGGTACCGGATTTGGTGAAAATATTCCTTCTTTTTGGTGTTTTACAGCTAATGTGAGAGGTTATGTTTGGCCAACAGAAATGTATTTACCTTCTGTTGATACTAGTTTGGGTGCTCAGAATGTTTTCCTTGCTGCACAAACTATGGGAATAACAGGAACAATTCTGTCCTGGGGACAACATACTAAAGAAGATGATATAAAGCTTAGAAAACTTTTGGATATTCCTGAAGATTATGCTATTATTTTTTGTGCAGTCATGGGCTATGCCGAATATGGTTATTTAGCTCCGATACGTAAAAATAACGAATAACATTTAACTGATTATAATGAATATATTTCTTATCCATCAATATGCAGGAAATAAAGGTGATAGAGCGGTAGCTTATGCAATGTGCAATCTCATCAAGTCGATAGACTCGAGTATTAATATAACCATCTCTACATCATCGCCAGAGTTGTGGAATAACGAACCTTTTTATTCGAAAAATGGTATCAAGTTTGTTTCTAACAGTTGGTGCTTTAGTGAAGCTTCTCCACATTGTTATTGGCAGACTTTAGAAAAAGTTAAGCCCTATACTTTTACTATACTTCGTACGCTTTATTTAAACATGGGTAAAAATAGCATTTGTAAATGTTTTATTAATCCTGGTTTTAGTAAGGCTGTACAGAATGCAGATTTAGTACTGAGTGTAGGAGGACATCATTTTACGACTTTACTTTCCCGAGATTTAGTTTCTTCTATTAATTATGATGCAATGGCAGTTCTTTCTTTGGGTAAACCATTAGTATGCTTTTCTCAGTCTTTTGGTCCTTTTGAATTTCATAATCCAAAGAATGAAATACTCACAAAGAAAATTCTATCAGCTTGCAAAAAAATGCTTCCTCGTGAGTTGAAATCGGCAGATGAACTTCGAAGAATGGGTGTAACCAATGATAAAGTAATAAATACTTTTGAAAGTGTGATCACTCTCAACTCTTTGATTGCTGATTATGTTCTTCCAACAAAACGTGATAAGAGGGTAGGAATTGCGATTTATGCAACACAGAAACGAGAGCCTGAAGTACATGCCAATTATATTAAGACTTTTGTCGATACATGTAATTATTTGAATGCACAAGGTTACGAAGTCCGTTTCTTCCCAATGGAGTTAAAGGGTACTGGTCCAGATGATCGTATGCTGATTAAGGAGATTACTGATAAGGTATCAAAGCCGACAATGTGTAAGGTTTATGACGATGATTTAACTACAGAAAGTCATATAAAAGAAGTTGCGAAATGTCAATTCTTTATAGGGCATAAAACTCACTCAACCATATTTGCAATGGCTACTGGTACTCCGCTAGTTGGAGTTGCTTATCATGTAAAAACTCGTGAATTTATGCATCAGTTTGAATGTGAGGAATATTGTATTGATGATAGTAAACTTACGACAAATCTAATGTTATCTACTATTGATAATTTGCGTAAAAATATAGATGTAGTGGGACAAAAATTGTATGATAATGCAAAAAAAATGAGTGATGTCGTAAAAAAGGATATGCGAAAGATTTTAAATGAAATTTGATTATGAGATTATTATTAATAGCTCCCGGCTATCTTCCTTATACATTCTCTGAAAATTTGTGTAATGGTAAGTTGGCTTATGCCATGTATAAAAAAGGTTGGCATGTGGATGTGTTATCAAAGGTGGATGAAGGTCCTGCCTATTCGACTGAATGGACAGAACCTTGGTTGCCACTTAAAAAGAATAATATCACTATAACTTATCCAGTAGGAGGAAAACTCACTCGTATGTGGGACGTTCTTCGCTCTTCTGTTAAGTTAGGTATGTATCCTGAAGGAGGTGTCCGTTGGGCGTGTCGTGCATACGAACTGGCATTGAAGCTCTGTAAAGAGAATCATTATGATGCTGTGTTGACCCGTTCACCAAGTGATATTCCACATATTATCGGTCTTCGTCTTAAAGAAAAGTTGGGGATTAGATGGATTGCTAATTGGAATGATCCTGCTGCTCCTATATGGCCAGAGCCTTATACGCATCATTTTTCGGCAAAAGAACAGGCTAGAAAGGATCAATTTACTCAGATGTGTTTAAAGGGTGCTGATGTAAATACATTTCCTTCACAGTCTTTATTGGAACATTTTACTTCGCATTATCTTTTTTTGGCAGAACTGAAAACTGAGGTTATTCCACATATTGCATTGGTTGAGGATATTGTTCCTCGATTGAAAGTAAAACCAGTTAATGATAAGTTCAGAATGTGCCATTCTGGAAATCTGTCTAAAGAGCGTAATCCTGAACTTACCTTTAAGGCTTTACGTGAGTTAATAGATGAAGGCTTTAATAAGATGGAATTCTCTATTATGGGGCATTTTAATGACTATACGACAGAACTTATCAGAAAATATCAGCTGGAAGACTATGTAAAATGTATTGGTGGATTCCCTTATATGGAGGCTATTCAAAAAATGCAGGAATTCGATTGTTTGGTATTGCTAGAAGCTCGTCTGAAAAAAGGAATCTTCTTTGCCAGCAAGTTCACAGACTATGCTCAATTAGGAAAGCCGATACTTGCCATATCGCCAACCAATGGTTTTGCAGCTGACACATTGGCTCAATTTGGTGGTGGAATTAGTGTGAATAATCAGAGTTATAGGAGTATTAAAAATGGTATTTTAAAGCTTTATATGGCTTGGATGAATCATACTCTTTCACAAGACTATTCTACTCAAAAGTTATATGAGCAAGTTAGTGCAGAGCATGTGATCGATATTTATGAAAGAATATTAGAAGACTAAAAATGAAACTTACATATATTTCGATTTTACGTTCTTTGTCTATCTTGGTTGTAGTATTCTTCCATGTTTATCAGTATATGTATGTACCTGCTCATTTCCCTGAAACGGTACAGATGTATCATGATGCATATTTCTGGTTCAACCAATGTGTGGGGATTAATATAGCTATGCCTATGTTTACATTGATAGCTGGTTTTTTGTTCAGCTATTTTTATGATAAAGGTAAATACCAAGAATTTGTACCTCTTATCAAAAAGAAAGCAATGCGCTTGTTGCTTCCTTTCTTTGTATTTGGTATCTTAATGATGGCAACAACAGGTGTTTCTTTTAGGCCATGGGAGTTATATACTGGTGGTTTTGCCCACTTATGGTATTTATCTTTCCTGTTCTGGTGTTTTCCATTGGGATGGTTTATTAAGAAATATATGAAGTCTGTTAATGTGCAGGTCTTTATGTTGGTAGTCTTTCTTTTGGGAGCTAGTCAAGAAAAGTTTTTACCCATGATTATGGGAATTCATAATATTTCTAAATGGTTTGGATGGTTCATGCTTGGTATGTTATTGGCTTCTTACCAAATGAAAATGAAAAAGGTGATTTCAAAATATCATCTTGCGCTACTTTTATCGGTTCCTTTTTTATTTCAACTTTATTTTAATCCCTTGGAATATGGTCATCAAACATGGTATTCTGTGCTTTGTGTGGCAAGTTTATTAGTAGGAATATTGTATATTTTTGCTAATATGGGGGGGCATATTTTAAGATTATGTCAACCGTTAGTTTGGTTAAGTAAATACTCCTTTGGTATTTATATCTTCCATAATTGGGTAGGACCTTATATGATATCTTCTACAGCAAAGCGTATATTTCCTCTGGAGGATTTGGCTGCTAATCATGTTGTTTTGTTTCCTTTGATGCTTACACTTTCCGTGATATGTATTTCTTGGTGTCTTTCTTGGGCATTGATGCAAACAAAAGTGGGAAGGATACTGATTGGATAGAGAAGATAATATTTTTCAATATATATTATTGTACAAATAGGATATGTATAAAAAAATCATAAGGAAAGTTCGGGTTCAAACTATTCATTTAAAGACAAGCAGTCTTCATGATTTGACTCCAGCTAATCTTTCCGTGATAGTTGCCCCACATCCTGATGATGAGGTGTTTGGGTGTTGTGGTTTGATGCAGCGTTTGATAGCGCAGGGAAAACGAGTTGAATTGATTGTCATGACGGGTGGAGGTAAAAGTCATGCTGGCTGTTGTGACATTGATGAAAGCGAGTTGATCCGTCAGCGCCGACAGTTGACTATTCGTGCAGCGAAAGAATATGGGTTGTCTCAAGAATATATCCATTTCTTGGATTATCCAGATGGTGGAGTTCTAGAGAGTGATTCTCAAACAGATAAACTTTCTAGTCTTATACACAAAATAGTGGATGGTCAGAATGATGTATCTGTGTTCTATCCTCATAAAAATGGAGAAGGTTGGTCGGATCATGTAACTACGAGCAATATTGTATCTCATTTATTTGATAAGATTTGCCCCAACGCCAAGCAGTATGAATACTGTGTATGGTTCTGGTTCTATAACTGTTGGAAGATAGATTGGAATCAGGCTTGTCTTGTTAGAATGAACAAGAATGAGCATGCCGTAAAATTGAAAGCAATTGATGCTTATATTGAACCAAAGGCTCCTTGTGGCAAGCCATGGAGTGGAGTATTGCCACCTGTGTTTCTTTGGGCAAACAAATGGGATAAGGAATTATATTTTAGAGTGAAATGAATCAGGTAATTATTATAGGTGATTCTACGCATAATACGCTTAGTGCTGTCAGAAGTTTCGGAGAAGCTCACATTGCGCAAGTACTGATTTTAGTATGCCATGAGGATACATGCTATGTAAAATATAGCAAGTATCTGAAAGCTAATAACCTATATGTTGTATCGGAGCTAGATGAATGTATGTCTCTGTTAGAACAGTTATCTCATGTTAAAGGTCAGTATCTGATGACAACCTTTGATGCTGCAGCAGAATGGGTTGATGCTCGTGAGGCAAAACTTTCTGAATGGTTTCTGACTCCTTGCCGAGGTAAGCAGATTGGTAATTTGTTTAATAAGGCTGCACAATGTGAATTGGCAAAGCAATGTGGCTTGGATGTTCCTCAATCTGTTGTTTATGATAGGGAGACTTCTTTGGATGGAATATCTTTGGTATTTCCTTTACTTACCAAGCCTTTGGTAAGCAGCAAGGGCGCAAAAGAGGATATTCATATTTGTAAAAATATAGAAGAGCTAAAGATAGCATTGCAGGAAAATAGCCATTGCCAAAAGTATCTCTTGCAGCAATTCATAGAGAAGGAATACGAGATAGACGCTGTAGGTGTAAGTACCAATCAAGGTGTTGTAATGGGTGGTGGTATTCATAAGTATCGCCATTGGCCAAGATTAGTTGGTGCTGGTGCCTTTGGTGTCTTTGAGAATATGGATAGCTTTAATGTTGATGTGCAAAAGATAGAGCATTTCCTTCATGCATCTGGCTATCACGGACCGTTTAGTGTGGAGTTCTTGCATACAAAAGAAGGTAAGAACTATTTTATGGAGGTTAATTTCAGAAATGAAGGTTTAGCATACGCATCAACATGTGCCGGTGCGAATCTTCATGCATATTATGTGGATGCTTCCAAGAAGATAAATTGGAAGAAGTTCCGTAAGACTTATATGATGAACTATAGTATCGATTTACTTTTCGTAAAAGAGGGCGATATCACTATTTGGCATTGGCTGAAAGATTTCCTTCGTACTAGATGTTTTATCAATATCTGCTTCTCTGATTTAGGTCCTGTATTGGCTTACTATAAGCATAAAATATCAGGAAAACGATAGAAGTGATATCCTCTTATTTTTCAATTTATGAAAGTATTAATAGCAATTCCATGCCTCTTGACTGGAGGTACGGAAATACAAACCCTGAATCTCGTGCGTGCATTGATACAGGGTGGGCATCAAGTGACAACTGCCTGTTATTTCGAGCATACCGAAAATATGGTGAAGCTGTATGAAGATGCGGGTAGTAAAGTGGTACTCTTTTCAAAAGAAGGAGTACGATTGGGAGGAGTGAAGGGTATCTTGTTCCTCTTGAAAAATTTATGGAAGATTAAATTATCTCTTAGACCTGATGTTGTACATGTACAGTATATGGCACCTGGTGCCATTCCCATCATCCTGTTAAAACTGATGGTGCAGAAGAATATCGTTGCAACAGCTCATACCAATGCTGATGTATATGGAGTAAAAGCAATGAAACTATTAAAGTTTTTGCAGAGTCATGTATTGAGAGCTTTTACCTGTATTACACTAAGAGCAGAGAAAAACTTCTTTGGGAGTTGTTCTTTATTTGATCCTTCCATTCAGCGTATTCCTGCTCATGCGCATTATACCATATATAACGCCTTGCCTGGTTATATCCAGATTGCTAATAAAAAAAGAGAAAATAAGGATATTATAACCATTGGCGTGGTGAGCCGCTTGGAGCATATCAAGGGTATGGATCTTGTAGTTCCAGCCTTTGCCAAGGTGTATGCCAAGCATAAGAATGTTCGTTTGTTGGTGGTAGGAGATGGTTCCTTGCGGCAGCAAATGGAGGAAGATGCTGATAGATTGCAGCTTGGAAAAAACATTGAATTTGCAGGAATGCAGAAACAGACAGATTTACAATCGTATTATGACAAAATAGATGTGTTGTTAATGCCTTCAAGAAGCGAAGGCTTCGGCTTGACGGCAATAGAGGGTATGGCTCGTGGTTGCGTACTGGTAGCCAGCAATACCGGTGGCTTGCCTGAGGTAGTAAGAGAAAGGTATGTTGGATTACTTCATCTACCGGAATCGGTGGATGATTTGTCTAATAAAATCTGTTGTCTTATAGAAAATCCAAAACATTTAGAGCAAATGCGCTCTCATTTACAGGATTATGTGCAGCAGTTTACCTTTGCATGGTATGCAGATTTGTTTACTGATTTATATTCAAAGTTGAAATAAAAAAGTGATGAATATTATAAAAAAACGAGATGTCAGTATTGATATATTAAAGTTCTTTGCTGTTATATTGATAACAAATTCTCACATGGCACACTTATATGTTAAGTTTAGTGCTTTGGCTACAGGTGGAGCAATAGGAGATGTATTTTTCTTCTTTTGTTCTGGTTTTACTCTTTTCTTGAGTAAACAGCGAAGATTTGATAATTATTATAAACGTCGAATTAATCGTATTTATCCTACCGTCTTCATGTGGGCGTTGTTGGCCTCTGTTTTATTTAACAACAAGGATAATATGCAGGAAATTATAATTTGGGGAGGCGGATGGTTTGTTACCTGTATTATGATTTATTATGTTGTCCTCTATTTCATTAGGCGATTTGTCTTTGATTATTTAAAAGCAGTTTTTGTGCTTTTATTGGTATTGTCTTTTGTTGCATATTATTTTTGGGACAATTCCTCTCATTGTTTAATATATGGTAATACATATCTTAAATGGGGATTGTATTTCCTTTATATGTTATTAGGAGCAATGGTTGGATGTGGTAAAGTAAAGGTAATTAGCTTTTCTTTTAAAAAAGATTTAATCTGCTGTATTATTTCATTAATTGCTTTCTATGGAATATTGTGGGCAGGAACGAAAAGCGAATTATTCTTTAGTTTACAGATCGTTACGTTGTTGCCATTATTTGGTATTACATTCTATTTTTACAAGCTGTGTAATTCTGCATCTGTTAAAAAGTTGATTGAGAATAAATATACAGCTCCTGTAGTGAAGATTGTATCTGGACTATGTCTTGAGATATATGTTGTTCAATATTGGGTGATGACAGATAAACTGAATTCGTTATTCCCTATGAATATTCCAATCGTATTTGTCTTAATCACTTGTTTTGCATATTTGTTAAGATGCATGTCTAGATGGTTTTCACAAACGTTTAAGGATGCTGATTATGATTGGAAAGCAATTTTCAAGGTTTATTAATAGGTTTTAAATCGTATCATAATGGCTTTAATAATAAATTTAGTTGTTGGTTTAATTGCATTTTATTTTGCCTATAGATTTGCATTGAATAAGCAAATGGTAGTTACTTTGCCTTGGGATAAAAGATATGAATACGTTTGCAATCAAAATCTTAGCTTCTTAATCTATAGCATATTAACAGCAATGCTGTTCCTAGGTCCGCTATCTTTGTTTAAGTATGTTGTATGGATAGTATTGCTATTGGCTATAATTTATAGAGGCGGATTTCGATTCCGTTTTAATATAGTTTTAGGTGCATATTCTTTATTTGTACTTTGGAATCTATATACAATGACATATACATCTTCTCCTAGTCAAGGTTGGATGATGTTGTTGAAGTTTTGTATTCCTTATCTTTATTTTTGGTTAGGATACAATGCTATTCAGAGGGAGGATGATTTCTACATATTTTTAGAGAAAACTAGTTGGATATGTTGTGGGTATGCTTTGATTATTGGTGGAGTTTCAGCAAAATTGATAAGTCCTTTATATAATTTTCTAAATTTTACTTCAGGTGGACTATTCATCTCGTATGCATCCCTTGCTGATTTTTTCGCTATTTTATTACCTGTTCCTGTTATAATGTATTTTGTAACAAATAGACGAATGTATTTATGGATGGTGGTTTGGTTATTATTATCTACTGTACTTGAAGCTGTAAGAACTGGTATAGGTGCTTCTATACTTGGTTTAGCCTTTTTCTATATGTTATATAAGAAAAGTAAGTCTATACCGTATATATCTTTGATGATTATTCTATTTATAGGTTCTATTTTTGCAGTTCCTGAAGTAAAGGAGAAAATGTTTGGAGCAGATGTGGATAAGGTAACCCTTAGTAACGCTGGTTCTGCAAAGATTACAATGAATGGCCGTGATACGGCTTGGAAACTTACAATGGAGCATTTCTATAAAGGTAGAGAATTAAAAGGTTCAGGTTGTGGCTCATCGTTAGCATGGTATAAGGAATATTCTAAAGGAGGAAAAGGTGCTGGACTTATACATTCTGATTGGGTTCAAATGTTGTGTGAGTCTGGAAATATTGGACTAGGTATTTATATTGTTTTTGCACTAGTTATGCTTTTGATTGTCTTGTCTGAAACATGGAAGTTTAAAGACTTTTTATCGATAACTTTTGCTGGTGCTTTAACTGTAGCTTCTTTTATGGCTTGTTTTTTTGCAATGGGCTTTGATAATGTTATCACTTATGCTCAGCAAGGATATGTGATACCATTTATATTTCTTGGAATTTTCTATAAATTTAAAGATTTAAACAATGATTTCTGTAGTAATACCTCTATATAATAAAGAAAAGCAAATAGCTGGGACACTCCAAACTGTCTTGGATCAGACTTGCCAAGATTTTGAAATTGTAATCGTTAACGATGGTTCGACTGATGGTAGCGTTGGAGAAATAAAGAAAATTACAGATTCTCGTATTCGATTGATTAATCAAAAAAATGGTGGTGTCAGTGCAGCTCGCAATAGAGGCATAGAAGAAGCTAAAGGAGAACATATAGCTTTCTTAGATGCTGATGATATGTGGAATAGAGATTATTTGAAGACAATAAATTATTTGATAAAAAAATATCCCAATTGTAAAGCAAGAGGAACCAATTATTTTTTATGTTGTGCTGGGAATCAAGAGAATACGATTTTACGTAAAATACCTTTTAATGCGGATGATGGAGTTTTGGAGAATTATTTTGAAGTAGCGGCATGTTCTCATCCGCCAATTTGGACAAGTTGCACATGCGTTGATAAGGATTTACTCTTAGATATAGGTGGATTCCCTGTTGGGATTAAGTCTGGTGAAGATCTTTTAACATGGGCCCGTATTGCCGTTAAAACAAATTTCGCTTATTCTTTGCATCCTATGGGCTTTTATAATATGGGGGATGGGTATGTATTAACGAATACTCCACCAAGACGTCAAGATATAGGTGATCCAGTTGGAAAAGGTTTATTGCAGCTTTGTAAACAATATAATAATGTTGCTGGACTTAAAACATATTTGTCAAGATGGCATAAAATGAGAGCTTCTGTAGCATTAAGATATTTTGATAGAATTGAAACCTTGAAAGAGGCAGTGTTGTCTTTAAAATATGATTTTAGAAAGTGTGAAACCTATCCTTTTTTGATTTTACCCTTATTGCCACAAAAAGTTATAAGAAAAATTTTAGGTATGGATAAACTTCGACCTCATAATAGGAAAAAATAAGCATTTTTGAGAAAGTTAATAAGTCATGAAACGTATTATATTTATATTATTTCGTTTTTTAGCAATTGCTTGTAAGGTCATAAGCGAGAACATGTATATGAAAATTTTCATAAGAGCTTATAAGATAATTGGGATAAAATTTATTGGTAACCCTGAGTATATTGATTATCATTCTCATCTTGATCCTTCCGGAGGGTTAATTTTGGGTAGAGGTGTGGTAATTTCTACAAATGTAATTATTCTTACTCATGATTGGTCTTTTTTGAAAAAGATTAAGGTTGGTGCTGGTGAGTTTTCTGAAAATATGTCAGAAAATGCATATAATTCTGTGAGTATTGGTGAAGATTCTTTTATAGGTGCTGGTTGTATAATTCTTCCTGGTAGTAAAATCGGAAAATTTTGTATAGTTGGTGCTGGAGCAGTTGTAAAAGGTGATTTTGAAGATTATTCAGTTATTGTAGGTTCTCCTGCTCGAAAAATTAAGGATATTAGAGATGAATAAACAAAGAATTCTTTTTGTCCTCCACCTGCCGCCACCAGTACATGGTGCGGCTATGATGGGAAAGTATATTCATGATAGCTGTATTATCAACGAGGCTTTCGTATGTAAGTATATCAATCTTACTTCTGCCAAAACCTTGCAGGATATTGGTAAGGGAGGAGTGATGAAGTATATCAAGTATTTGATGCTCTTGTGCAAGGTAGCGCTAAAGGTGATTACCTTTAGACCACAGCTTGTATATGTTACCCCTACGGCTTGTGGCGTTGCCTTCTATAAGGACTTTCTCGTGGTGCAGCTTCTGAAACTGATGGGAAGAAAGGTGGTGGTACATTATCATAATAAGGGTGTCGTAACCCGACAGGACAAGAAGCTGGATGACTGGATGTATCGCAGATTCTTCAAAGGAATCAGGGTTATCCTGTTGGCTGATGCCTTATATGAGGATGTGAAGAAATACGTGAAACGTGAAGACGTCTTGATTTGTGAAAATGGTATTCCGGATACTTCTGATAGGTCTGAGAAAATCATCAGAAATAATCCTATACCAAGAATCTTATTCTTATCAAATCTCTTAATCACAAAGGGAGTTATCGTACTTCTTGATGCCTTGAAGTTGCTCAAAGATAAGAATATTGGTTTTGTGTGCAATTTTGTGGGAGCAGAGACCAATGAGATTGATGCTCAGCATTTCCTTGGGGAGGTTCAGAAAAGAGGATTGCAACAAGAGGTGAAATATCTGGGAAAGAGATATGGGAAGGAAAAGGAATATCTCTATCGGTGTTCCGATATTTTCGTTTTTCCTACCTATTATTATAATGAATGTTTCCCGCTGGTTTTGCTGGAAGCCATGCAAATGCATCTTCCTTGCATCTCGACAACAGAAGGTGGTATCAGTAGCATCATCAATGATGGTGAAAACGGCTATCTGGTGGAGATGAATAATCCAATAGCTCTTGCTGATAGCATTGAAAAACTATTGAAAGATGCTGATTTAAGAAAGAATATGGGAGAGAATGGATGGAAGAGATTCAAAAGTGATTTTACTTTGGAGGCTTTTGAAAAACGAATGGAATTCTGCTTGAAAAAGGCTTTGAAGTAAAAAAATACGGAGCGATATATAGAGAAAGAAAGTAATATTTTATGGAGAAATACTTTAATATCAACTACGAATTCTCGCCTCAGGAAGTAGGGCGAAGAATCGATGAACAATTATCAAAAAACGAGTCTGACTATATATGCGTGGCGGATGGAGTAATCCTAAACAACGCTAATAGAAAGCCGGACTACTTAAAGATTGTAAATGGCGGTATGTTTGCCATCTGTGACAGCGGATATGTGCCGCTCTACATCAAATGGCTGTATGGTAAAAGGTATCCGCAATACTGCGGTAGCCAGATTTTCAAGGACTTGGTCAGTTCGCAGAAATACCGGATGTTCTTTATGGGTACCAACCAGAGAACTCTCGATGGGTTGAGAGAGAACCTGATGGAAATGAACCCTGCCGTGAAGGATATGAGTTTTTATGAACTGCCCTTCAAGGCTGTGGATGAGTTTGACTATCCTGCCATTGCCAAGATGGTGAACGAGGCTGGGGCGGATATCATCTGGGTGGCGCTGGGCGCTCCGAAGCAGGAAATCTTTATGAGCAAACTGAAACCTTATCTGAAAAGAGGGGTGATGATTGCCGTGGGGGCTGCCTTCAAGTTCTATAGTGGACAGGACGAAAAACGTGCGCCGAAATGGATGCTGGATGCACATTTGGAATTTGTTTACCGCATCTTCTGCGACCCGAAAAAACAGTTGAAGAGATGTGGCTGGATTGTGGTTACCCTGCCTATGCTGCTTTATCAGGAGTGGAAGCGTAAACGTTTCATGCAACTATAGATAATGCAGCTATAGATAATACATTATAGAAAATGCAATAAAAAGTAACATTTTTGACTATTTACTTTTATGATTCAACCAATTTATATTTTCCTGCTGGTAGCACTTGTTGTGTCTGTCACCATCGCCATGCTGGTGTTGCCTAACATCCTCCTTATCTCGCATAAGAAGAAACTCTTTGATATGCCGGATAAGAGAAAGGTGCATCATGCGCCGGTTCCCCGTCTAGGCGGACTCTCGTTCTTCCCTGTGATGCTTATTACCATGGGCGGCCTGGTGCTGATATATCATCTGATGGGACTGAGCAGCGGGTCGATGCACGGGGAGGTGCCTTATGAGTTCCTGGCGCTGCTGGTGGGTAGCATGATGCTGTTCCTGGTGGGACTTGCCGACGACCTGATTGGAGTGGGGTACAAGAAGAAGTTCCTGGTGCAGATAGTGGCGGCATCACTGCTCGTGGCTTCGGGCGTGTGGATTAAGTCGCTCGACGGACTCTTCGGAATCTATCAGTTGTCGCCATGGGTGGGCATGCCTTTCACCGTGCTCATCGTGGTGTACGTAACCAATGCCATCAACCTGATTGACGGCATCGACGGTCTGGCTTCCGGACTCTGCGGCATCTCGCTGGTGGCTTTGGCGGGGCAGCACATCTGGCTGCATCTGTTTTCCTTTGCCCTGCTCTGCATTACGGCGCTGGGTGTGATTATCCCTTTCTGGTTCTACAACGTGTTTGGAAATGCCATGAGGGGCAGGAAGCTCTTTATGGGCGATTCGGGTTCGCTGTCGCTGGGCTACATCATCAGTTTCCTGATGATTCACCTGAGCACGGTGGATGTGAGCCCGCATGTGGTGTCTGACTACAACATGGTGTTTGCCTTTACCACGATGCTGGTTCCGCTGCTCGACGTGGTGAGAGTGGTGGCGCATCGCATGAGAAACAAGAGGAATCCGTTCTTGCCAGATAAGAGTCATATCCACCATAAGTTGCTGAGATGTGGTCTGAGGGTGAGACAGGTGATGGTGGCTATCTGCGTTCTCTCGCTGATGTTCATCCTGCTCAACTTCCTGATGATCGGCCACGTGAACATCACGTATATCCTGGCCATCGACATCGTGGTATGGATTGTGTTCCATCTTATCCTGGATGTTATCCTGCACACCAGGGGGACGGAAGTGGAAATTTAATTCTCTATATAAATATATGCTATTCCCGGCTCGGAGATTCAGTGGAATCTCTGGGTCGGGATTTATGCGTTTGTGGGGGAGTGGATGGAGTGGTGGCTTCGTGGAGAAGTGTGATGTTTTCCGTGTTAAAAACTCTGAAATCCTAGGTGGTTTCATATAATTGTTGTATCTTTGCGAAAATAAATATAAATAAATGAATAAATGAGTAAGTATCGTTTTTCTATATGTAGCTATCATGCTATCAAGGAGGCTGATATCCTGATAGATGGTATCACCGTGCTGGCAGGACCAAATGGATGTGGTAAGAGTACTATATCTAGATGGTTGTATTATATGATAGATATTGCTACGGACTTTGACTCCTATCTGGTTAAAGGATATAAAACAGAAATAAATTCATTGTTGCAAAATATCAGTCGTGCCATTAGGGAAATGTGGGGACAACATAGAGGCATTAACAATGGTCTGAATATTTTGCAATCTGTTGACGATTTAAAACTCGATGATAATTTCTCGTTAGACTCAATAGGCGAATACTCTGGTAAGCTACATTTGTTTATAGGTGAATTTGCCTCACAACTGGATAAATTCTTGAATGCTGAGAATGTTCAAGAACAACGAAAAGACAGAGTTCTTAATTTCTTGAATCAGAATTTGGATGGTGAGGAAAAGGCTAGGAATGCTCAAACTTTTGCTGATTTGATAAGCCTACAGGTAGATAAAATGCAGCAAGAGGTATTGTATAAAAGCGAGGATCGCTCCTTGACAGATGTCTTGTCTTTTCTTCATACATATCTATATGAAGATGAGATGGTTCCTTTTGAAATCTCCTTGCAAGAGGAAGGGGTCAACATTATATCTGATGGGAGATTAGGCTCTCTCTTTAATCTGGACAAAGCGATTTACATAGACACTCCAATGGCTTTCGGCTTGGATGACTTCCTAAAGAATGTGTTTTGGCAAAGATTAAGAAAATTGATGCTAGAGGAAAATGGTTGCCATTATAAGCAAAACATACGGTTGCTGTATCGCATATCAGAAATTCTAAATGGAAAAATTAATGTTTCTGACAGTTTGTTGGGCAATAAAGAAATGTATTATGAGCGCAAGGATGGCAAGCTGTTGCTTCCTTTGGATAAAATCGCTACTGGAATGAAGTCGTTTGCCTATCTTTTCCAGTTGATAAAGAATGGTCATTTGGATGACAAGACGGTTCTTATGATAGATGAGCCGGAAGTTCATTTGCACCCTCAGTGGATTGTTGTCTTTGCTAGATTATTGATTCTTATCCGTAAGTCGTTGGGCGTAAAAATAGTCTTGGCGAGCCATAATCCAGACTTTGTCGCTGCCATCAAGGCAATAGCCAAGAAGGAAGAGATCTTGAATGAAACAAACTTCTATTTAGCTCAAAGTGTGGATGATGATGGGTTTCAATATGCTTTTAAGCCTCTCGGCAGTGACATCGAACCTATCTTCGATTCGTTCAATATAGCTTTGGAAAGGATTCAGCAATATGGCGATACAGATCTTTGATAATGAGTGTGTAGAGTCTCACCCCATTTATGAAAAGGCTGGTGCGCTACTAAGTGACGTTTGTAAAAGAGATTATAAAGATAATTTTTTTGACGAGCGAATCGAATGTTTGGACATGGATACCTATGAGGCAATGAATTGTGGCGGGCAAAAGCAAGCTACAATGGATGCGGTAATAGGTATCGCTGATTACGAAAATAACCGTAAGACTACCGGTAAGTTGCTAATGGTTGAGTTGAGGTTGGGGTATAAATCGACTGATGGACTAGAGACTGCTAGCTTGAATCGTAAAGTATCGCATACTCTTGAACTGTTGAATCCTGCTGTTTGTCTAGTTTCTGACAAGGCAATATTTGTTTTTAATGAATTGCTGTATCAACAAGCGATTCGTTGGATGTTCTCTAAGAGGTATTCCAATGTCTCAAAAAAGGAGTGGGTGGTAATGAGTCCCAAGATGTTTTGCAAGGCCTATCTCGCTCCAGAAGATTTGCCTTATCAGCCAATCAACGATTTTGTAAAAGGCAAGGCTGACTTTGCAAAGATGTTGGAGAATAAATCTTGGCAACAGATTTATAAAAGTCTTCAATGGTGGGCAAAAGCTTATTATAAGTATTCTTACATCGCAGAAGAGGCAACTCTGATAGCTAGACTCATCTCAGAAGTATGGGAGAAACTGAAGTCTCATAAGCAGGAAATGACAGATGATGATCTCTTAAGTTTTAGTATTTACGCAGAGGATTATCCAGTTTTTAATTTAGATGAATTTTAATTCTCAAGAATTTAGTATATGCTATTCCCGGCTCGGAGATTCAAAGGAATTTCTGGGTCGGGATTTTTGCGTTTGTGGGGGGAGTGGATGGAGTAGTGGCTTCGTGGGGGAAGTTATATGGTTGGAGAATGTGTAAAAATATATAAAAAGATAAGCCAAGAAGTGCATTTCTGAGTTTTATTGCGTAACTTTGCATTTGAACATTCATTATAAAAAGATATGTCTAAGATAAGAATTAAAAATATAGGCCCAATTGTTGATACGGGAGACATCGCATTGTCTGCCGTAATGCTTATCGTGGGTAAACAATCTTCGGGAAAGAGTACCTTTATGAAAATATTGTGCTTCTGTAGATGGATAGAAAAGCGAATCATGCTTGATGGCGAGAATCTGCTGAAGAAATATACCCATTATGGCCGATTCCTGAAAGAGCTGAAGAAGTTTCATCGTTTCGATGATGCTTTCTTTGCTGTTGATTCTTATATCTTTTATGATGGTGATTGCCTTACCATCGAGATGGATGGCGTGAAGGCGAATGTGAAAATCAGAAAGAAAGCGAATTTCAAAACTGAGCGCTATAATGCAAAACTGAGTTTTATTCCTTCGGAACGCAATCTGGTTTCGGCTATTCAGAACATTGATAAGGTTTATCGCTCATCTGACTATGATTCGATATTTAATTATCTTCTGGAATATCAGGAGGCGAAGAAGGAATATGATATCAAGCATCCGCTGAGAATTCCATTTGATGATAATATGAAATATTATTATGATAAGGTTACGGATTCTGACAGAATCGTGCTTGAGAAGGTGGGTAGAACGATAGCGCCTGTTTATGCTTCAAGCGGTATACAGTCGGCGTTGCCGTTGGCTGTGCTTGTGGATTATGTTACCGGACAGGTGGGGAAGATTCCGAAGTCGAGCCTTACTGATTTAACGAGTTTGGTGGCAAAGATTATGCTGGATGATGAGAATAAAGAAATCAGTGCAGATGATGTGATTAAGGGAACTAAGATGTATAGATATAAATTCGCCCAGCTGTATATTGAGGAGCTGGAAGAAAATCTGTTTCCGAAGTCGCAGTTTGCGATGGTGAAGGAGATTGTGAAGAATATCAAGAAGGCCTATGAGCAGTCGGGGGCAAATAGCTATGTGGTTATGACCACCCATAGTCCGTATGTGCTGACTTCTCTGAATGTGCTGATGAAGGTGGCACTGGCTAAGGAAAAGAAGCTGGCTAAGGAAAAGAAGCTTGATGAGAAAATGAAAGAAATGCTGGAATATGCAATCCCGATTTCATGGTATTCGGCATACTGCATGACAGATGAAGGAAAAATGGAGAATATCGTGGATGATGAATACCATTTTATCATGGGTGATTATCTTGATTCTCTTTCTGATGAAATATCTGAATTATCTTCTGAACTTGATGAGATGATATATGGGAATGAATAATAGTTTTTTGGCAGGTTATCTGGCTGAAAAGGAAGTTAGAAAATGTTCGAAAATCAGTCTGAAGGAGCGTTCGACAGTTTATTTGCTGAACTTCGTTCCTCCGATGGACTGTGTGGCTTATCAAGTAGATGGTAACATTATAAAAGGTGCTGACAAGGACAAGTGTGACAAGCTTGTTGTAGCAACAACCTGCACGGATGAAAAAGTATGTGTATTTGTTGAACTGAAAGGTTCTGATGTGGCTCATGCAGTGAAACAACTTGATGCAACATTGTCCTATCCCTTGTTTGCTCAGAACAGAGCGAAATGGACGAAAGCTAGGATTGTTGCAAATAAAATTCCTGCAAACACAGGAAGGTCTGTGGTTGAAAGAGCGAAAGTTGATTTCCGCAGAAAGTATAATTGTGAATTAATCTGTTTAAAGTCTGGACAGCCTGACTTTTTGAGACAAGACAAACTGAAATAGTTTTCATTAGATAGCGTTTGATTATGGCAAGAAAATTATATCCTATAGGAATTCAGACATTTGAGGAAATCCGCAAGTTGGACAACCTCTATATCGACAAGACGGAATACATCTATCGTATGACACATACCGATGGAAAGTTTTTCTTCTTGAACCGACCACGCCGTTTCGGCAAGTCGCTGCTGGTTTCTACCTTTAAGAGTTATTTCGAGGGCAAGAAGGAACTCTTCGAGGGGCTTGCCATCGAGAAGCTGGAGAAGGAATGGAACGAATATCCTGTGCTGCACTTCAGCCTGGCTGGAGGCAAGCACATGGAGAAGGAGCAGCTGGATCAATACCTCTTATATATATTGAAGGAATATGAGGATAGGTTCGATTGCAAGTGCAATAAAATAGATGCTAATATTCGACTTGACGCTTTGATAAATGCCGTTTTCCGGAAGACAGGCAAGCAGGTGGTGGTGCTCATTGATGAATATGACGCACCGTTGCTGGATGTGGCGCATGAAAAGGAAAAGCTCGATGTGCTCCGTAATACGATGCGCAACTTCTATAGTCCTCTGAAAGGAAATGAGTCTATGCTCCGTTTCGTCTTCCTGACGGGCATCACGAAGTTCTCGCAGCTGAGCATCTTCAGCGAGCTGAACAATATCACCAACGTGAGCATGGATGAGCCTTATGCCGGTATCTGCGGCATCACCAAGGAGGAACTGTTGACCCAGATGAGCGATGACATCGACGCTCTTGCCGAGCATCTGGAACTGAGCAGGGAGGAGACCATACAGGAACTCAAAGACCATTATGACGGTTATCACTTCACTTGGCCATCGCCTGATGTCTACAATCCTTATAGCTTGCTGAATTGCTTCGCCAAGCAGAAAATGGATTCGTTTTGGTTTGGATCCGGTACGCCTACTTTCCTGATTGAAAAAATGAGGGAGTTTCATGTGCTGCCTTCGCAACTGGGAAAGGTGAGGGCTAAGGCTGCATCCTTTGATGCTGCAACGGAAAGAATGACATCGCTCACTCCGCTGCTGTATCAGAGTGGCTATCTTACCATCAAGGATTATGAAAAGAAAATAGATGTCTATACGCTCGACTTTCCTAACAAGGAAATCGAGGTGGGACTGTTCGACAGTTTGCTGCCGGGGTACCTCGGGTCGGAAATAGATACGGGAAGGGTTGTGGTAGCTGACATTTCTACCTATATTAATAATGGTGAAATGGATGAAGCCCTGCAATTGTTGGCTGATTTCCTGGAAACCATTCCGTATTGTGACAACACCCACTACGAGGGTCATTGGCAGCAGACGCTCTACATCATGTTTGCTCTGCTCACCAACTATGATATCCTCGTGGAGCAGCATACGGCGAAGGGCAGAATCGATATCACGATGGAGACTGCAGATACCATCTACGTGATGGAGCTGAAGTTCAATAAGAGTGCCGAGGAGGCTTTAGCCCAGATAGAGGCAAAACACTATGCCGATGCTTTCAAGATGAGTGGCAAGAAGGTGGTGAAGATAGGCTTGAACTTCTCGGTGAAGGACGAGGTGAACTGCCTGGAATGGAAGATATAATGAATTGATGCAGAGATTGAATTGGTATCATGAATTGTATAATGTAAACAAAATATAAAGATGAAAAAGAAGAGAATGAGAGCTTGGGCGCTGGGAGCGATGACAACACTGATGTTGGCTTCCTGCGGCACCACGCAGACCGTGCCTCTGACCGGTAGAACACACCGCATTTCGGTTTCGGATGCGCAGGTGTTGAGTTTGTCGAACCAGGAATATACCAAGTATATGGCTTCTGCCAAGAAATCCACCAATGCGGTGAAGACGGCGCAGGTGGAGAGAGTGGGTAAGAGACTGGCGGCTGCCGTGGAAACCTATCTCAGGGAAAACGGATATGCCAACGACTTGCAGAACTACTCCTGGGAATTCAACCTGGTGCAGGATAATAGCGTGAACGCCTTCTGCATGCCGGGTGGAAAGATTGTGGTTTACGAAGGACTGCTCCCAGTGGCTTCGAGCGACAATTCGCTCGCCATCGTTCTGGGACACGAGATAGCGCACGCCGTGGCTAAGCATAGCGCCGAACAGATGTCGAAGGCGCAGAACCAGCAGGTGGGCACCAGCATCCTGGGCAGTGTGCTCAACCAGACTGTGGGAAGCGGAGTGGGCGACATGGCGAGTGCCGTGGCAGGACAGTATTTCTCCTTCCGCAACCTGAAGTATTCGCGTGAAAACGAGACGGAGGCTGACTACATGGGTCTTATCTTCGCCGCCATGGCAGGCTACGACCCCCAGCAGGCGATTCCTTTCTGGGAGCGCATGGCTGCGGCTTCGGGCAACAGCAACAAGAGTGATCTCTTCAGCGACCACCCTTCGGATGCCAAGCGAATCGCTGCCCTGAAAGCGGCGATGCCTACTGCCTTGAAGTATTACAAGCCGCAGAATGGGGCATATTCTACTTCTGGTGTATCTTCAAAGTCTTCAAAGTCTTCGAAATCATCCAAGACTTCAAAGACTCCGGTAAGAACCATCAAAGCCAGTTCGCTAAGCGGTTTCTCTTCCAACAAGAAATAAGTTCTTCTTTCACGGAGAAAAAAAAGTTCTTCTTTCACGAAGAAAGTAATCATTAAAATATCATTAGCTATGATGGACTACATCTCTCAAAACCTATGGCTATTCTGGACAGTCATCATGTTCATTTGCCTGATTCTGGAGTTGTCTTCTGGCGACTTCTACGTGACTTGTTTTGCCATCGGTGCGCTCATCAGCATACCGGTGGCGGTGATGGATGCTCCCTTCTGGGTGCAGGTGGTGGTATGGGCGGTATGCTCCGTGATGAGTATCCTGCTGATCCGTCCGCATCTGGTGAAGGCTATCCGAAAGGGTGCCGATGAACGCAAGAGCAATTCGGATGCCCTGAAGGGACAGATAGGAGAGGTGACCCAGACCATCGTGGCTGGCGGATACGGAAGAGTGAAGCTCGATGGCGACGACTGGAAGGCGGAGGCGCCCGGATGCAGGGAGGATATCGCCGAGGGCGCACGCGTAAGGGTGAAGGGACACCAGTCTATCATCCTCCAGGTAGAGGAGTACTAGCAAGCTGCCGAAACCTGAAGAAAGTTACAGAAAGAATATCAACTTTAAATTATAAACATCATGGAAATAGGACTTTATGTATTAATCGCTCTAGTGTTACTTGCACTGGTTGTAGTAAAGAAAGCCATCGTCATCATTCCCCAGAGTGAGACCAAGATTATCGAGCGATTGGGTCGCTACTATGCCACCCTGAAGCCGGGTATCAACATCATTATCCCGTTCATCGACCAGGCGAAGACCATCGTGGCGATGCGTGGAGGTAGATATACCTATACCAACAACATCGACCTTCGTGAACAGGTGTACGACTTCGACCGACAGAATGTGATTACCAAGGATAATATCCAGATGCAGATTAATGCGCTGCTTTATTTCCAGATTGTGGATCCTTTCAAGAGCGTGTATGAAATCAACAACCTGCCTAACGCCATAGAGAAGCTGACCCAGACCACCCTGCGTAACATCATCGGAGAGATGGAGCTGGATCAGACCTTGACTTCGCGCGACACCATCAATACCAAGCTCCGTTCCGTATTGGATGATGCTACCAACAAGTGGGGTATCAAGGTGAACCGTGTGGAGCTGCAGGACATCACACCTCCTGAGAGTGTGCTCCAGGCGATGGAGAAGCAGATGCAGGCCGAGCGCAACAAGCGTGCCACCATCCTGACCAGTGAGGGTGAGAAGGAGAAACAGCGTCTGCTCTCTGAGGGTGAGAAGGCTGCCATCGTAAACAAGGCTGAGGCTGCCAAGCAGCAGGCTATCCTCAGGGCAGAGGGTGAGGCTACGGCGCGCATCCGCAAGGCTGAGGCTGAGGCGATAGCCATCCAGAAGATTACCGAGGCGGTGGGCCAGAGCACCAACCCTGCCAACTATCTGCTTGCGCAGAAGTATATCACCATGATGCAGGAGGTGGCTCAGGGCAAGGACAACAAGGTGGTTTATCTGCCATACGAGGCTACCAATCTGATGGGTTCCATCGGCGGCATCAAGGATTTGTTTAACAGTAAGTAAACTTTGTTTAACAGTAAATAAACTTAAAATATGAGTAAGAAAATTTGTATTGTAGCCGGAGCGAGACCTAACTTCATTAAGGTGGCTCCGGTGATTAGAGCGATAGAGAACGCCCAGAAGCAGGGCGAAGGGGTGGAGTATGAGCTGGTGTTCACGGGTCGTGAGGACGACGAGACGCTGGAAGACTCCCTGTTCTCTGATCTGGACATCAGGAAGCCGGATGTATATCTGGGCGTGGACTGCGAGAACATGAACGAGCTTACCGGACAGGTGATGGCTCAGTTTGAGCGCTATCTGCAGCAGCATCCTACGGATGTGGTCATCGTGGTAGATGACCTGGCTTCTACGATGGCCGTGGCTATCGTTACCAAGAAGCAGGGCGTGAAGCTGGCGCATATTGCTGCGGGTACCCGCAGTTTCGATATCACCATGCCGAAGGAAATCAACCGACTGGTGATTGATGGTCTGTCGGATATCCTCTTCACGGCGGGTATCTCGAACAACAGCATCGCCAACAAGGAGGGAGCCGAACTCTCTAAGGTATATATGGTGGGCAATGTGCTCATCGACAACATCCGATTCCTGCAGCAGCGCATGCAGCGCCCTGCCGTGATGGACCAGGAGCATCTGGAGGAAGGCAAGTATCTGTTGCTTACCTTGAACCGCAAGGCGATAGTGAACAACATTGAGGAGATGAAGAAGCTGATTTCCACCATCGATGGGGTGGCAAGAAAGGCGGGCATCAAGGTGTTGGCGCCTCTGCGTGGCAAGGCTTTGGGATTCGTCTTGGCTTTCAAGGCTTATCAGGATGTGGCTGATCATCAGTCGGGCATCATGGTGGTGCAGCCTCAGGGCTATCTCGACTTCTCTTATCTCGCTGCCCATGCCATGGGTGTGATCACGGATTCGGGCAATGTGGCTGAGGAGGCTACCTTCAATGGTGTGCCTTGCATCACGCTCAACAGTTACACCGAGCACCAGGAAACGGTGACCGTGGGTACCAATGAGCTGGTAGCCGAAGACCCTGAGAAGCTGCAGCTGGCGATGGAGAAGATTGTGAAGGGCGAATGGAAGAAGGCCGGCATTCCGGATAGATGGGATGGCAGATCGGCCGAGCGCATCGTTCAGATTATCTGTGGAGAATGAGAAATCGGTGAAGAATAAGAATCCGTGGAGAATAATAAATCCGTGGAGGATAAGGAAATGGCATCCGCACATCCTTTTCAAGGAGTGTGAATGCCATTTTTTGTTTTATTTCTCCGGATAATCTTTTGCTTAATTTATTTCACCGGATAATCATATTGCTTATAATAGGTGGGTGTCTTTGGGGTATTATACCAGTTGCCCTCAACACTCACTCCGATGGAGAAATTCTTGTTGGTGTATCTTACTCCGGCTCCCAATACGTTGGCACCGGCGGCACCCATACCATATCCGCCTGGCATCACACCCATGCCCCAGGCTCCGGGATACATGCCGTAACCAAATGGACCATAGCCTCTATAACCATAGGGACCATAGCCATATCCGGCATACCTATTATATATAGAGTTATAATTATTGGCCACGCTCACCTGACCATAAACAAAAGCCTCCCAATGCTCGTTGAATTTATACCCCAGCATGCCATACACGCCACCATCGTGGAAGTTGTCGCTTCCGTAATTGATGTTGTTGATGTAGGTGCCCAGTGCCATCCACAACTTGTTGTCCTTGGTGAGGGGTGTGAGATAGGTGGCGTTGATGGTCTGGGTGAAGCCGCCCCAGTGAGGGGCATTCTTGCCGAAAGTGGCGAAAACCGAGAGATCTATCGAAAGATTCAAACCCTTGTGAAGTCCCCAGCCGTAGCCATATCCGTTCCAGCCATATCCATTTCTATCCCCAAATGCCCCGCTGTTGGCTAGATTGGAAATCGGATTATTGTAGTAATCGCTATCCTTCGGATTCTTCAAGGTATTGTTTAATCCATTGCCCATTCCATAAATCTCGTCATTTGCTGAATTACCAGCGATGTGCCTCAGTGGGGTATAGGTATGCTTCATCGGCTTGCCGCCATAAACCACGGTCTTTCCGTCCTGATAAACGGTGTCGCCAGGTAGCAGCCAATCCTCGCGCGGGCTATCGGGACTATGCAATGGTCCGAAGCTCACGTGCTGTGCTTGGGCTTTCATTCCCAGTAGAGTGAAGCCCAAGAGAAGAAGATATAATCTCTTTTTTATCATCATATTATAATTTTCCTTATTATGAACGCAAAGATATAAAGAAAGTTCGAGAAAAGCATAACTTTTTAGAATAAAATCATTATCTTTGCAATCGATAACAATTGATTCGATAAAATTCATAAGAAAATGAAAAAAATACTATCTTTCTGTGCAGTCTTGCTGATGGCTTGCTCGGTAAATGCGCAGACTCAGACGAATGCACAGCAGAATGCTTCGGATGCAAAGGCAGGTCAGGCACAGCTTCTCCCATGGGAGACTCCTCGCGACACCACCTGCCACGAGGTGCTGCTCGAAACCACATTGGGTAATATCCGTGTGGCACTCTATAACGACACGCCCCACCATCGCGACAACTTCCTGAAGCTCGTGAACAGCGGCTACTACAACGGCTGCATCTTCCAGCGAGTGATCAAGAACTTCATGATTCAGGGTGGTGACTATTCCTGCCGAAAGGTGAACCCGGGAAAGGTGGAGAAGTTTGATGTAGACTATACCGTGCCTGCCGAAATCATCTATCCTAAGTACTACCACAAGCGTGGACAGCTCTGTGCGGCGCGCGAGGGTGACGATGAGAACCCAACCAAGGCTTCGGCTTCCACCGATTTCTATATCACCTGGGGCAGAAACTTCTCGCCACGACAGATGGAATACTATGTGGAGAAGGAGAAGAGAGAGGGCAAGTCGTATGCCATCCCATCTGCAGAATTGCAGCAGGGATATATTAAATATGGTGGCGTGCCGCATCTCGACAACGGATACACTGTGTTTGGCGAGGTGCTGGAAGGCCTTGACGTGGTAGGTAAAGTCCAGAATGTTGCTACCAACAAGGAGAATAACGATCGTCCGCTGGATGATATCGTCATCAAGAAAGCAACTCAGGTGAAATAAATAATTAACAATTTAATAACCAAAACATTATAAACGAGACGAATATGAAATCATTAAAGGAATTATACAGAATAGGAAAGGGTCCATCGAGCAGTCATACCATGGGCCCCCAGCGTGCAGCCAAGCTTTTCCTGGAGCGATGCGGCAATGCTTCCTCTTACGAGGTAACACTCTATGGGGCCCTCGCTGCTACCGGCAAGGGTCACATGACCGATGTTGCCATCGAGGAGGTGCTGAAGAAGCACATCGTGCACATCAACTGGGAGCCTCAGACCTTCCTGCCTTTCCATCCCAACGGAATGAAGTTTGTGGGCAAGGACCTGAATGGCGACATCATCGACGAGTGGACGGTGTACAGCATCGGCGGCGGTGCCCTTTCTGATGGCACCGAGGGTCACGAGGAACTGGGCGCTGACGATGTCTACGACCTTCATACCATGGCTGATATCCAGAAATGGTGCTACGAGAACGGTCGTGCCTTCTGGGAATACGTAGAGAAATGCGAGGATAAGGATATCTGGGATTATCTGCGCAAGGTATGGGAAACCATGAAGCAGTCTATCCGCAACGGTCTCAACAACGAGGGTGTGCTGCCTGGGCCGTTGAAGCTTCAGCGCAAGGCTGCCACCTATCATATCAAGGCAAAGGGCTATCGGGCTTCCCTGCAGAGCCGCGGCTTGGTTTACTCCTATGCCCTGGCGGTGAGCGAAGAGAATGCTTCGGGCGGAACCATCGTTACGGCGCCTACCTGTGGTGCCTGTGGCGTGCTTCCTGCCGTGCTCTATCACATGCATACGGCGCATGATATGAGCGAAGACCGCATCCTGCGTGCCCTGGCTACTGCCGGACTGGTGGGTAACATCGTGAAGAACAATGCCTCTATCAGTGGTGCCGATGTGGGTTGCCAGGGCGAGGTAGGCGTGGCTTGTGCGATGGCTTCGGCTGCGGCATGCCAGCTTTTCGGAGGCAGTCCTGCCCAGGTGGAGTATGCTGCCGAAATGGGATTGGAGCATCACTTGGGTATGACCTGCGACCCTGTTTGCGGCCTGGTTCAGATTCCATGCATCGAGCGCAACGCCTTTGCTGCCGCCCGTGCCCTGGATGCCGACCTCTACGCCTCCTTCTCTGATGGTCACCACAGCGTATCCTTTGATAGAGTGGTAGAGGTGATGAGACAAACCGGTCACGACCTGCCATCGCTCTACAAGGAAACCAGCGAGGGTGGCTTGGCAAAAGGCTTTAAAGGAGAATAATCGCCCTGAAGTAGAATACTCGGACTTCCCGGCACGCCCTGAAAGGGCAGAAGCTCCTAGCCCAGGGTAACACCCTGGGTAAAAATAGCAGTTAGCAATGCGCCCTGAAAGGGCAAAAACTTTTTATTAATTAGATGATTTATAACAGATTAAAACGATTTAGTTTAAGTACTTTAGTAATAGCAGTCTGTCTTCTTCTGTCTTCCTGCGGCTCGGAATCATCTTCCGAAAACAGAAAGCAGATGAAGACGAAGGCGGATTTGCAGGGCGCCGTAATCGGCGTTCAGCTTGGCACTACCAGCGATGGTCTTGCCACCGAGTTAGAAAAGAAGGGGGATGGTACCAAGGTGGAACGCTACAACAAGGGAGCCGATGCCATCCAGGCACTCCTCCAGGGTAAGATAGATTGTATGGTGACCGATGAAGCGCCTGCCAAGGCATTCCAGCGGGTGAACCCATCGCTCCAAATCTTGCCCGAAACCTTCGATGCATCCTCTTTCGCCATCTGCGTTGGCAAGGATCATGCTGAGTTGAAGCAGTCCATCAATAATGCCATCCGCATCCTGAAAGCGAATGGCGTCATCGATTCCATCGTAAACCGACATCTGGAGCGAGGCATTGCCGTGGCGTATACGCCAAAGACTTCTGATGTGAAGAAAGTGGGACCGGAAGCCTTGCAGAAGCTGGGGTTGAAGAAGAGCCTTCGCTTCGCCACCAATGCCACCTTCGAACCTTTCGAGTATTATCAGAATGGTAAGATAGTGGGCATCGATGTGGATGTGGCGAATGCCATCGGCGATGTGCTGGGCGTGGATGTGGAGATACTCGATATGGAGTTTGATGCCATCATTACCTCGGTGCAGGCAGGCAAGGCAGATGCCGGAATCGCCGGTATCACGGTTACTCCGGAACGAGAGAAAAATATCGGATTCACCGATTCCTATGCCGATGTGCGCCAGGTAATCATGGTGAACTCGGGTGATGCGAAAGTAGCTGATGCTCAGCATGGATTCGTTGATAAGTTCAAGTCATGCTTTATCGACGATAACCGCTATCAGTATATGCTCCAGGGCTTGGGCAATACGCTCATCATCACCTTCTTCGCCATCATCCTTTCCGTGATTCTCGGCACGCTGATAGCCATCGTCCGTGCCCGCCATGAGCGCAAGGGCGACTGGAAGATTCCTAACATGATCTGCCAGTTGTACCTCACCATCATGCGTGGCACGCCAACCATGGTGCAGTTGCTCATCATCTATTACGTGGTGTTTGCGTCGGCAGATGTCAACAAGATATTTGTTGCCGTCATTGCCTTCGGCTTGAACTCAGCGGCATATATTGCCGAGGTAATCCGTTCGGGCATCATGTCGGTGGATAACGGACAGATGGAGGCGGGCAGGAGTCTCGGTCTTTCTTATGGCAAGACGATGCGCCTCATCATTCTGCCGCAGGCCTTCAAGAATGTGCTTCCGGCGATGGGCAACGAGCTTATCACCCTGCTCAAGGAAACGTCTATCAGCGGCTACATCGGACTGGTGGATTTAACCAAGGGCTCGGACATCATCCGAAGCATCACCTATGAGGCTATGATGCCATTGGGCGTAGTAGCGCTGGTTTATCTCTTCCTGGTGCTTGGCTTGAATGCCGGGGTAAGGAAGCTGGAAAAGCGATTAAGAAAGAGTGAAAGGAAATAAGGAAAGGGCAAAAGCTTTAAATGATATGGATAAAAACGAGATAATCAAGATAGAGGGACTTCGCAAGCGCTTCGGCGACAACGAGGTTCTCAAGGGCATTACCACCTCCTTCCATCAGGGCGAGGTGGTTGCCATCATTGGCCCATCGGGTTGTGGAAAGAGTACCTTCCTGCGCTCCATCAACCTGCTGGAGCAGCCCACCCAGGGCAAAATCTACATCGACGGCGTGGATATCACCTCCTGGGATGTAGACATCAACAAGATGCGCCAGCGCGTAGGCATGGTGTTTCAGCAGTTTAACCTCTTTCCCAACATGACCATCCGCCGCAACATCATGCTGGCACCCGTAGAACTGGGCAAGATGACAAGGGAAGAAGCCGATGAGAAGGCAACGGAACTCCTTACCCGCATCGGCTTGCTGGATAAGGCAGATAGCTATCCCGACAGTCTTTCGGGCGGACAGAAACAGCGTGTAGCCATCGCCCGTGCTCTGGCTATGAATCCTGAGGTGTTGCTCTTTGATGAGCCTACGTCTGCGCTCGACCCCGAGATGGTGGGTGAGGTGTTGCAGCTGATGAAGGATGTGGCTGCTGAAGGAATGACCATGGTGGTAGTAACCCACGAAATGGGTTTTGCCCGTGAAGTGGCGAATCGTGTTCTCTTCTTCAGTGATGGCTATATCACGGAAGATGGCACGCCGGATGAGGTGTTCAATCATCCGAAGTCGCCTAGACTCCAGGAATTCCTGGGGAAAGTTTTGTAGAGTTAATAGTTTATAGTTAACAATTTATAGTTTAGCTATTTATGACTATAAAACAAAAAATCCGATGCATATCTTTTTGATAGATATCCATCGGATTTTTCAACTGTTATTGTTATCAATTACTTCTTATCATGATGATTTTTCAACTGTAATTGTAATCGTAATCAATTACTTCTTATTCTCGATAATCTCCTCAGCACGCTTCAGCGCCTTGCTGATATGATCCGTGATGTTCTCCTTGCCGAGCATATTGTAGAAACCAGCCTTCTCCAACTGCGCGTTTACCTTCTCGCAAACACCAGAGAGAACCACCTGGATATCCTCTTTCTTACTCATCTCGCAGAGATTCGTAAGGTTATGAATACCTGTGGAATCAACAAACGGAACCTTGCGCATGCGAATCACACGAACCTCAGGACGGTCGCCGAACGCAGCCATCACCTCCTCAAACTTATTACCCGCTCCGAAGAAGAACGGACCGTTGATCTCGTAAACCTCCACACCCTTAGGAATCGTATAGTGCTCCAGGTTGGTAGAAAGGAAGTCATACTCCTTGTTCAAGTCAATCTCATCCTCAGTAACTGCCGTAACATCAGTGGTTTCGCTCATTCGCTTCATGAAGAGCAGACAGGCGATAATCAAGCCCACCTCGATGGCAACAGTCAGGTCGAAGATGATGGTAAGGAAGAAGGTAATCAGGAGCACGGTAACGTCGCTCTTAGGATTCTTCATCAGTGCCAGAAAACTTCTCCAGCCGCTCATGCCGTAAGAAACCACTACCAATACACCCGCCAGACAAGCCATTGGGATGTACTTGGCAAGAGGCATGAGGAACAGGAAGATGAGCAGCAATACCACAGCGTGGATGATGCCCGCTACAGGAGTCTTACCGCCGTTGTTGATATTGGTCATGGTACGGGCGATGGCACCGGTGGCAGGGATACCGCCGAAGAGGGGAGAGGCGATGTTGGCCAAACCCTGGGCTATCAGCTCGGTGTTGGAATCGTGATGGTCGCTGATTACACCGTCGGCTACGGTAGCAGAGAGCAAGCTCTCTATGGCACCGAGAATGGCGATGGTGATGGCAGGAGACACGAGGCTCTTGATGGTCTCCCAGTTCATTTCTGGAACCTGAGCCGCAGGCAACTCGTTGCTGATGGAGAAGCGGTCACCGATGGTCTCGATGCTTTCAACTCCGGCAAACTGCTTGAGCAGCAGTGCCACAACGGTCATCAGGATGATGGCGATGAGCGAACCCGGAATCTTCTTGCTGAACTTAGGAGTGATGGCGATAACCACCACGCTCACCACGCCGATGAGGGCGCACCAAGGGTCGATGGTGTCGAAACTCTGGAAGTAGACACCCCATTTCTCCAGGAAGTCAGAAGGGTTAGAAGCCAATGTCAAACCAAAGAGGTCCTTAATCTGCGTGGTGAAGATGGTTACGGCGATACCGCTGGTAAAGCCCACCACGATAGGGTAAGGGATGTACTTGATGATGGTACCTAAGCGGAGCAGTCCGAAGAGCACCAGGAAGAGACCAGCCATCAGGGTAGCGATGGTCAATCCCTCGAATCCATATTTCTGGATGATGCCATAGATGATGACGATGAATGCTCCTGTAGGTCCGCCGATCTGCACCTTGCTTCCGCCGAAGATGGAGATGATGAGACCTGCTACGATGGCGGTGATGATACCCTTCTCGGGTGTCACGCCAGAAGCGATACCGAATGCGATGGCCAGAGGCAGGGCTACGATACCAACGATGATACCTGCCATGAGGTCAGACATGAATGTTTTCTTGTTGTAGTTCTTCAAGCAAGAAAACAAACTCGACTTAATTGCTATTGCCTTCATTTAAAAAGTTTTGTTATATAAATTAATGTGATTTTGCTTCGTTATCCGAAAATCGAGTGCAAAGGTACAACTATTATTTCATATAACAAAATATTTTTTAAACTTTCTTAATGTTTTTGAACCGCAAAGGGCTCTTACTGCAGCTGCGTCATGTGGTAGCCCAGTGTCTTCAGCTGGATGGCAGCACCCATCAGATACATCTGGTGGAGGGCGGCGATGAAGCCTCGGAAGGCTGCCTCGGTGCCTGGCTCAAAGCCCTGGTGGATGAGCAGGGTATAGGTGCGGGCTGCGCATTCTGCCACGAGTGCCGATGTAGCCTTGTGCTCGTTTTCATCGAGCAGAAGAACGTTGTCGAGGATATGGTCGTCCATGTGGTCGAAGTCGATGCGGTCGCGCAGGTAGGTGTAGAGATTCTCTACCTTACTATATAGCTCCCAGTCCTCGTCCCAATACTTAGCCACGGCCATGCCCACGAACATGATCCAGCCCAGCGCCACGGTAGGGTATTTGGTGAATTCCCTCATGGCATCAGGCAGATAGGCCTCGCCAATCTTCGCCCACTGCTCCTCGATGTCCGGAGCATCGGGCAACTGCTCGTCTACCCGGTTCTTACCCGCAAGATACATGTGAAGATCCTGCTTGAAAATCTCTTCAATCTTTTTGCTTTTATTTTCCATTATCTTATTTTGTTTATTCTGTTCTGAACTTTCGCATGTGGTTCGAGAACGGGCTGAAGGCCCAAAAGCTCCTAGCCCAGGGCATCGCCCTGGGTATAATGGCAATCAGCAAGGCGCCCTGTAAGGGCAAAAGCTTTATGTTTTGTCTGGAGTTTTAAAGCTTTTGCCCTTACAGGGCGACAGGTTTGCGTCCGTAATTACCCAGGGCGATGCCCTGGGCTAGGAGCTTCTGCCCTTTCAGGGCGTGTGGAGCTTACATGCGAAACTTGAGTTCTGTTCAAATAATCTGTTCGAAACAGATGGGCCTTATGCCCTGATAAGATGCAAAGGTACGAAAAAATGGGGAGAGACGGATATGAATTAATCTTTTTTAGGATAGAAAATTCGCAAGATGCAACAGAATCTTTCATTATATTATGATAGAATTGTCAAGTGCAGTAGTCAATTTGATAGTATAAGATGTTACAACACTATCAAAATACCCGATTTTTCGATTCCCAAAACAAATAAATCTCTCGTTTTCTTCTTTATTTTATTTTTTTTTGTTAATTTTGCAGCAGCATAGAATGTATGAATAGCAAAAATAACTTCTGAAATTTCGGAGAAACGGAATAAATAACAGAATAAGTAAGAAAATCAGTTTTTAAAAAATAATATTTTTAATGTAGTTATGGCAAATGTAATTAAGTTACGTAAAGGCTTGGACATTAACCTTACGGGTAAAGCTTCCAAGGATGTAGCCATCCCTGTGGTACAGGCAGCCGAGTACGCACTCGTGCCTGCAGCCTTCGAGGGAGTTACACCTAAGGTGGTGGTGCGCGAAGGCGACCATGTCAACGCCGGAGACGCCTTGTTTGTCAACAAGGCTTGCCCAGAGGTGAAGTTCGCTTCGCCAGTGAGCGGTCAGGTTACCGCCATTGAGCGTGGTGAGCGACGCAAGGTGCTCTGCATCAAGGTGAAGGCAGACGCTGAGCAGACCTCTACGGATTTTGGTAAGAAAAACGTTGATGCCCTGGATGGCGCAGCCGTAAAGCAGGCTCTGCTCGAGGCTGGACTCTTCGGTTACATCAACCAGCTGCCTTATGCTGTATCCACCACTCCGGATACCACGCCTAAGGCTATCTTCGTTTCTGCCCTCCGCGACATGCCGCTTGCTGCTGACTTCGAGGTGGAACTCGAGGGAAATGAGCAGGCTTTCCAGACAGGTTTGACAGCCTTGAGCAAAATTGCGAAAACTTATCTTGGCGTCGGCGTAGATCAGCACTCTAATGCTCTCGGCGAGGCTAAGAACGTAGAACTCAATGTATTCGACGGACCATGTCCTGCCGGAAACGTAGGCGTTCAGGTGAACCACATCGACCCGGTGAACAAGGGTGAGGTGGTTTGGACCGTTGACCCTGCTTCGGTTATCTTCTTCGGTCGCCTCTTCCTCACCGGAAAGGTGGATCTCCACAAGAAGGTGGCTGTCGCTGGTAGCGAGATGAAGAAGGCAGGTTATGCTAACGTGCTGGTAGGTACTCCGTTGGCTGCTTTCGTTGAAGCACAGTTGAAGACCACAGCTCACGTTCGCCTTATCAATGGCAATCCGCTTACAGGCGTAAAGACCACCCTGGCTGATTACGTAGGTGGACACACCTCAGAAATCACAGCCATCCCAGAGGGTGACGATTGCGACGAGATGCTGGGCTGGATTCTTCCACGCACCAACCAGTTCTCTACCTCCCGTTCCTATCTCTCATGGCTCTTCGGCAAGAACAAGGAGTACAACCTCGATGCCCGCATCAAGGGTGGCGAGCGTCACATGATCATGAGCGGCGAGTACGATCAGGTTCTCCCTATGGATATCTTCGGTGAGTATCTCATCAAGGCAATCATCGCAGGCGATATCGACAAGCAGGAGCAGCTCGGTATCTACGAGATTAGTCCTGAGGACTTTGCGGTAGCTGAGTTCGTGGATAGCTCTAAGCTCGAATTGCAGAAGATAGTACGCCAGGGCTTGAACACCCTGCGCAAGGAGAACGCTTAGTTTTAGTTTACAGTTGATAGTTTATAGTTGATAGCAATGCTGCTAAACCCCTATAAACTCTTAACTATTAATTATTATAATAATGAGTGCATTAAGAAATTATCTCAATAAGATAAAGCCTAACTTCCAAGAGGGAGGTAAGCTGCATGCCTTCGAGAGCGTCTTCGATGGTTTCGAAACCTTCCTGTACGTGCCAAACAAGACAGCGAAGAGCGGAGCCCATATCCATGACTCTATCGACTCGAAGCGCATCATGAGCTTTGTGGTAATCGCCCTGATTCCTGCATTGCTCTTCGGTATGTATAATGTGGGATACCAGAATTTCAAGGCTGCAGGTACACTGGATGCTGCCAGCTTTATCGAGGTCTTCGGCTTCGGATTCCTGGCTGTCCTCCCTAAGTTGCTGGTTAGCTACATCGTGGGTCTCGGCATCGAGTTTGCCTGGGCTCAGTGGAAGCACGAGGAAATCCAGGAGGGTTACCTCGTCAGCGGTATCATCATCCCGTTGATCATTCCTATCTCTACACCATTGTGGATGCTCGCCCTGGCGTGCGCCTTCGCAGTTATCTTCTGCAAGGAAATCTTCGGTGGCACCGGTATGAACATCTTCAATGTGGCTGTGGGTGCCCGCATGTTCCTCTTCTTCTCATATCCATTGGCTATGAGTGGTGATAAGGTCTGGGTGGCTAAGGATGCTATCTTCGGTCTGGGTAACACCCTGCCTGATGGCTTCACTGCTGCTACTCCTCTCGGCCAGCTGGCTCAGGGCAGCATGCCTTCAGCTAGTCTCTGCGATTCTATCATCGGTTTCATTCCTGGCTGTATCGGTGAGACATCAGTCATCGCCATCGCCATCGGTGCCATCATCCTTCTCTGGACAGGCATCGCATCATGGAAGACCATGGGCAGCGTATTCGCAGGCGGCATCGTGATGGCCCTCATCTTCCAGGCTCTCGGCATGACACCTATCGCCTGGTATGAGCACATCGTTCTCGGTGGTTTCTGCTTCGGAGCCGTATTCATGGCTACCGACCCTGTAACCTCTGCCCGTACAGAGAAGGGTAAGTACTTCTACGGATTCTTCATCGGTGCCATCGCCGTTATCGTACGTGTGATGAACCCAGGTTATCCAGAGGGTATGATGCTCGCTATCTTCTTCGGCAACATGTTTGCTCCACTCATCGACTACTGTGTAGTTCAGGGCAACATCTCACGCCGTGCTAAACGTGCTATTAAATAATGTAGGAGGAATGTAGATATGAAGACAAATTCAAATAGCTATACTATTATCTATTCGGTTATCATCGTGGTAATCGTGGCATTCCTGCTTGCGTTCGTGTCTTCTTCGCTGAAGGCAACACAGGATGCCAACGTGGCACTTGATACTCAGAAGCAGATTCTCAACTCGCTGAACCTGCGCGACCTTGACAACGCTACTGCGGCTGCCAAATATAAAGAGGTGGTGAAGGAAGAGAAGGAGAAGGACGGTATGAAGTATTACGAGTGCGAGATTGATGGTCAGAAGAAGACTGTTTACTCTGTAAAGGGTATGGGTCTCTGGGGCGGCATTTCAGGCTTCATCGCCGTGGATGCTGACAACAACACCATCTATGGCGTATATTTCAACCACGAAGGCGAGACAGCCGGACTCGGTGCTGAAATCAAGGACAACTTGAAGTGGCAGCAGAAATTCCAGGGCAAGAAGATTCACAAGGATGGAGTAGAGGGCATCGCTCTGGGCGTTGAGAAAGACGCTCCTGCCGGCGACCCTAACAATGTGGATGCCGTTACCGGTGCTACATTGACATCCGACGGTGTGGATGCCATGCTCAAGGAAGGTCTTGCTAAATTCATTAAATAATTAAGCGAAATTATGGCATTATTTAGTAAACAAAATAAGGAGGCATTCATCAAGCCACTGAACGGCGACAACCCTGTGCTCGTCCAGGTGCTTGGTATCTGTAGTGCCCTGGCTGTTACTTCCCAGCTGAAGCCAGCCATTGTGATGGGACTTGCCGTTACTATCATCACGGCATTCTCTAACGTGATTATTTCCATCATCCGCAACACCATCCCTCAGCGCATCCGTATCATCGTCCAGCTGGTGGTAGTTGCTGCCCTGGTTACCATCGTGAGCCAGGTGCTGAAGGCTTTCGCCTACGACGTGAGCGTGCAGCTCTCCGTGTATGTGGGTCTGATCATCACCAACTGTATCCTGATGGGTCGCTTGGAGGCGTTTGCCATGATGAACAAGCCTTGGCCTTCATTCCTCGATGGTGTAGGTAATGGTTTGGGTTACGCCCTCATCCTCGTGATTGTGGGTGCTGTTCGTGAGTTCCTGGGCCGCGGCTCTTTGCTCGGTTTCCAGCTGATTCCAGAGGGAGCTTACGACTTTGGATATGTTAACAACGGTATGATGACCATGCCAGCCATGGCATTGATTCTCGTTGGATGTGTAATCTGGGTACATCGTGCCTATATTTATAAGGAGGAGAAGTAAGATGGAGCACGCAATAAGTTTGTTTTTCCGTTCGATTTTCGTCGATAACATGATCTTCGCCTACTTCCTGGGTATGTGTTCATACTTGGCAGTATCCAAGAACGTGAAGACCTCTTTGGGCTTGGGCTTGGCAGTAACCTTCGTGTTGCTCATCACCGTGCCTGTAGATTACCTGTTGCAGACCAAGGTGCTCAGCGCCGACGGCATTCTGGGTGTTGACCTCACTTACCTGAGCTTCATCCTCTTCATCGCCGTCATCGCCGGTATCGTGCAGCTGGTCGAGATGATTGTAGAGAAGTTCTCACCATCGCTCTATGCAGCGCTGGGTATCTTCCTGCCATTGATTGCCGTAAACTGTGCCATCATGGGTGCATCGCTCTTCATGCAGCAGCGCATCCTGATGGAGCCTACCAATACTCAGGCTATCACCTCTGTATGGGATAGCATCGTTTATGCCGTAGGTTCCGGTCTGGGTTGGACTCTCGCCATCGTTCTGATGGGAGCCATCCGCGAGAAGATGCAGTATTGCGACGTGCCAAAGCCATTGCAGGGACTCGGCATCACATTTATCACAGTAGGCCTCATGGCAATGGCTATGCTTTGCTTCTCAGGCTTGAAAATCTAAAATAGGAGGACTATAGATATGGGTAATACATCATTTATATTGGCTAGTATCGGAGTTTTCCTCGTGGTGATTCTCCTGCTGGTTATCATCCTGCTCGTGGCTAAGAAGTATCTGAGCCCTAGCGGAAATGTAAATATCGAAATCAATGGCGACAAGACCATCAACGTGCCTCAGGGCAGCAGTTTGATGACTACGCTGAATGAGAACGGCATCTTCCTGCCTTCTGCCTGCGGCGGTAAGGCAAGCTGTGGCCAGTGTAAGGTTCAGGTGCTCGAGGGCGGCGGCGAGATTCTCGATTCAGAGAAGCCTCACTTCACCCGCAAGCAGATTAAGGACCACTGGCGTCTGGGATGCCAGTGCAAGGTGAAGGGCGACCTGAAGATCAAGGTGCCTGAGAGCGTGATGGGCGTGAAAGAGTGGGAGTGCGAGGTTATCTCCAACAAGAACGTTTCATCATTTATCAAGGAGTTCAAGGTGGCTCTGCCTCCAGGCGAGCACATGGACTTCGTTCCGGGTTCTTACGCTCAGATCAAGATTCCTGCATACGACTGCATCGATTACGACAAGGACTTCGACAAGGATCTCATTGGCGAGGAGTACATCGGAGCATGGAAGAAGTTCAACATCTTCTCTCTCAAGGCTCACAACCCAGAGCCTACCGTTCGTGCTTACTCTATGGCGAACTATCCTGACGAGGGTGACATCATCACCCTGACCGTACGTATCGCCACAACTCCATTCTTGCCACGTCCACAGGTAGGATTCCAGAACGTACCAACAGGTATCGCTTCTTCTTACATCTTCTCATTGAAGCCAGGCGACAAGGTAATGATGAGTGGTCCTTACGGCGACTTCCATCCTAACTTCACATCAGGCAAGGAGATGATCTGGATTGGTGGTGGTGCCGGTATGGCTCCATTGCGTGCGCAGATTATGCACATGACCAAGACCCTGCACACCACCGACCGTGAGCTTCACTTCTTCTACGGAGCGCGTGCATTGGGTGAGGCGTTCTTCCTGGAGGATTTCTGGGAGCTTGAGAAGGAATTCCCTAACTTCCACTTCCATCTTTCATTGGACCGCAAGGACCCAGTGGCAGATGCTCAGGGCGTGAAGTACTACGAGGGCTTTGCAGTTAACTGCATCCGTGATACCTACTTGAAGGATCACGAGGCACCAGAGGATTGCGAGTACTATCTCTGCGGACCTCCAATGCTGATCAAGACCGTAACAGATTATCTGGATTCTCTGGGAGTAGATCCTGAGAGTATCATGTACGATAATTTCGGATAAAAGAAATCTTTCCCTTCCGGAAGGCTTTCCGGAAGGAGACTTTTCGGAAAGAGAATTTTCGGAAAGAGATTATAAAAATAAAAGCGATGCTTGCATGAATTTGCAGGCATCGCTTTTTGTTTAGTATATATCATTTTACAGAACTTTCGCATGTGGTTCAAGTACGGGCTGAAGGCCCAGAAGCTCCTAGCCCAGGGCATCGCCCTGGGTACGCGCCAGCAGTTAGCAATGCGCCCTTACAGGGCGACAAACTTGCGTCCATGATTACCCAGGGCGCTGCCCTGGGCTAGGAGCTTCTGCCCTTTCAGGGCGTGTGGGGCTTACTTGCGAAACTTGAGTAGAATACTTTAGAACGGCAAGCTATAGCCTGGCAATACTTTTAGAATGGCTTCGCTTATTCTGTGATGGCAGAAAGGGGTTAAAATGCATTAAAATGTTTGCAGGTTTTGGAATATTGGTGTATATTTGCAGAAAAATTTGAATGGCTTATGAAATATTTGGATCCTAAGGCCGATTTGACCTTCAAGAAAGTGTTTGGCGAACATCCCGAGCTGGTGAAAAGTTTGCTTAACGCCCTTCTTCCTTTTAAGAGTAAGGAAGAAGAAATCACTTCTGTGACCTATCTCACTCCAGAGATGGTTCCCCAGACTCCCACACGAAAATTCAGCATCGTGGATGTGAGATGCGAGGATGCTCAGGGGCGTCAGTTTATTGTTGAGATGCAGATGGTTTGGTCGGCGGAGTTTAAGCAGCGAGTTCTCTTCAATGCTTCCAAGGCCTACGTGAAGCAGCTGAACAGAGGGGAAGATTATGCTCTTCTGAAGCCAGTTTATTCCCTCAATCTTGTTAATGAGGTTTTTGAGCCAGAACTTGATGACTATTACCACTATTATCATCTTGTTCATGAGGAGCATACTGATAAGGTGATAGATGGTTTGCATCTGGTATTTGTAGAATTACCGAAGTTTACACCTCATACATTTACAGAGAAGAAGATGCAGGTTTTGTGGCTTAGATATCTGACAGAAATCGATGAGAAGACGAAGACTGTTCCCGCTGAATTGCTTGCCAATCCGGAGATTGCCAAGGCTGTATCAGAAATAGAAGAGTCTGCTTATACCGAGGAGGAACTTCTTGGTTATGATGATTTCTGGGATGCTGTGAGTGTAGAGAAGACGCTTGCTGGCAGGTTGGAGCGTTTGACGAAGGCTAATGATGATGCTAAAGAGAAGCTTAAGGTAACTTCTAGTCAGTTGGAAGCAACTTCTAGTCAGTTGGAAGCAACTTCTAGTCAGTTGGAAACAACTTCTAGTCAGTTAAAGGAAGCTGAAGAACAGAGAAAGGAAGCTGAAGAACAGAGAAAGGAAGCTGAAGAACA
>OGCP01000124.1_pt1 | contig 68290 bp, 85 predicted proteins | sample 1570191 | NCBI WGS metagenome assembly OGCP01 (sample SAMEA2582180, study PRJEB24529) | metagenome | biome: Human gut stool | place: China | collected 2011
ACTTCCTCTTATCCTCATCCTTCTCCTTATCCTTAAAATGTATTCCTTTGTAAATTACTCGCACATATTTAGTTATGTAGCAAAGGAAAACGAAAATATCGCGGGATAGCGCAGTCTGGCAGCTCGCCGGGTTCATAACCCGGATGTCGGGGGTTCGAATCCCTCTCCCGCTACTCTGTAACTGATGAGGATTGGGAATGATTCTCGATCTTGGGAATGATCCTCGATCGGCAAAAAGAATCTCTGTAAATGCGCAGAGCATTAGTTACAAACAAAATAACTGGTGCTAGGCATGTGCCTTCCCGCTTAAATCCTGGTCAGGGCGCCGGGAGCCAGTTACAAAATAATATGCGTAGTGACATAATAATTGAGCCGTACGGTATATGCGTAAACGGTATCCTACTATTGAATACGTATATATTCAATTATATGGAATGTCTGAATAGTTCCGGATGGTAAGTATAAGTATTTGTTCTGATAATATATGTGTGTGGTAGGAAACAGACAGAAAACTGAACAGAGAAAGTGCTGAGAGTAAGGATATTAGCTTGGTTCGAATCCGAGCCTACGCACTCACTGATCTCAATCAGTAAAAACAATAATTCAGAAAGGATGTAAACCATTATGTTAAGATCATTTAGTTTTAAAAACGAAAACACATTTAAGACAGAACAAACATATGCGGATGGGTATATGTTTAAAAATGATGCTTACAAATATGGAAAACGTTCAGTATATTCAAATAATCGAGCCAAAAACAAGATAACACAAAAGCATTCAGACTAATGAATGTATCGCGACCGGACATTAGGAGCCAGCTGCTTGTGTATCGAAATTTTGGTGCACGAGTTGTTAGGCTCCTATTTTATTGGTCGCAAATATCAGTGATAACAATCATAATATATGCATCATTCGTATAGAGGTCATTACGCCGGTCTTCCAAACCGGATACGTCGGTTCAATTCCGACATGGTGCTCTCATCTGTGGCGGCACATACCCACGGTGAACAAAAACAAAATAGAAACGAGGATTGGAAATAGGCACTTCCTTCCTCGACTGTACCTGTAGCTCAGTTGGTAGAGCAACCGGCCTTTAACCGGTAGGTCGTGAGTTCGAGTCTCACTAGGTGCACTTATGCTTTGTTAGCACAATTGATATCGTATCTTCGGTTCTGTTGAACCTCGATGTCAATCAAGCACACCACGAAGCTTTAGCTTCGTGTGCACTTGATTCCGAAAACAGCAAAAATAAAGAAGGTTTTCAGTCGTTAGAAAACTGGAAAAAGAAACCGCATCTCAGTTACAAAGTAAGAGATAATCTGCAGATTAACGGAAAACGAATACCTTTTGCCGACATCACAACGTTTGTTTTAAAAGATGGTTTTTATATACCTGCATTCTGTTGTGAAAAAATCAAAGAGGATGATATAAAAATAGATATGATCCCGTTTCTTTGTGTCGGAATGTCAGAACTTACAGCAATGAGTATCACAAAGGAATCGTATGATAAGGAACTACCTGTAGATCTTCCAGATTTGACAAGATGGGATCACTATGATTTAGAAGACTATAAACGTGTTCGAAATGAATTAGGCCCTGATTCATTAACGGATAACAAAAACCCAATGTACATACCACTCAATATGACCTCCAGATTTGTTGACTACCGATATGAATGGATTTGCGAATGTGCGCAATCTTTGTATCTGCAATCAAGACTGTCAGAGAAGGAGTTTATGTCATCACTTATGGATTGCGTAGATGGATTGTACAACACTGGACTTCCATTTTTCCTTGGTATTAGTATGACTGATAAGGAGAGATTAGGTTCAAATCAATTAAACTTGTTTGATGGATTAAAACCTAACTCTCCAAAGCAAGCACATCACGAAGCTTTAGCTTCGTGTGTACTTGATACCGATCACAAAAACACATTATACAGTCTTTTCCCGAACTTACAACAGTATCCGAAAGAAGGTATGGTGTTTAAGAAAATGGGATATTGCGTGAACGACGATAAATATTATATTTCTGATTGTCGCGGGTTATCTATTTATGCCTTCTTAATTGTTATGTATGCCATATATGAAGTATTCGGAGATACCAAAATACTTGGTTCACATATTTTGGAACACGGTATGGATCATGACGAAATAAACGATTGTCTTTCTTATAACTTGTTATCGTGTTTCAAAAACTGTTTGGGAAACGATTTCATTGGTAAATACTTCGAACTCGGCAGATTCCATATCAGTAAATGTTCCTATGAGGGAAATTATTATGTGATCGGACATATGAGATCGGTTGCAACTGGCTCAAAAATGATAAAAGGCGTTCCAAAACAGCAATACGAAAATGAGATTGTATTCAGAAAAGCATTTGGAATGCAGAGAACCGCAAATTATAACAGAGACGGACACGATGATACAGGGATCCATTATTTTTCTGTTTTTGAACTGCTTGGATTTTTGGATCGGAGTTTCAATGTGGATGCTGTCGTAGATGCTGCAGAATCACAGCGTTTGATTTCTGATACCGAACGACAGATCAAAAAGCTGGTTTCAGAAAACGAACGGCTGATATCTATAGCCGCCGATTACAAACAATTAAAATCAAAAGAAACCGAAAAATCGGACTACCAAAAGCTGTTGGCGGACCGAGATAAGCGGATTAAAGAGTTAGAGTATCAATTATCTGTAAAATCCGGAATCATAGAAAACATGACACAGGAACTTAAAGAAGAAAAAACAAAGAATCGGAATATTTTCTTGGAAGAAACAGTTGAGAACGAAGATTTTGCCTCCGAAATATCCGTATCCCAAGCTGAAATGATCGATTATTTGAACAATTTCCGGATACTAATGATCGGAGGCAGAAATGATCTTCTCGATAAATTAGCAGACATGGGTTGGACAAATGTTGATCAGCTAACAAAAGAGAATACAAATGCTGTTGGGTCAAAAACAGATTTCTTTTGTGTGAATACAAAGTTTGTAGCACACCGGCTTGTCTGTATGGTAGAAAGTGCATATCCGGATCGAAGGGATCAGATGTTGTATTATAACGGAACGAATCCGGATAAATTAATTCAGGTATGTTATCAGTTTGTGAAAAACTGGATGAATTGATCTGTGAAATATTTAGAAAGAAATCATAAGGCTGACGAGTTTTTGAATTCGTGAGCCTTATCTTTTGTGTACAAAAAATTATTCATGTAGTATTTCGATAAATGGAGGTGCAGTGTATGAGTCACGAACAGGATAACAGCAAAACAGAATGCGATCATTATTGTCATTCCTGTATTCACAACATAACGGAAGAAAAAGATGGTCTTTACTACCATAAATGCAGATCAAAAACAGAGACAAAAACAAAGAATTCTAAAACTGGAGGTCACGGTTATGATATGTGACAAATGTGGAATAGAAAATAATACAGTAAGGTCGGTTACCATAAACGAACGAGACGTGAATATTTGTTCCGATTGCATCAATAAGATTGGAGATATCCATTCGATTGGTTTCCGTTCTGTTTCTGATCATATTTCGGATGCGGCTACAGAGAAAACATATGTATATCTTAAAACTTTGCATCCAGGATATTTCGGAAACGCAGACAGAATCAAAATAGAATACAGGCAGAACAACAAAAATATGTCTCGTAAAGAATGGGACCTTATAGCAAAACTGGATGTTGTTGCGTCTGTAATGAATTTTAAGCGTGATCAATACGGAGACTACAGACGTTTTGTAATCGATTGTTTGAACGATGAATCTTCGGAATATCATAGAAAAGCTCGTATGTATTTCGATGCTTTGGTTCCGGTTTCCAAAGAAGAGTTTCCAAAGAAGAATTTGAAAAAATGACATTAAAAGAAGTTTGGAGCAAATAGTTTTGCATGCGACCGTCTGGTTACATATTTAAGATAACAAAATAAATGCATGCAAAATACTTAGTAAAAGGAGGATTCAAAATGAAATGTGAAATTTGTGGAAACGAAAAAGATGTTGCAAAAGTGATGATCAACGATAAGGAAATGCAGATATGTGCCGATTGTATGAGTAAGATAGGCGAAGTCCATTCTTTTGGATACACAGTAAAAATCGGCAACAAACCAGTACCGGATGGAGAACAGAAGGTAACAAATGTGTATTTTAAAACAACGCATCCGGAATACTTTGCAAACGCGGATACCATCAAACTTTCATACGGGTATACCGGAGATGGTGATGGAGATGCAGATCTAACTCAAGAAAAATGGGAGTTCAAAGGAAAACTCGATCTTATTGCTCCATTAATGGGTATCGAACGTGATGAGGCGATGAATTATCTCAAACTCATTGTCGAGTATCTGTCAAATGAAACATCAAAGTTTCATGAAGAAGCGTGGAAGTATTATGACAGTCTGATTTCAATCAGTGAAGAAGAATACGAAGCCGGTCATAATGATTCAGAGGAGGACGAGTAAGTTGAAAGCAGCAGAAGCAAAAGTTGGAACAAAAGTGTTATACCTGGATATCAGAAATGGTCAGATTCTGAAAGGTGTTATCAAAAGCGATCTAATACTTGCTCCGCCCGGGTTATGCGTAATACTAGATTTAGAAGAACCCGGAAGAGGAGACACAGTTGCTTTACTTAGCAATTTGTATACAACGAAGAAAGAACTTGCGGATGATGTAGAAAAAGAGAAATCCGAATACGTAAACGATGTAAGCAAAAATATCAATACGTTGGAAGACCTGCTTCGTTTTACATTCAATGTCGCAAAAGAAAACAACTGTTTTGAGTCCGGTTCGTCTTATAACGAAAAATGTGCAATCCAGACAATTGCAGCAGAAAAGTTTGGAATTAACTTGGATTAACAAAAAGAAGGCATCTTGTTTGAGGTGCCTTTCTTTGTTTCTGAGGATAATACAAAACGTTTTATCACATATTTAGGATAACAAAATAAATGAAAACAAGGAGGATTAAACATGAAAGGAACAGAAGTCAAAAGAATGGAAACGTTACATTATTGTGATCCTGATCAGTTACAAATCGGAGATACCGTCGGATATGTAGAATGTACCTGTATTGGTCGGGATCATGCGATTGTAAGAACAGAGATTACAGAAGCCAAAATCGTAAACAAAATCACGGAATCCGGAATAGAGTACATTATCTTTCACAACAAAGATGGATACGTAATAGAGTTTACAAAAGAACAGGCAGCAGACAATCTTGTTTATCTGGATGATGCCGCAAAGAAAGAGAACGAATTATATGCATTATCCTTAAAATGCGACAGAATGATTCGTGATCTTGAAAACGAAGTAGCTCCTGACGGATTACCTTTGTTTAAACTGTTCTGGGCAGACGAAGATAGTCTAAATCGAATCGATGAACTCCTTACATATTTGACGCAGAAATATCTGGACGGCAAAGAAAAAGGAGAAACATCAGCTTGGACATGGTAAAACAAAACAAAAGACGTCTCAAATGTGGGCGTCTTTTGTTTGTCTGCGATGGCGAAATACATATTTAAGATAAGAGAACAACAAACACGAAAAGGAGAATTGATATGAATGAAGACGAAGTACAGAAAACGAATGATTTCAAACCAGATGACATCGTATACCATTATGAGCACTGGCGTGATTCCATTATTAAGTGCCAGGTTTTAAAGATAATGGAACACAATATCGTAAAGTGTGAACGCTTAGAATCTGTTAATTGTAATGGAGAAAAGATTTCTACTGATTTTGGTTATGATACGTTATCTGGTAATAAGTTTTTCGCAACAGCATTAGACGCCTATAACGATTACTGGATCGATTTTTCATCCAGAGTTCGAAAACTGTGTGGCGAAATTAAAACAATCGAGGACTTGATTGTTTTCCCTACGAAATACTCTATTACAACAGATGAACGATTTGAATCTTGTAATGTCGCTTTTATGGCATACAAAATTCGTGCGAAAGAACTTGCAAATGTAGATATCGAGGATCAATATTTAAGGCCAAAATACAAAACGATACCGCCAGAATACGAATTACCGGTATGAGGTCAAGTCTTGGAAAACAAAATCGGGTAAAACATACAGAAAGGGGACGATCATCATGATTGTTTCCTTTCTTTGTGTGCATACACTCGGTCACATATTTAGGATAACAAAATGTTTTACACACGAAAAGGAGGAAACAAATATGAGTAAATCATTAACATTCTTATCACCAGAGGAACTAAAAGTAGGAGATACTGTCGGTATTGTTTTCTGGATTCCCGCAGGTTGGTCTCGTTATTACAGACACCCATGTGTTGAAAAAGCAACTGTTGAAAAGATCAGCGCAAAACGAAAATCATTTAAGATTGGAGATAGGACATTTTCGGACAAGGATATCTATGATCGTATTGTTGTTTATAACGATATCGCAATGACTGAAAACGAACTGGCATTGAAGTATAAGAAATGCAGCGATCTGAAATACAAACTGGAGAACTCAAAATCCAAGTATGGAAATTTGTTAATCACCTTGGAATCGCTTGATGACGAAGATTTGGATAAAGTCATGGAGTTACTTAGTTATCTGGACGACAAATATCGGACGGCAATATTAACACAAACACCATTATGTTAAAGCGAAATGAGGTGAATGTATGAGAATCGAACAGATAACTGACAACGGCAAAACATATGTAAATGTCTTTGTTGACAAAACCACAAATAATGGAGTGCTGCGATTTGGTCACGAAATCTCAGTCAGTTTCTTGAAAGAAAAAAGACAATCTGATATTTGAGTCAGCATGGCATTGTGGCGTCAGCGAAATGGAATGGAATTCTTCAGAAGAGAATTCATTTGAAGAAACATTTCCGGGGTTACTAAGCAAAATGAGAACTGAAATACTAAAAACAGAGTGAACACAAAATAAGGAGTGGTTATAATAGCTGCTCCTTGTTTTTGTATTCCAAACTTTGAAACCATATTTAGGATAACAAATAATATCTCATTTACGGAAAAGGAGGAGACAATATGAGTTCATCAACAGCAATTATCTATGGTAGAGGTTTCGAAACTAACAAAATTCGTTTCAAAACGGTATTGCAATTCATCAAAAACCACTATCAAACAATTCAAAGCAACATCCCGAACGGTAACTTCATTGTAAAACAGGCTCTGGAAATTAACCTCGATTTGATCCCGGATGATTTCGAAGCAAAAGATTACGAAGACCTTCCGATTCCTGCTTTGAATCTTGTTAGACCAGTATTGTATAACATTTGGGAGATAAATGAAATCTTAGAAATGGAAGAAATGTACCCAGTGATCATTGCAGAAGTTATCGCTAACGAGACAAATATACGGGTACAATTTGAGCATGGACAAAAAGAGTGTGAAGGAGAGCCAAGTATTTTGTTTGCAGAATGTACCCCATGGCATCTCAACAAGACAGAAAAAGCATTGAATACGACGGCTGAATTTGATGCAATTTTAGAACCTTATCTCAAAGAACTTGGTCTTGGTATTTCTGATATCGATAATCTGAAAATCGAGTACTATTGATAATCACAAACCAGGGGGGCGACACTGATAGTTGCTCCTTGATTTTGTATGCGGATGATTAGTTCCATATTTAGGATAACAAAATAAACGCATACAAGGAGGAGATCAATATGCATGAACAAATTATTAAATTTGTAGATGAAAACGTGGATGGAAATGGAACAGATATCATAACCATGGCAAGTGTATATGGCAAAGATATGCGTGTTTCTTTGTAGGAGGTGTCGATTTGAAAAGGCAGAATGTTAATAGAAAAAATAATATGATGGAAACAAGAATCAATGGAATTAACGAATTTGCAAAGGAAACAGCAAGTAATCTTCTTAAAAAATATCCAGATATTGATTTTTACGATTTGATGTTTCAATTTGAAATGCAATTCAGACATGAATACTCGAAGGCTATGTTAAAAGAAACATCAGACTAAATTCGCATTTACTTTGGAAATTGAGGAAAGAGTGGCTATAATGGCTGCTCTTTTTCTATGTCGCCGTCTCACACATATTTAGGACATAGGGAACAATGAGAGTTCGTTTTCTCGGTTCCTGAATAAGCGGACATGATCTAATCAGAATCCTCTGTTCGCATTCAAAGAAGGAGATCACTTTATGAAGAAAACCTATGTACTTGACACAAACATCCTGATGACAAGTCCGAATGCATTGTTCGGATTCGCTGACAATGATGTCGTAATCACCGGAACCACATTGCAGGAACTCGACGCACACAAAGGCGATCCTGGAGAACGCGGATACAACACAAGAGAAACCGTTCGTCTTCTGGAATCACTTAGAAAACAGGGATCATTGATCGAAGGTGTTAAAACCTGGGACGGAGGTCGCATTATGCTGGAGCCTGACATGGTTGACGCTTCCGTACTTCCAACCGGATACAATATTGAGGTTCCTGATAATCGTATCATTGCAACTGTACTCAAAATGGGTCAGAGCGAAAAGTATCAGATGCCGGTAATTTTGGTGACCAATGATCTGTCTATGAAAATCAATGCATCCGCTTGTGGCGCTCTCGTTGAAGGGTATCGAAACGAAAGTATCGAATCCAGTTCGAACGAACAGTATTCAGGAAAACGTTTTATTGATACAGTAACAGACGAGGATATCGATAACTTATATGCAGCAGGTAAAGAGGGAGTAGGATCTGTATTTACAGGAGCCGATGACCTGGTAGAAAACGAATATTTGATCATGAAAGGAGCAAGTAAATCCGCTATCGGAATCCATCGTAATGGGCGCATTTATATTGTAGATGCAAAAAGTGTTCCAGCTTATCGTGATATTAAACCAAGAAATGCATCACAAAGAATGTTAATGCATGCATTAAACGCCCCGGTTGATGAGATTCCTCTTGTAATTGCAAAAGGACCTGCCGGAACCGGAAAGACAATGTTAGCAATTGCATGTGGGCTTGCTCATACTTATAACAAACTTTCCAGATCGTCTAACAGATACGAAGACAATGATTATGATCAGATTCTTATCACAAGAAGTAACACAATCTCTGATAATGATCTCGGTTTCCTGCCAGGTGATCTCGAAGAAAAGATGTCTCCGTTAGTAGCACCGTTTATGGACAACATGCAGACAATCTTTGCCGGAAAAGAACACGATCTTGCTACTGCAAAACAACAGATCGATTTTGTTATGGAACGAGGTTTTGTGCGAATCGAAGCTGTTGGTTATTTACGTGGGCGATCCATTTCAAGATCCTATTTAATCGTCGACGAAGCTCAGAACTTAACTGTAAATCAGGCTCTGGAAATCGTAACAAGAGCAGGCGAAGGAACAAAGGTCGTCCTTCTTGGGGATCCGAATCAGATCGACGCCAGATATCTGGATAAAAGAAACAATGGACTTGTATTTACGGCAGAAAAGATGAAAGGCTCACCACTGTGTGCACAGATCACATTTGAAGAAGATGAAGCTCAGCGTAGTGCACTATGTATCGAAGCTGCAAAACGACTGACTGTACACTAAGAAACACAAGGCACAGGATGTGAATATTTAGTTTATCTCCTGTGCCTTCCATAAATTAAAGGAAGGATGATCACGATGGCATATAAATTCACACAGTATGGTGATGGGTTTAAAATATTAGGCAAATATGAAGGATGGCATTATGGTATATGGATTGATTGTATGCCAAAATCATTTGTGTTCCTAAAACCCATAAATGATAAGGATTTTGTGTTTGCATGTGCAGATTCAATGCGAGCACACGACAGCGACATCTTTTGTGGAAAAATGAAATTATCATGGATTAAATGTATAAACCATGAATTCATTGAAATATCGGCAGAAGAGGCACAAAAACTTTTGGATGAAAAATTATCTGTATATGATTCCATCCCACGCCCCAAAATTGGAGAAACTATATTGGTTCGATTACCAATATCTGATGAATGGGAGGAAATGAAAGTCACTGATTATTGTAATAATGAATATGGATATGAGTTAAGGGTTGATGGGTGTTATGGGGATTTTTCCATCGAACTTGGACAATACAAGACAGAATGGAAATTAAAAGAGAATGATTAAGGAAGGAGATTTTTATGAGTGAAAAATATATCTTGAGAACAGAAACAAATACGTTATATCTCGACAACCTAACACAAAAAGAAGAATTCGTCTACGTTGAAGGTACTGGTATTCTGTATCGAATTCTGGAAGACGACGAGATGGAGCTGCAACCAGATGCCTTATTAGATACTTCTGACAATAGCGAAAAGCAAAAACGATTATGCCAGTATGGACACTTTCAAAGTGCAGAAAAGGCATTCCATTGTGTGGAATACAACAAAGCTGCTGCAAACGAAATGCTGGAAGAGTTGAAAAAGATGGATGCAGAAAACGAAGACAAACAGGATAATGCAGAACCAGTATCCGAAATTAATGAGACGCCAAAAACATACACGGCATCGTATTTGTTCAATTATTTCGGAGGCGATCATGTGGGAGATAAACTGATTACTGGCGTCGGTTTCGATGTAGCTTTCCGACCATACAAAGATAACAAGTTGGTTCAGTTCCGATCAGAGAAAGAAACCTATTTCTATATTGAAGAGAAATCAAGACTGATCGGTATTAGAAGAACAGCGGTCTACATTACCGACGCTGTGAAAGTATCTTTCGATCGTGACAAATTAGTAAAACTTACGCGAAATGAAGATATGATCAGAATCATTTGTGATCATTTTGGATGGAATCGATTAGATATCGAAATTGTTGGTTATGAATTAGATTACGCAGAGTCAAAATGGATGTCGGCTCCATGGTATTGTGGTAAAGATATATGTATCAAATTCATGGAAGAACACAAGGATTACTTAGATATTACAGATAATAGAAACGCACAATGTCCGGCATACGGATGGCTGGAAGAATAATGGAGGAAAAATTGGATGGATGAAAAGTTTAAGGAACTTATTGGCAGACTAAAAAAAGCAACAACAAAAGAAGAAATTATCAAGTGTAAGTCAGAGGTAATGGATTTGTTTGATTCATATGCTACAAATATAGCCGGAAAACTTCCGTTTAGAACATGTTTTGATGATATAAAAATGCTTTATGATGTGGAACTAGCAATGACAGCATATTATGCATTTCCTTATCAGCAAGCAGGGTTTCCGTTTCTGGAAAAGCACAATCCAAAAACTATTGAAATTATCCAGATAACTGTATTGTTTTACACAATGCAGATTATCACCCTTTTAGAAAATGGATATTTTGATAAAATGTCTTTATGCGAATATAATGATATCAATGCAGATACTCTTGACTTCTGCGGTGATATAGATTTTTGTGTTAAATATTCAAAAACTCTGTTTCAGGATTTATTCTACTATTTGGATGCCGTACAATTTGATAGTGAGAGAGCAGGAAATTATAGCGAAAGAGTTGTAGTTGTATATCTTGCGCATGAGAATGAATGTGATATGCTCTATATTGATGATGAGAAGTATGAAACGATGTTGGATACCATATATAGTAATCTCTCAGAAAGTAAATACAAAAACATCATTGATGGAATCTTAGGTATTTACAAGATGCGTTTTACCAAGATGCAGTATTTGCTGGAATATCAACCGATGTTTATAAGAGTGGCACATAAATACATATATTATGTCAAGTCATAGGATGGAAGTAAGTGGAAATTATATTTTATGGAAACACACAGTGTCCGGTCTACGGATGACTGGAAGAATAATTAGGAGAGAGATTATGATTACAGATACAATCAGTACAATACAGCAGTTCGTAAAAAACGGCGGCAGATATAAAAAAGACAGAGAACCAGTATGTGGTGAACCTTTTTATGGGAAATATATGGCGCAGCTCGTCAAAAGAGACTATGAATTAGGTGATAAGATACAGGTAGAAATGGATAACGGCGAGGTATACAGCGGACTTCTAATGAGGAATACATGGTGTGATATAGATTTACTTGTATCCGGAAGTAAGATTTGGAAAAACAGACAGAACCTGAAATATTTCTATTTTAATAACATAAAAACAATAACATTGATTGAAAAGCGAAACCAGGAGTTTGATATGGATAAAGCGGATCCTGAGTATTTACGTCATAAGAGAGAAAACGAAGATGGTGTAGATGATAGTGTAGATTATAGCGACGTTGACACAAACGGAATCGAGACGCGAAACAAAAATAAAGCAGCGTTCGAAAGGGTATATCCGGATGTATCATTCGATGATTCACATGTAATTTGCATAGAAAACGGATGTTCATTGTTTTTCCCGTTCACAAATGGAGGAATCAGTGCTGAAGTATATCTTGTGCAGAAAAATGGTATGAATGCAAAGAAAATCGAATGCAAAGTTGGTAGACCATACCCAAATAAATGCAGCTATCATGCGTATAACAGCAAAGACAAAGAATATAACGATGTCGATCTTTATACATATTTGCCGGACGCAAATGCAGAATACCATGACGTGTATATTGTGTGTGTCTGGACTGTGGATATGACAGATGTTCATGGTAATTATCTTCAGTATATTCAAATGTACGAAATCGGAACAATCAAACCACAAGCAGACAAAAAGAACACGCATTTCATTAACATGCGCATCAGTCCAATCTGCGGGCATAAGGATTTATTTGCGAAAGAGCATCAGTATGAACTTGAGAAAATTATGGATCGTAAATCTGTATTTTTCCTTGATTCTTTGGATGACGTGTATGTTATCACATCGTTAAAAGAATCCGACGATGAAGGCTTTCTCTATTTCCTAGCAGAAAATGCGTTATCGCATTTCAATGTCAAAGAAATGTTAGAAAAGATGACGACAGAAAAAGTTCTGGACGAACACATTGAAGTCACTGTCGATTATGAAGATGTATCTCCTGGATATTTTTCAGGTAATCATCGCAAAGGTCAAAAAGGGTATCAATTCAAAATGTTAGAGGATTAGCAATACATAAGACAAAAAAATGGAAATCGTTCAAAATAATGTTAAAAGATACTAATTGAAAGGAATTTAAGATGAAAAATTATGTAGTAGTGGAAAATCATAATGACGAAACGCTTTCGGTAATGTCGATTGAAAAATATCGGGAGATGAGCAAAGGCTATGAATGGAGATATGAATCTATCAGCGATGCCGACACAGCAGATGAAGCACTAAAAATCATAGCACACATCAATGATCTTGGCGGAGTATCAAATTATCTTACAGAATTAATGGACAAATACAATTTCCATAAAGTTGTTACGAAAGAAAGAACCGTAGTGTCTATCGTTGATAAGTCTATCGTTGATAAATTTCAAAATGGATATGTCTGGGTGGTTCAATTACATGCATTGTATAAAATTATGGATGAAAAAGATTCTTCACCTGAAGATGCAGTAATGATCACTTTAAATAAAAATATTAGATTACAAAAAGCCACAGAAATGGTTTGTTAGCAAAATAGGAATGCAGTTATATTTAGCTGCATTTTTTTTGTAATTTCTAACTAGTTTTCTTTTTTTTGTTTTCAGTTATTGAATCCATATTTAATGTATCCAAAACAATAGAAAACGAAAGGGAGAAAAGAAAAATGAATAGAACTATTATCATGGAATCCGATGCGACTGATACAACTGTTTTATCAAATCTTATAAAAGAACAAGCTTTGAAGGACATAAACGAAGACGAATACAAGCAGCATATCCGTATTGTTTGCGGTCGTGAGGTGCTTGACTATGCGAAATCGCTTGTTATTAACTTGCCTGGCACCTGTTATGCAAACTGTTCGTATTGTATCGACAAAGACCTGCGTCCATGTACGACAGACCATCTATCATTCTTGCAAACATGTCGTGCATTGCTGTCCGATAAGTCTGATTTCAAGGAGATTTCGATCACAGGTGGTTCATTACCACCAGCGGAATTCAACATGCTGATGACGCTTATCCGGAAACAGTGTCCAGGCGCAAAAATAACCTGGAATACAAATGGAGCTCATGTGAACGCCCAATATGACGTTTCCGACATCAAATACATCAATCTGCATCGGAATTCGTCGAATGATAACGACAACAGAGAAATCTTCCAATCAAAAGCACCAATACTGTCAATCAATGAAGCGAAAGTGTTGTTTGAAGATAAACTTTGTGTTCGTGTTACGGTGGACGAAGATTTTGATCTTGATGAGTATGCAAAATATGAGGTGCCACTTTATTTGAACCGGCTGCTGCCAGGAACAGAAGCATCTGAACAGCGGTTTCATGAAGTTTTGGATCGTTTAGCAGTATCCGAAGATGTTGATATCCGTAGAAGAAATCAGTATCTAAACGGATACTACAAAGAGATCCCGGTAAGGATTTGCCTTGGCGATCGTCTAGCGGAACGGATCCAGAACCGGTACCCGATGTGGCTGAATGTGGTGATCATTCATCGTGATGGTACAGTATGCGGATCCTGGTACCCGGACGACAAATTCTTATTCAAACTGTAGAAAACAAAACGGAGACGTGACCAATATGGTTGCGTCTTTTGTTTTGCAGTTTAACCTGATCATCCTTATCCTTAAAAGCGTTTACCAGACAAACTTCCTCTTATCCTCATCCTTCTCCTTATCCTTAAAATGTATTCCTTTGTAAATCAGTCACCCATATTTAGGATAACAACAAAAGAAAGAAAACATGGTCGCTTCTGGGTTTGTAGATCCTGGTTGTTTCTGGGTTACGTATACCAAAAGACATTACAGACATTGCAGAACGGCAGTTATAGACCCTGGTTGTTTCTGGGTTGCGTATACCTCAGTACCGGAGAATCAGAAGGCATTGATTGTTATAGACCCTGGTTGTTTCTGGGTTGCGTATACCTGGGATTAGAAAAACCAGTCTCTGTAATAAAGTTTTATACTGTGAAGTTAACAACCCTTATTCGTTAATTCGGATAAGGGTTATCTTCTGCCTTTAGGTAGAAGATTTGAACTCTATACCTCAAGAATATAATCGTCTATCTTTGTCCTTCACATCGGAAGTTCTACTATCTCTATTCATCAATATAATCCCTCTTGTTATTTCTCTGTCTGAGACTCCCACATATTTATGATAACGAAAACGAAGAAAAGAAAAACGAAAAAAAGCGTCGAGTTTTCCAAAAAGTGAGCCTTATGAATAGCAGTAACAAAACAGAGAGGGAATTTTTATGACACGAAACGACAGAGAAACAAGACAATTTAATACAGAAGAACAACAGAGATTCCTTGGTATCTTACATAGGGATTCCAGAGGTGGTTCTGTAATCTGTGTTCAGTTTCATAACGGGGATCTGTCTATGCAGCAGGTTACAAAAGATATAACTGAAATTAATGGGGAACAGATCAAAGATGATGTCTATGTATCTGTAAACTCATTTAAGACATCAGGTGGTCCGTTCACCAGTAGACGTGCAGAAAATGTATATTCCCTCAATGCCATGTATATTGATCTCGATTTACCGGGACACAAAAGAAACGAAGATTCAGAGATGATCATTCATGAAAATCTTGACATGATCCATGAAGCGGTCAGCGATGGAAGATTACCACGTTATACTATGATTACATCAACTGGAAACGGTCTTGGTGTTTTTTTTGTGCTGACCAACTCTATTGCTAATACATCGAAAACAGCAAAGCAGCAGCAGTATTTTGACACCTTATATGATCTGCTGGCGGAAAGAATGAAGGATGTGCTTTCAGAATGCGGAGAACATGCCCTTATTGTGGATTCCAGTGTTATTGGAGACCATGCTCGTATCTGCAGGTTGCCGGGCACAAGAAACAGCAAAAGCGGTACTATGTGCACACTGCTTGAAGTAAATGAAAGAGGCTGCTGCAATTTATTCGAATACAGTAAAATTCTTTCAAGAGATACTGCAGAAAAAACACAGAACACAAACAAAAAAGGTAAGACGAAGAATACTGGAGAAAAGCGTTTTGTCTCCAGCTTTTATCATGCCCAATTATTGATGAAACTGGAACAGTTACAGAAAGAAAGATCCAGTTGGCGAGGACATCGTGAAGTGTTCTGTTTTGTGTACTATAATACAGCAAAACAATGTCTTGAGTACCAGGATGCTGTAAAAGCATTAAGACAGTTTAATGATGATCTTGGAGAACAAATCGAGGAATCCAGAATCAAAAGTATTATCAGATCGGTTGATAGCAATTCTTCTTATGACGGATCTTATGCAGGATACTATAAACTTACAAACTTATGGATCTGTAACAAACTTGGACTGAATGAAAATGAAATCAAAAAATACGGACTAGAGGGCGGCTGCAGCTGGGAGGATCGAAATCAGCAGGCACATCTGGATGTTGTACGAAAAAGACTGGATACTGAGAAAAAAGTCGTAGAATTGTTAACATCAGAGGAGCGTCCAACTTATGAAACAGTGAGTGATTACTCTGGAGCGTCCATTGCAACTGTAAAACGCATTGCATTAAAATACCGTGTCCGAAAATGCGACGATATTACGGCTGTATCCATCGATTGGGATGCATTATATCAGGAAATCGAAGACGCATACAAAGAGGAACGCCTTAAAGTATGTAGAAATCGTATCAAAACTTGCACTAGTGTTGTTATAAGTCCTACAAATGAGAATTCTAGGAGTTCTAAACTTGCATCCGAAAGCGGTGAGGACAAGTTTTTTGGATTCGATTCTTTTGAAACTAATTGCGTTAACGAAGAAGATGACTTTTATTCTGAAAACAATGGTTGGGTATCTACGGAATGTTCTTTTGAGGAACTCACAGATGGATCTAATCCTTTTGACTTCGATAGTTTGAATTCTTCTTTAAAAGCAAATGAAACTCCGAAGTCTGAATTCGATATTTCATCACTAAGCTCAATAGAAGTCTTTGAAAGAAATGCATTGTATGGTGACAGTTTTCTTGCATTCCTTATGAACGGAGCTGGAGATCGTACTCTTAAAATGTATCAGGCATTCGCAGACGCTTTTTATGGTAAGATCAATGCCTTTAATGCTAATCATGAGTACACACAGAGTAATCTCTTGTATGTACTCTTAGATATGATTGCGGACCAATATAGAACGAGTCCTAGTATTGATCTCTGTATTTGGGATATCGATAAGTTATACAGATTTACAGCACTTGATAGCTGTAATCTCAGAGATTACGAGGTCAAAGTAACAAAGCAGTCTGCATCCGAATATGTGGCTCCAAATAATCGTTTTCTCTATACTCCGGAATATTTAGAGACTCCGGAACCGAAAACAAACAACGGAGCTAAAAATAATAGGATGCGAGAGCGAGAACTTGATAGTTCAGATATTCATATGATTAAGATCGCTCATTTGCTTGATACCGATGAATACCGACATGTTGTTGATGTTTTGTATTCCGTATCTGAAGGCTGTGAATTAAGTTCTAATGCTATGGAGCACGAGAATGGATTGCTTATTGCTGGATTACTGAAGCATCTTCCAACTTTTGGTGAAAAACGTATTGAAAATATAATGAATGCGTTAAAAGAGGTGCCTGAAACAGTGGGCTCAACTGAATTAGTAAACATTTTATGTAATACTCTTCATTGCAAGCCTGAAACACTCGGTACTATAAAGAACAATCTTGATAAGATGAAAAGAAAAAGTCCGGCACAAAAGAGAGCTGGTCTTATGTATCGCAGACATCAGGATACTATGAGCTGGTGCCGACGTGAGAAACAGCACAATGTTACCTGTCGCACGTATTTGAATTCGTATTCCGTCCTGAGTAATGAAAAGTATAAAAATCTGACGTTTACAATCAATGATAAGCCAGTAGCTCGTGACGTTATCCGTAAACAGTATTTATATCCTGTTAGCGTTGACGACTTGAAGAATATGCCGGTAATGCATGATATGCAGGAACTCATGAATTGGATTATCAGTCATCCGGTTACAGAATAAAGGTGACTAACTTTTAACTTGAAAGGGGGTGAAGATTATGTTTCTTATACGCTTATGTTTCTGTATTGTTTGTGTTGATGCTGTGGCGATCGTATTTCGGATCTTTCATGCACTCCGGCACGACTTCCCTGTAAGACCACTGTTGGTTCGACTTTTGGGTGCCGCAATTGTTGCAGTTTTACTTCGATTATTGTTGTTTTACTGACGAGTTTTTCAATATTTGAGCCTGTTTATGATTGAATTATCAGTAGTGAATAAGGAGGCAATTAACATATGAACAAACTTATTGAATATATCATTCAATATATCATTCAATATCAGACGGGTAATATTCTAGTTGATTTATTTTATGTCTGCGGATTATTTGTAATCCCTATCATAATAATGGAATTTGAACTAGAACGAACACAGTCTTCAGAATCTGTCTTAAGTATGTATTTTAAAAACTTGATCATCTTAGCAACAATTTTGGTCATTTGGCATGAAATCTGTACTTAATGTTTTTTAGCGAAAGAAAGGAAAAAGAAATTTATGGTTTTATACAAGAAGAACAAAACGAAATTCGAAAACAAATCAGATATCGAAGTTACAGTTCCGAAAGAAGTTCCTGTTGATGCACAGGTAGTTCTTGAAAAGGCTGACACTTTGACTGATATCGTATCTGTTGACGCTAAACCGGCTGAACCGAATCTTGCCGACGAACGCTTGAAACGAAAAGTTGAGGAATTAAAGAGCAGCGACTCAAAACTGGATCGCATGAAAGCATGGCTCATTGAGTCGGATACTAGTAAGGTTGATAACTTATCTGATACGTTAGATAATGCTTCAAAGTCAAAAGCATTCGGTGCTATTGCTATTATTATTGCTATACTATTAGCATTCGCATTCAAATAATGGAGGACTATAATATGAGAAACGAAAATATAATAAGAGAACCACTTCCGGAAGGCGCATACTTATTGCTGGATTACCTGCTTACGTACCATCCAAGTCAGATCGCACATATGTATGCCAAAGAAAATTGTCTGGACGACATTAAAGATGTATACCAATATTTTGGTTATTCAGAAGACTTTCTTGATGGCATTGGTTGGGCCGATAACTCGGAAGCAAATTCAACTGACACGGCGACTTCTGCAACCCAAACTTCTGATGCCTTAGAAAGTTTTCTGTCTATATATAAGCCAGGAAATATCATCTATCCGGCAGCAGTTGCCAGGCATCTGGGTATTTCGGTTGCGGATACGTATTCAAAACTGGACGATTACGAAAAAATGCATAATGATATTCAGAAGATCTACCTGCTTCGTTGTCCAAAGTGTGGAATGTTTTTAGCTGGCAGATATAAAGCAATCGTCGATATGTATTCAGAATCAGAAGTAGGCTGTGATCATTGTGATGCCACATTTGTACCAAACCCAGAAAAAGACGGATATGTTGTGTACCTGAAAAGGTAAGATTGCTTATCTTGCATTGGAACCGAAATATGGGTCAACTTAGATTATAACCGTTAACAAACATAAGAGGCGCCGGATATAAGGAAATCAAATATACTGCAATCAAGATCGGTATCTTAAAAAAAGATTTCTAAAAGCGGCGCCGAAAACATAGCAAACGATCTGAGTAACATGTGTAAAGGAATCAGAAAACGTACAGCAAAAGAATTTGAATTGAAGGAGACCATTATTATGGCAATAGGAATCAGTTATGTATACAAAAATCCAAACGTAGCCGGAGAGTTATGTCCGGTATGCGGACGAAAAAGCTGGGATATATTTAGATGTAACAAATGTGGCAGCGTATTTTGTAAGTATTGCAGTCCTGGTTGTATAAAGAATGATCCTGATCCGGATGTTGGTGATATCTATGTTACATGTCCGAAATGTGGGAATATCGGGACATTTTACGATTTTTAGACGTTATTCATTTCTTTGCAGTCCGGATACGCATATTTAAGATAACTAAAAAGTATTCAAAATAAGGAGGAAGCTATTATGCGTGCTGTTTATTATTCATTGACTTTAATTATATTTTATATTGTGTTTTGTCTTGTTCGCCATCTTCAGAACAAAAGGGACGAAAAATCGTACAGAGAAAGACATGCGGTGAAAATCGAAAACGTTAACAAGGAGAAGTTGAAGGAACTTCTTACTGATTGTGAAAAGAATGGGATTGACCCTCGAAAACGACTTTGTGATTGCCGGTGTCCGTATTCTGAAGCTAAACCAGACAGTGATTTCTGTTATGACGAGAAGGGGGATGACACAGATGATCCGGAAAAATGCTTTGCTGTTTTTGGTTGCGGATCGCATTGTTCTGTATTCAATACTGATGTTGAACATGTTTCCTGCTGCTGTTGGAATGAACAGGATGAATCAGAACCTGATTCTTGTAAATGTTTGTGTTTGTTGTCAAAATGTGAGGAAAACAAAGAGTTGAAAACACTTGTGGATGAGTTACAGTCAAAAGACCTAAAATAGAACACCAAATTTTAGAGAACGACAGGCAAAATTTGCTTGTTGTTTCTTTTTGCGCAAAACATAGTTTTCACTTAATTTGTACTCGAGAAGACAACAGACTCCGCTTCTTATTGAATACAGATTATTCGAAACAAATTCTAGTGGTATCGAATATAATGGTTTCATCGATAACGGCTGCAATATCTCCTCGTTCTTCTCCTCATTCTCACCCTTCAAAAACGCTAAACTAACAAACCACCGTTATCCTTTTCCTCTACTTCATCCTTATCCTTAAATTGTATTCCTTTGCATAGAGCTCACACATATTTAGTACAAGTAAAAAACAAAGTCACAGAAAGGACATTTAAAAATATGAGTGAAATGAAGATGAATGAAGAATTAAATATGGAACAGGTTTCCGTGCCAGTTCCAGAACCAATCGAGAATCCGAATGATGTTGAATTCAAAAGCGAGGAAATTGATGCGGACCGTTTGCTGGAAGATATCTTAAAATTAGATAAAGACGGTCACGCAAACTGCCAGATCCTGTTTTCTATGGAACGTCTTCATAATGTAAAAGAGGGTATGTCTTTGGATGACGTTCCAGATGAGGACCGCGAATGGCTCGACGACCTGCAGGTAGAAAACGCAGCAATTGACGTCTATTCAATGGACGGCGAAATCTCTTGTCTCAATCTGGTCTTCGATAATGACAAAGATGTATATATCCGTGAAATTAACGACATGATGAACCGTTATCGTTTAGCACAGGAACAGTTACAGACCGAAGAGACAGCAAAGAGTGACATGATTATGTTGTCCGTATTATTGATGCCATATGAAACTGATTATCAGGCATTCTTACAGTTTGCATTCCCATTCTGGTGGGGTCGAGTATTAGGTGCAACAGGTCAGGGTAATATCATGACACTGATGTTCCACAACAACAATATTGATGCTACTCAGATCGACATGACAGAAGACGAATTAAATACGGTAAAAGCCGATGTTATGCGTGACCTGGAATCCGGTGAAGGTGGATCAATGTTCGAATAAGGAACAAACAAAGACAACAGACTGCGGTAACAAAATCAGAAGCCGCAGTTTTTGTTGTCCCTAATTCAAAATTCATACGACTTATGCATTTGTTTTCAATGCTATTTTCTAACCTTGTATCCCATATTTAGATTAACAATATTTCATAGACATACAAGGAGGGAAAAAGTATGAGAACAATATTGAGAGCGATTGAGAGTTTAGTGATCGGATTTCTGTCTTCAGGAGCGATTGCAAGAAAAATGGCAGCCACACATGAGTGGTATGTGTCTCGTGGTTATCATACCGTAACACAGCCATTGTCAGTATGGAAAATTATCCTGCTGGCTCTCATCGTGGCACTGATACTGTTTGCAGTATCAAGTGTCGTTGCAGCTATGAGAAAATGGGCAAAGCCTGTTGAAACAAAAGCTGCAGCCACAACAAATTAAGTTGTATGAATTGTCCCTGCACCTGCCATTGCGAGCGGTGTGGGGGCTTTTTGTATTTATTTTAAAAAGAACTGAAAAACCTGACGAGTTTTTGCAATTGTGAGCCTGTTAACAGATGAATAAATAATACGCAGTTAAATGCGAACACAAAAAGGAGATTTGTATTATGGATAGAAAATTACGTTCTGAAGAGTTAGTACCAGGAAAGCACATTTATTTTTGTGACAATGCAAAGGGACCTAAAAAGAGATTCAAAGAAGGTACCGTGCTGAACCGTTATAAATCGTACGCATTGGTAGAAGCTCGTTCTACGTTTATGGGATGCACACATTCTTATAACGTATGTTTGAACTACACAGACATCGATTCCCCGGATGCAACCTGTATCGTAAAGGAATCTATTACACAGGATGAAATGGAAACACAGAGTGATATTACAGCAGAACTCGGATAGTTAAGGAGGATACGGATTCGAACGTGAAAAAGTTTTAGCCACAGAAGATAAGAATAAAAAGATATTCAGTGTTCATAGCTTTTCCACAATACCTGAATCTTAGTCCTATAAACCAGAGTCAGGAAGGATTTGGTTATGAATACAATTACACGCTTAATTACAATTATGACAAAACAGAATGGTTATATGATCTACGCAGAAGACTTTCTTGCGGTTTCTAACATGTGTTACGCAATCGCAGGAATTCTTTTCGTGATCGGTATTGGCGTCTGTATTGCCATGAGACAGAAAGAAACACGATAAGAAAACAAGAAAACAATTGAATATTGAAAAGGAGTGAACTAAATGCAGAAAAACAAGAAATTCATAGCTGGAATCGCATGTGTGGTTCTTGCGGTTGCAGCACTTATAGGAAGTTTTGCTTTTGTTGACTGGTATCAGAATCGAGCTGTTTTTACAGACAAAAACGGATGGATACATAATATAGAAGGAACAGAGTATGAATCTGATCCATATGCGTCATTAAATTATGTTGTGATCGACAGTGACAAAACAGAATTTGAAAACATGACAGCACATCAGTTCCTAAGCAAGTTAAAACCAATCTTTAAGGCATATTCCGGAAAAGCATACATTACGTTTTCGTTTGGAGATGGAACCGGACTTTACTGGCCGTATGCAAACAAAAAGTATGATGGTATTTATGGAATGATTGATGATTTTGGTACCATTACAAGTCAGAAATCATTTATCCATATCGAAGGAAATACTGTTACAAGTGAGGAGACTAGTTCTGAGACATCAGAAGACAGTGTGAATATGTTTGCGTTACTTCCGGAAGCTTATTATTCTGACAACACAATGGTTTCCGTCATGGAAGATGTCCTTTATCTGAATGTCTATTTTGACGCTTCTTCACGCAGTTATGAAGAGATCGCAAACGAATTATGGAATATCTACAAAAGTGCAGATTTATCAGGAATTAATACCATCTTGATCCGTATGAATGATGATGTATTTTATGAAGTCAATACAAGAGTTGATAACAGTACTCCTGTATTTGTTGAAGATGGATATCAGAAATGGGCTGTATTTTTGTATGGAGACGAAGCGTCTACAAATACAAACGATGTGATCGAAGAGACGGAATACGATCCAAGTATGGATCCTGCATTAAGTGGTATTTACGAAGAAACCGAATCTACGGAGGAATAACCATGGGATACTGCAGAGCTAGTGCAGTCCGTTTATTAGAAAAAGAACTGCTGTCCGGAAAACATAAGAATGAGACAGAGGCTGTAAATGCGGCAATCGATAAGAGTCTGATTCATCTGGACAGCAAAGAAAAGTATGAGCTAATACGGATTGCAAATGAACAGAAATGTAATGATATGATCGTAAAATATTTTGTATAAGGAAGGATAGCATCATGAGTAAAGCAAACGAACTATACCGCAAAGCAATGGAAGATATGGAAGAATCCTATGATGATAAGGATTTTGTAGATACCTATGATTATGAGGAAGAAAACAAAGAAGACGATGAATCGGATATGCATGAAGTAGAAGATGAAAACGAAGAATCCGGTTTGGATGAACTCGACAAAGAAGACGAATTTGTTGGAGACCTGGATGACGATGATCCTGCTTCCGGAATTGATGTTTCGGATTCGAAATTGAAAGCCAAAGAAGCTAGAAAACTAAGACCTGAAGTCAAATTTGAACCGGGCTCCGTGTATGGAATCCGGCATTATACAGATCGTTATTTTGATGAAGAAAAAGCAAGGAAACTGTTTTATGAAGGCAATGAAAGTGACCAGATTGAAGCGTTATTATATGCTCAGTTTTTTGCAAGAAAAACATATAACTGCAGACAGTCTCATATGTTTATCATGCGTATACTGACAAAGGATGTTGCTTTGTGTAAATCACCAGCTGTGTACGAACAGGCTCAGTATTCCTTTTATTATTTCTTCCGTACATATCTGCTTCGTGAATGTCAGAAATTCGCAGACAGTAGAGATATCTCACAGAGTGAGCGTCAGGAATATGTAGACGAAGCACTGCAGACCTGTCATGCTTATGTATTTAAGGCACTACCAAAATATGACGTCGATTCCGGCTTTGCGATCAGTACTTATTTTCAGCCGTTTATTAAAGATGCGTTAACAAGCTGGGAGTCCATTCGAAAAGGAAGAACAAGTAAAAGTACCATGCGTACAGATGCAGCAATCGTTAACGCACAGAAAGAACTGATGGCAGAAGGTATCACACCGACACCAGTATTAGTAGCACTTCGAACAAAACGAAAAGTGGAAGAGACTTCGAACTCTATGGCGAGAATCAAAGCCGAGAACACCATGATTAGTAAAGAAGCGAACGATCTTATGGTCAGTGGTAAAAAGCAGGATACCTTTTTGGATCCGGATAAGAGTGTTGTCCAGTCAGAGATGACTGGGAAGCTGATTGAAGCTTTGCAAACTTTGAATCAGGATCAGAGAAGGGTACTTTGTTATACTCTTGGTATCGCTTATGATGAATCACAAAATGTGATCACAGATTCGAGTGTCGAAAAGATGTCATTAAAACAAATTTCTAATCTTATGAAAATGGATGTCGGCGAAGTAAAAGCGCTACAAGTATCTGCAAAACGACAGTTAGAGAGTATCATGCGCTGTTATATAGACGGAAATGAAGTGGATGACAATGCAACGAAAAACGACACTCTGCTTCGTGACAGACATATGATCTTTTCATCATCAAAAGGAGATGACGAAATGATGGAAATCATCGGTGAAATCGATAATGTATCAGACGGAACAAAAGATTCTGTAACTGAAACCGAATTAAAAGTAAATTAATTCACCAAAAGGGCTCATATGTGACGAGTTTTGTCATTTGTGAGCCTTTTCGTTGTTAGAAATCGAAAATAAGGAGAAAACAATATGTCAGAAACAGTAAATCAGAATCAGAACACAGAACAGGGAACTGAGACTGAAAACAAGAACAACAACACAGAAAATAGGCAGAACTTCAATAAAACACCAATGAATAATACCGCAATGATCAGCAAGATGGCGAAAAAACAGATCTATGATTGGATTATAACAGATCCATACAGGGAAATGCTGTCCTATGTTCAGTCTCGAGTTATGGGACAGGAAGATATCGTATCCGTTGTCACAAATATTTATACCCATCTAAGACGTATGATAGGTCAAACGCTAAATATGCGTATGCAGACAAGAAGCGGTTCTAATAACATGCTGCTTTGTGCACCTTCTGGCTGCGGAAAAACAGAAACATACAGAGCGATAAAGGATTACTTTGCAGATCGTATCCCATTGCTTGCCGTCCATATTGTCGACGTCAGTAGTTTAACACCTGCTGGATTCCGAGGATCTGAGCCGTCATCCGTTGTAGCGCCATTGGTCGGATACGGATCAGAACCGATCGCAATTGTATTTATGGATGAATTCGACAAGATCTGTACGCCGTCTTATACAGCAGATCATTCCGATATGCATTTGGAAGTACAACATAATATTTTAACAATGGTAGAAGGCTCAAGAGTAGAGACTGCATGTGGAGTTATTGATACGAAGAATATTCTGTTCATTGGTGCGGGGTCGTTTGATGGTTTTCGAAAAGTAAGGGAATCAAACGAGAAATCTGAAATTGGATTCCAAAAAGACGAAAACAAAAAGAGCGACCACTATGCGCCAGTAACCAGAGAAAATATCATCACTGCAGGCGGATGTTATGAGTTAATCGGACGATTTTCATATATTGTAAATTATCATCCACTTGACAAAGAAATCGTGTTAAACATCATTGACCGGAATCGTGAACTTATTGCAAACGATTTTGGTTGTGAACTTATTCTTGAACGGAAAGCGTTAAGTGAATTATGTGAGCAGGCATGCTCTAAATTTGGATGTCGTTTACTTGATAGCCTGATTCGCGATCCAGTATTAAAAGCTTATGGAGATGCATTGCAGTCCGATGCATATGGTGATGTATTAGTGATCACGTTAAAGGATCTTGATACCTATTCTTATGACTTTAGAAATTACACTCCGGAAGAAATGAAAGAACCAGCAATGGAAGCGGTATGCAATGATTTATACAATTCCGCAGCAATGAGTAACATTGAACAACAGCTTCGTATGAATTTCGAAGAATTATTAACATCAATTCTCGGAAAGAACAGCAAATAAGTATTCCTTTGTAAGACGGATACCCATATTTATAGGTAGAGACAATATTGTCCCTACCTATTTTGTGTGTTAGAGAAAACAGATAGGGTACCGTAAAGAAAGGAAACGAAAAATTATGACAAAAGTAACAGTAAGAGCGGCTCATACCGCAAACGAGTTCGAACACCACAATCTTGTACATTTGTGCGGAAAACTCGTATCAAAGAAACGTATCAAAAGAGATACGTTACTTGTTGTAATCTCTTGCGGCAGCAGAAGAGAACGTAAAGACAAAGATGGTAAAATCATTCGCGACATTATTCGTGTGACATTTTATGATGACGCAGCAAAAGCCTATGATGAACGATTTGAAACAGGTGATTTTGTAACTATTAGCGGAATCTCGCAGTTAGTCCGCGATCATTATAATGGCACAAGCGCAGTTGCAATTTGGGGAATCACAATGGGACCAAAATACGTTAACGGACATATGATTCCAGACCACAATCAGGTAAACATTTTAGGCAAGATTGAATCAGCAGCTGTTATTTCGAAAAACTATATTCTGATCAACGTCAAGACAACGGTACAGAAAGAGCGTAAGTATCTCGGAGAAAGCAATGAGATATCTTCTATCACTCAGACTTATACGAGCGTAACACCAATTGGTGTCCGTTGTGATGGGGATGCTGCTCAGGTTGTGAAACAGTTTACACCTGGAACCTATATAAATTCATCCGGATATGTGGACACGAAAAAGATGGATATCGACGAAACTCACACCCATATCGTAAACCGTATTATCAGTACCCGTTTGGAGGTCGTTGGAGATATCCAGCCTGCAAAACAGTGAAAACGCTAAAGAATAAGCTTTATGACTGTCTTCTTTTGTTATGTTTCCTGTTTTGTCTGTTTTTTCAAACTATGACGACCAGCAGTACAGGAATAACAAAAGAATCGGTGCCGGTTGAACCAGTTTCTATAAAAGCGGCGGCAATGCCATTAGAACTCGATGAAAATCAGATTGCTATAGAACGTCATGTGATCGGGATATCAACAACGAAGCAGGAATATCTGGAAGAAATTGTGGAAAGTTCAAATGATGTGCCGCCGGAAGAAACGAAACCGGTTGACTGGCACCAAGAATTTATGGAAATGGTAAGAAAGTTCGACGGTATGGGGATTTATGATTTTGGAAGTAAAGCAAGTGTTTCGGACTTCGAAAATGCCAATAAGTACATAAATGGTGAGATTACAAGCGATGCATTCAGTTTGAAATTGGATTGTTCTGGATTTGTTCAGCTTATATATTGGTTATGGACCGGATCTTATAACGAATCGTTAGCGAGTACCTATATGATATCCAGAGAATGTGAACCAATCGAAATGGATGAACTCAAGCCGGGCGACCTTGGTTTGATTTTCGCAGACGGGACCTATTATGAGACGCCGGATGGTAACGTATTCTATGAATATGATAGCGTAAAACGCTGGTTATCAGAAGATGAAACCAGAACTATAGAGTCCGTCCAGTCTCACATCAATCATGTTGGAATATATCTTGGTTGTGACGAGAATGGAAATATGTTATGGGCGCACTGTAATGCGAAAACCGGAAATATAACAATTAACAATTTCACAAGATTTAGCTGCTTTTACAGAGTCCCAGAGCAGGATATAAATAAGGAGGATTTATGAGAATACTTAGAAAATCCTTGCAAATTGGGCTCGGTATATTGTTGCTTACATTTACAGTCGGGTTAGTGAGCCCGTCTGTTTTGGTATACGCAGATGTTGCCGAGAATATAACGCAAGTAGTAGACGAACATTATGTAAAAACATCAGGACAGCGATACACTTATTGCCCGGTCGGAATCAAAACAAATGGGAAAGAAACAACATTTTACTGCAAAAATGGCGTAAATGGACAGATTATTGACTATATTTATGCAACGACAAAGACATCAAAAGGGAAAACGAGAACAAATGTTGCCTTAAGACCGTCAACAGATGGATTTGACAGCGTTCATGTCTGCGATCCATCTGTGGTTGCCGATTCTTATGTTTACAATGGAAATACCTATAAATACGCAATGTTTTATCTTGGCGCCGAAACTTTGGATAATCAGTGTAATCAAATCGGAGTGGCACTGTCAAACAATATCAATGGTAAGTTTATAAAACCGGAAAACAACATTGTGATTGGTTATACCTATGACGCCAATTATCCAGATGTATTTCAATGGGGAGTCGGGCAACCGAGCGCGATAAGCCTTGGAAACGGAAAAGTTTTATTGTTCTATACAAAAGGGGACTCGAGCGGAACGGATACGTATGTTTCATTGTTAGATATGTCTTCTGTGAATAGTATCCAAAATCTCGTAACCACAAAAGTATCAACAGAAGGTGTTGGATCATTTATCAGTAATGCAGACTTTGCTTATGATGATGTATCGCAAACGCTATATATGGTCTGCGATAAACGACCGTTTGTTGATGGATTGTTAAACATTGTTGCTGATACGTCCTGCGTGTATTCGACACCTGTATCCTTGGATGATATTAACACATTGAGTACCTGCAAATGGATACTGGAGAAGAATATAGATAGTACAGTTACCGGACATGAGCGCAACCATAATTGTGGATTCCAGAGAGACGGGAAAGGGTATGTAAACGGAATGCCAGGAATCCTATGTACGGTTGCAGATACGTCATTATGGGAGTATCGGATTGAATTGTTGGAATAACTGACATTTTCCTGACGAGCTTTCCACATTTTGAGCCTCATTATAAGTATAACAGACAAAGAAAGCGGGAAAAAGTAATGATAAATTTGTGGTTTCTCAAAACCAGTTTCTAATTTCAGTTGTCTAATAATTATAAAAAAAAATAACATAAAATGCACAATATCTGACGAGAAACCAGAATTGTGAGCCTTATAATAGATGTTATTTAAAATAACAAAAAAGGTTTGATTCTATACAATAGACGTAGTATAGTTAACACAGAAATATTGTGCATAAAAAACAAATTATAACAAAAAGAGAGGTAAACAAAATGAAAAGAAAACTCGTAGTATTCACACTTTTAGCAGCAACCGTAATTGGAACACTTAGTATGACGAATACATCTGCATATGCGTCAACTTATACTTCCTATATTGAGAGAATGGCAGCTGCAAACACAGGAACAGAAACAATGTCTCCAGACCCGACACAGGTTGTGTTTCATACTGATAAGGAAACAAAAGAGACAATCAGAAATATGTTTGATCCAGCATTTTATGCATACTCTTATCCGGATGTTGCACACGCTTACGGAATCACAGATGCTGCAAATTTAACTGATGAACAGGTGAACAAATTATGGCTTCATTTTTGGAATAACGGAATCTGGTGTGGCAGAGCATGTAATGCAGAATTTAATGCTTCTGTGTATGCATCTGCATATGGCGATCTTCAGGTTGCATATGGTTCTGATATTATTTCTTATTATCTGCATTATGCAAATACTGGCAAAAATGAGAACCGTACGATCACAACTGTATCTGCAGCAATTGACGCCGGTATCCCAATCTATGATCCAATTCATTCTTTCCGTAAAGGAGTAGAAGGCGTTGCTTCCGGAGCAGGTGTTTCCAATTGCGCTCTGATCGACTCCGCTGAAGTAAAAGCAGTAATGGAAGCAGAAAAAGCGAATACAAATGTTTCGGTTCCAAAAACAGACGCAGCCGATACATCAAACACCACAGTAAGTACACCGAGCAAATCTGATTCTGATTCGGTGTCAAATGATACGGCTGCAACACCAACGGAACCAAGTAAACCTGATACATCAACAGAACCATCTGAGCCATCCAATCCAACGGTTCCTACGAAACCAGAACAGCCGGAAACTCCATCGGAACCGGAATTAATCGATGGCAAATACAAGGGACTCTGTTTTGCTGAGGGATACAAGAAGTTACTCGCAAGCGGTATGTCCGAAGGTGAGATTTGGAGAAATATAAGTACTATAGAATTTAAAGATACAGCTGGATTCCATACTGTTTATTCTCATTGGATGACTTTAATGCCAAATCAGACAACCTATCTTGATGCCTCCGGTTATAACGAAGCACTTCAGGAATGGAAAAATTCTTTAGGTCAGCCTGAAGAGTTAGAAAAACCAGATCCAGAAGAATATCTTGCGAAAACAACATATCAGAAAGATTTCGATGACTGGTGTGCGAAAGAACCTAAGATTTCTGATTTTTGTCCGGAATGGAAAGAGTTTGAATAAGATATATCAGAATAATAGACTGACTTAACAATGAGAGACTACCGTGATTGGTGGTCTCTTTTTGTATGTATTCCTTTCGTCACATATTTAAGACAACAACAAAACAAATATATTCAAGGAGGAATACAAATGGACACAACAGCTATTAATATCAAAAAGATTGGGTATGATGAGGTATCCGATCCTACGGTAACACCTTACGTAGAACTTTGTTTGGTTGATATTTCACCATTAAATCGATTGGCAAAGAACCGTTCGATTGCTGGTAACAAAAACGAGACCGTCAAGATGAAGGTTACAGAGGGTGGTCTTACATTTAAGCTTACAACCGGAAAGACGGAGATTAAGCTTGGACCAAATGCAGCCAGAACTCAGACGCTTCCGATTACGATGTGGGTGGAGACTCTTGCGAAGTATCAGCAGAGACGATATGAGATCCGCTCGATTGAAGATCCTGGTGTTAAGACAGTTACAGAACAAGCGGAATACAAAGAGATTCCAAATTTATCTGTTCGCGGAATCATTCAGAAACTTATGGATGCTGGAAACGAAGCAATGAGACAGGCAATCAGTATCAAGATTGACAACATGACTGATGAGCAGCTTCAGACAGGCCAGCGTATTCTTGTGTACATGACAGAGAAGAAAGACGAATTATCCGTCAAAGATTTCAATGACTTGTTACTTGAATTCTGGAAGACAATCCCTCGACCTATGAACCGGATCAATCAGTTGATGGCGCACGTTGCATCTGATTTTGATGAAGTCTTAGACAGAGAGCAGAAACTCATGGATATGCTGTACCAGAACCTTAGAAAGAACGATGTGATTGTTCCTGATAAGGATATCCTGGAAGCTCACGGAATCGAAATGAGTCCAGTAACAGATGATGAGTTGAAGGAAATTAAAGAACTCATGACATCTGAACGAGGTCGATTGATCAGAGCTTGGCGCGTTGAGAATAAGGAAACAAGAGCGGCATTCGAAGCCAGAAAAACACAGCGTGGATTTAAAGGTAATGAAGGAACAACTCTTTTATTCCATGGATCTGGTATCGAAAACTGGTTTTCTATTATCACGAATGGATTGAAACTGAACCCGGAATTAATTAAATCCGGTGTTCGTATTTGTGGTAAAGCATTCGGTTATGGAATCTATTTTGCTCCGTATTGCAAAAAGTCTATGTCATATGCAAATGCAAGTCGTTCCTATTCCGCAAACTCTACAGAACATTATATGGGTGTTTATGAAGTTCTCACTGGTAACCCGTATTATATCTATCAGGATCCACAACATAAACGTCCGAACACATGGACTGACTTCCATGCGGACCATCCTGATATGGATTGCTGTTGGGCGAGTGCCGGATATGACGGAAGTGACATTGGATTGATGCGATTAGCTCTTGATGAAACAATCGTATACCAGGAAAATCAGTGTACGATCAAATACCTGCTCGAGTTCATGTAAACAAGAAGAAAGAGGTCAACATTATGTTGGCTTCTTTTTATTTGTAAAATAATTTGCGTCCAATGACGAGTTTCTCATATTGTGAGCCTTATGATTTGTAATCAAACATTTTGGAGGTTCATATGAGAAAAGAAAGCAACAAAAACAACGACAAACTTATACATCTTAGCCGGTTTCTATTTGGTGATACATCTGTAACGTTTGCAAACGAGAATCCGACTCAAACCGAGAAAACTATGTTTGAACACTATGGTTTGTATCTGGTTGAGAAGACGGAAGATAAGTATACGTATGCTCCAGTTCATCTAAAAGACGGATATACTTATCAGACATCTGTAAACGCAGATGATGAGACCATAGAATGGAATCATACGATAGAATTCGACACGTCGTTGGACCTAGTAAAAATCAACCATTTCTGTGACCTTATGCTTGTTGAATTATTTCGCAGCCGCATGAAGGAATTGAATATGCATTGAGGATGATTGAGATAAGAAGCTTGCGATTTCGTTGGCTTCTTTTTGTTTCCATTCTTTTCGTTTCCCTTTCTTTAGTGTGCATTCGTCTGAACACATATTTAGTACATCAAAGAAACACACATATAAAAGGAGGAAACACACTTATGGAAACACTTTACAGGCCAACCTTTCTTATCATGATCACCGCTGCGAATAATAACAAATATTATCGCATGCTGCCAAAGGACGACGGAACTTTTGATGTAGAATATGGACGTGTAGGCGCCTCATGTCAGCATTCAAATTATCCGGTATCACAATGGGATAAGAAATACCGTGAAAAAGTAAGAAAAGGTTATGTAGATCAGACTGACCTTATGACCGATTTGGTGCATGAGGAAAAGAAGAAAGGTTCAAAAGACTTCAAAGACATCGAAAACAAAGTGATTGCACAGATTGTAGAACGGCTTCAGGATATGGCAAATAAAACCATTCAGAAGAATTACCGTGTGGAATCTGTAGCTGTTACGCAGGCAATGGTAGACAAAGCACAGGATCACATTGATAAGATGGCAAATCGTGGCGATCGGTATACCGTACGAGAATTCAATGACGATCTTGTTAAGTTATTTGGTATCATTCCTCGTAAAATGAGTGAAGTATCCGACTATTTGGCAGGTGATAAATCTGAATTCAGTAAGATTTTATCCAGAGAACAGGATCTTCTTGATGTCATGAAAGGTCAGGTTGTACAGCATTCGGTAACTGCCGCTTATGAGGATGAAGACGAGTCTTCCATTCCGGATAAAACTATTCTGGAAGCAATGGATCTCGTTTTCGAAGAATGTTCGGCATCAGATATTGATCACATTAAGGAGCTCATGGGTGAAAATGCCGGAAGGCTGAAAAATGCCTGGAAGGTAACGAATCTGAAAACACAGAAACGCTTTGATGATTTCGTGAAAAAAGAAGGAATCAAAGATATTCGTGAATTCTGGCACGGCAGCGGCAACGCAAACTGGTGGTCCATCATTGGAAACGGTTTATATTTGCGCCCAACGAATGTAAAAATCAGTGGAAAAATGTTGGGATACGGACTGTATTTTGCAAATAATGTTGCAAAGAGTATTACGTACACATCCAGAAGTTCCTACAGTTGCTATCATGAGCCGACTGGATTTTTGGCAATCATGCAGGTTGCATATGGAAAACCATACGATATCCATGAATTTGATTCCAAGTATTATGACTTTGACTGGAAACATTTACAGGATATCTGTCCAGGAGCGAACTGTTTACATGCACACAAAGGCATGGATACAGGATGGGGCGGATTACGAAATGATGAGATCGTCGTGTACAAAGAAGAACAGGCAACGATCAAATACTTAGTCGAATTCGCTTAAAGAACACAAAAGAAGTCAACGATAACAGTTGGCTTCTTTTCGTTTCCGGTATTTTTTGTGTGCAGAGAATCGAGAACATATTTAGGATAACAAATAAACGCACACGAAAATGAAAGGAGGTATGAATATGTTAAGATGTCTTATGGATCCTACAATTCCGGAAGATAGTCGTTGCTCAAAATGTTGTATTCATTGTGAGGACAAGGATTCGTGCACTTGCTGTTGTTGTGGCGTTAACGAGTGGAAAACAGAAGAAAAGATTGCTAAAAACTGTATCGAATGTATTAGCGCCTAGAGGTAGCGTTCTTGTTGTTTAGTGTGCAAGCATGTAGTACATATTTAAGACGTAAACAAATTGACATATGCATCAAAGGAGACAACATTAAAATTAACGATTTGGTCCGATCAACCATTTCGTTAAGTTGGTCCACTTCAATGGGTATTATTTGTTTACATTCCCATTTGAAATTACTCATAATCACGAAAGAAGTCAACTATTACGGTTGGCTTTTTTTGTGTAGTCTTAATTCCATATTTAGGATAACAAAATAGTTGTATGTGAAAAAGGAGGAAACGAAATATGAAGGAATTAAAAGAGATCCCAATGGATCAAAAACACAGAGAGGAGTTCATAGATATATTTAATCGAACTCGTGAAGCTAATGGATATGAAAAGATAGAAAAAGCTGATATATTTGAATTATCAACAGATAAATGCAACGTAATATCTTGTCATGTCAATTTCGAACCAAAAAGTGTTTCTTATGGCTGGGTTTCTGTTTTGTTCGAAAGAGAAGGGGCATTATATACATTTCTTATTTGTATCCATGATGCAAATTTAGGAAACTTGTATCCTAATCTTATAACTGGAGTTAGTAAAATCATAGCAGTAAAAGGCGAGCTTGGTGCAGAATACAAATATTCTCCGGATCTTGACTGGAATTTGCAATCATTTCATACATTGCTTCCTAGCTTTATGAATTTTATGTTACCTAGAGATGAACTCGAAGTGATAATGCTAGTTAAGTCGATACGAAAATACTGCAACAGTCACAATTTTATCAAACGCTTTAGGAGAACAGACAACCAGCATATAACATGGGTGCATGTTACATGTTGCGGACCAGAGGCGTAATGAAAATGAGAAGCTGGCTATTTTAGTCGGCTCTCTTTTTCGTTTCAGAAGTATTTGTGTGCAGATGTTTAATACCATATTTAGGATAACAATTATAACAGCACACGTAAAGGAGGAACCGTATATGAGTTACAAATTCTTAGATATCTGTATTGGTGATACAGTGTTATGTTATGATGAGGAACAGTCTCATGATTTTAACAAACACACGCTTGTGATCAACGATTTTGAGGATGAAAAAGAGTACGCAACAAAGACAAACCCACTAGGAAGACGATTTTTTGGTGTTGACCAGGATTACGTTAACGAAAACGGTGAGTTTGAAGAAGGGAACTACGAGTATATGACAGTCGTTAACGAGTTGAATTTCCTTGATATCGTTAAGAAATCAGGAAAATGTGTCAAAGTCGAATGGAATTTAGATCCAGAAGACGCAATGATTGTCTTAGAAACCTGGTATCCAGAAGATGCAGCTAAAGATTTGGGTATCTCAGCAGATGTATATAAGAATATGTCTGTTAGTGAACGTACTGAATGCGCTAAAAAGAAATACGCAGACTATGATGAACTTTTGAAATTATTCTCGCTATCGAAAACAGTTTATGTCCCAGATGATATTCCAGAAGAGAGAATTCCAAACTATTTATCAGAGCTTTACAACATCCTTGTAGGTAATTTTGAAGTTGTAAAAGCAGACGAAAGCGAGGATCAATAATATGGCATATTATAGCAGTCCGAAGCAGTACGAAAACACAACTGGAAAACGATTTTCAGAAAACAGACCATGCATTCATAGAACTGGCAGCGTCCGTGGCATGGTGAAACTTGGATTTTGGAGTGAGAGTCGAGATAAGGTACGTCATGGGAATTGGATTTATTTGCAGTAACAAAATGAAGGAAGTCGACTATAATGGTTGGCTTCTTTTTGTTTCCGAAGTATTTGTGTGCAGCGATTTGATCACATATTTAAGATAACAAAACAAACGCACACGAAAAAGGAGGAAACAAAGATGAGTTACAAAGAGAGGATAGCGACAAATGTCAAATGGGATGTTGACGAGATGGATGCAGTAATGTATTTGTGTGATCTGTCAGTTGCTGACTGTGCATATTCGTTAAATGTAGATGTTTACGAATTTGAGGCGATGAGTCTTGGCGATAAAATTCGGCTTATGAAACAGACCTACAGTGGAGAAAAAAATATCAACAAGCTGTATGAATTACTGAATCTGCCAATCAATGTTCCAATCCCAGATGACATTTGCTATATCGACAGTTATCTGTACAATAAATATGCATACCATACAAAATCGTTTGATGTCGAAAAGAGAATATGCGATTCAGAACAGAACTGGTACATTGTTGTTACATCAACATTTCTGTCTAATCCGATAAGTAATAATACGAAAATTATGACATTCAAAGGTAGTCACAAAGATGTAAAACAAAAGATTTTTGAACTGTACACAAAATATCGTTGCAAACATTTATCTGAATTCTTAAAAGGTGCCAATTTAATGGACGATATTGAATGTGACAACGACGAAAACCCAACGCGGTATACTGTATCAAGTTCATATAAATCAGTCAATTTGATAATAACTGCGTACGATGCAGAGAAAGTCGAATCATTAGCCTAAACGAATAAAAGAGACTAGCAAATTGCCGGTCTCTTTTTTTTTGTTTTCATTTGCGTAGCCCATATTTAGTATAACAATAACCAAAACGAATACAAGGAGGATGCGGATATGAGTAAATAACAAGGAGTAAGTGAAAGCAGTAACAAGAAAAGAAAGACAAAACAAGAGTTTCTTTAGGAAATGGAGGTAATTATATGTTATATTGTGATGAATATGATAAAGATTGCAGCGAGGTTACATCTGACGAATGTGACAATGGTTGTTGTGACAGTTGTATGTATTGTGTTATATGTACAGATGAGGAATGAAATGAGGATTTGCTAGGAAAGGAAATATTATGAATAACGGACTTTACCATATACAGGATAATAAAGTTTATAAAATGTCACTAAATGAGCCTATGAAAAAGATTGGGATTGTAACAAGTGACGAAGCAATCATGAACATTATTGATACAGTCACAGAATACATGTACTGTAATTATGGCGATTGTGGCATGAAAAAAATAACATGGGCTGAATTACAAAAGGTGCGTAATGAAATTAAAGAAAATGCAATGGAAATGATTAAAGCAAATTTGGACATGAAACGATGATTTCAAAAAATAGGAGAAATAAAAAATGGCTTATATTAAGAATGAAAGTAAAATTGGGAAAACGGTAGTATTACAAAACGAACATAAAAGTTGTGCTGGAACATTTGAAAAAGGAACAGAAGTAAAAATTATTGGTCAATCGGAAAGAGGATATGATATTGAAGATGAATACGGAAACCGAATGATTGAATGTGGATGGGATTTATAATCTAATGAAACGGAAATTTCAAACAAATTGAGACTGGCAATGCTGGTCTCTTTTTGTTATTTCCTGACGAGTTTTCTAAAATGCGAGTCTTATTATAGATAACGAATTAACTAAACACGAAAGTTGCATCGCTTATATAGGAACCGGATGATTCGCTGTCGTCCGTAGTCATCCACAATAATTTCGAATACGATCATGTGTATCGTGCTTTGGATAACTTTACTTGACAGCACTTTTACCAGCTCCTTTTTGATTCACAATACGTCAATTGTTCATGAATCACATATTTATTACATCACAAAGAAGTTGATATGGTATAATAAAAAGTAGGAGGACTTTCTTATGAGAGATATTACTTTGTTTCGCGGATCCAGATGCTGGTGATATAAAACCACAAAGTCGAGTACATTGTGATTTTGGTAAAGGCTTTTATATGGGAGAATCAAGCAAAAGGATTAATATACATAGACCCAGAACCAATGCTTTATACTGTTAATTTAAAATTATCTGAAATTCCAAATGATAAAATTCTTGTATTAGAAGGCATGGACTTGGTATATGCTGTACTTGCTAATAGACAAAAAGTTTCTGAATTTAGTAGCACGAAATTCGCTAAAGATTGGGTATCTTATATGAACCAAATGGATGTTGTTATCGGACCTATTGCAGATGACAAAATGGCAGATGCTATGAGAGCGTTTCAAAATGGACAATTAACTACGGACGGTTTACTTTATTGTTTGCATTATGTACAATATGGGAATCAATATGTGTGTAAAACAGATGAGGCTTGTAAACATATCGAAATTACATCAGAAAGAGAATTGACATGGGACGAAAAAGAACAAGCAGATATTTATTCCAGAGCTAAAAGAACAGAAAGTAATGGTTTAATTCGAGAAGCAACTCGTGAGTTCCGTAATAAAGGTCTATATATTGATGAATTAATCGAAGATATACAAAAGCAAGAAAAGAAAGAGTTTGAAACCGAGGATATAGCTTAGACGAAATCTCTATGAAGAAAAGAAAACGTAAGAAAAAGCGAGTTGACAAGAAAAACAAAGATTATTATGGGAGGACATTATGGGAAAAACATTAAGTGTAGAAGATAGATATATAGCAAACGAAATAAAACTTGCTCAAGAAAGATATTGGCGAGAATTAGATGATTTATGTGCAAAATCTATAATATATCCTATATTTTTGTTGGTATTGAGTGGTATCCTTTGGCTATTAGACTATATTTTGTCAGATTTTCCTGTTATAAATTGGATATATTTAGGATTTCATATTGACTATCTTTGCTTCGGGTTAATGATGATTATGCTGGTAGTTTCCGTTGTTTGGATATGTATTGGAGTACCGGTTTATTTTGCAAAGAAGAAAAATCTTACAAAACAATTAAATAAAGAAATAAAAAAAATAGAAACAGAGCCAGTTGATGACATGACGTTATTTCTCTATGAAACAATTTTAGAACCTGCGCAAAAAAAAGCTTTGCATAATGCAGCAAAAAATTTGGAAACGTTAAAAAGAAAAGAATTCCATCAATCAGGTAGTGAAACAAGTGCAGGTAACAAAAAAAAGAATACCACTTATGAAGATGATTTAAGAGAGTATAAGAGAAAGCATTTTTGTTTTGTGGATGCATCAGGAGCATATCGACATTGGGGAGATGACTTTATTGATACAAAAGGGAATTGGTGTCGTTGGGGAACTAGCTTTTATGACAGTGCTGGGAATTATATTGACTGGGGAAATACTTTTCAAGATTCTAATGGAGTATATCGACACTGGGGAGATGATTTTATTGATGGTGGAGGAAATTGGGTAGAGTTTGTTCAATAAGACATGTTCAAAGCATTTTCCACATCTTTTCCTGACTGTTTATTTTGAATAGAACGAAACCTAGTTAATGGAAAATGCAATTCCGATCTCATTCAGTTATTAAGCACAACTCCGGAAGCTTTTAAGGCGTTTAAGGAAGCTTATTACAAAGCTTCAATAGCTAAAGGTACGTCTGATAATTTGTTTGCAATATCTGCAAAAGAAATGTCTGAACTCGTAATGAATAGCAAACAGGAGTTTACGTCAGAAACATTAGAAATCATCAGTCGGATTGTAAAAGAACTCGTAGCCCAGATAGATGTGTTCGTTTATGACGGAAACAAACATCAGGTTACAATTGAGGACTACACGCATTTGTTGCCTGTTGTTTCGGCTGTATCTTTAGATGAGATCAAAGCATTGCCAAAAGAAATGCAGCCAGATCTTTCCGGCAACCTTATAAAACGTGATGTACCAGAATCTTGAATGATGCTGTTGGATCATTACAGCCGTTTTCTAAAAGAATCGAATCCAAAGAAAAAGAAACTAGCATACGATATATTTCGTCAGGGACTTGATCTGTTAGATCTCGATAATCTGACGTACGCTATGATTGATATCGTATCTTCGGTTCAAATCGGATTACTTGTAATCTGATTCGAATCTGTGTTTTGTGCAGATCGAGTTTCCATCAACTTGTTGATGGTCCATACACCGTAAGGTGTGGGCTCGCGAAGCTTTAGCTTCGTTGAACATCGATGTCTATTCTTGAACATTAGTAGTTCAATAATCATGAATCAAGTACTCACACTCCTCATCTTTAGATGAGGGAGTCCTTGATCAAAACAAAGCAAGCATGGGATATTGGCTGCCACGAATCATCAAACCGGTAGACGATTATGGATTCTTTCAGATTCCGAGTACCAGGATCATTAAAGTTCTGTTGCCAATCTTACAGCTCACACGTTTGGACTATATGTCATTATCACATAGGAATAAGGAGTGGAAACTGCCATCTTCTGATGTGCAGAGGAAACTCCGTTCGTATACAAAATAATTAGAAATATTTTGTAATTTCCTGACGAGTTTTCCAAAAAGTGAGCCTTATGATAGATAACAAATCATTAAGGTAACGAAACGATTAGAAAGTAAAAAAAAAGCAACTTTTGTACACAAGTTGTTGATTATGTGAATGAAACGTGTTAAAATATATGTACGATTAAAAAATTAACTTTTTTGTAGGGAATGGGTCGTTGCTCGTTCCCGATTTTTTTGCATAAAGTAGTTTGGATAACTTGAGATATATTTTCGGTGACGAAAGAGGACATCAGATGGTGTCTTCTTTTTTTTGTGTGAATGTACCAATGTTGCAGACAGAGCTATATTCCATATTTAGTTTGATTTCAAAATAATATATATCAATGGAGGAAACAAATATGAACAGATATGGTAACAAATTGGAGAACTTGAAGATGGCTTTTTTAGATGTTGATAACACATTACTTTGTCTCAAAATGTACGACGATAACGGGAATCGTATCATAGGAGTCGCACATCCGGACGATTGGCTTCGATACAATATCGTAAACAATGCGTATGTAAATTGTGTTGCTCCGAAAGCGATGAAACGACTCGTCAATCTACTGCATAAGAAAGGTGTAAAGATTTACGGACTGACTGAATGCAGCAATTCATTCGAGTACAACAGCAAATACAATCGACTCAAGGAAGAATATCCGGGTATATTTAAACATCATGGAGATCTGATTTCTACGGATAGCAGACACAAAAAAGTGTTTATCATGAAAGCGATTGCAGAAAGAGACGGTGTTGAGATGAATGAAATCCTGTTTTCAGACGACAGTTACATGGAAGTCATGGAAGCATTCGAAGCCGGAATCTTCTCCATACATACAACCGATGTCATGGATGAGTTCTAAGATTAATGAAAACAGATTGAGACTGGTTCTAAGCTGGTCTCTTTTTGTTTTGTCACGTATAAAAAAGAAACCGTAAATCTTGACGAATTTTCCAGAAAATGAGCCTTATGAGAAATATAAGACGAAACAGGAGGATTTTTTTATGAAAGATGAAAACAAATGCAACTCGTTAACAAAATCATGTACTTCTTATACAAAGGCATTAGTAGAAGTGAACAAGTATATGGATACTTATTTTCCGAATACAGAATGGGTAGTCACAAGTATGAAAATGAGACCAAAAGACACCTTGTGCATGTTTGACAAGATTGAGATTAATATTATAGTCTTATCCGGTTACGAATTATTTGGACATCTATACTTTTGGTATAACTCAGATGTCGATGAATTAGATGAAACTCCGGAATCTGCTATCTTATTTAATATTCGTCATGAACTTATATTTGGAAGAAAACATCGTGAATGTTATATTAACGGTTCTAAAGAAGTATCTGACTTTTATAAAAGCTGTTATATGAAATTTTTGTTTACGGATGGTGTAGAGACAAAAGTAGAATTGGATGATCCTATAAGTATGGTTACATCATTTATCGACGAAAGTCGAAAAACACTAGAAGACCGTAAGAAAGCAATAAACAAAATGATGATAGGACAACTGTTCTTGATGTATGGAAATGATGGTATTAAAGAAAAGGAATTCTGTGTAGAAACTTATGGCGGAACAGAAATTGTGATCGCAAAAGAAGTGGATGGCAATTATTGGTTTGTCACAGGCAAACAGATTGAATCCTAAACGAAAAAGAAGAGTAGCCAATAAGGTTACTCTTTTTCTTTGTGTGCCTCTGTTTGCGCACATATTTAGTACAACCAATAAATCATACATTAAGAAAAGGAGAAGAAAAAGTATGAAATCAAATATTAAAAGTTATGAGGAGCAGGTATTAGAACTTGGTAACGGAAAGATGTTAGAGCCAGGATGTTATGACGAGAACATGAAAAGAATATGTTCGATTGAAACAGTAGACGATAGCTATCAACCAAAGATTTGCGATCGCGTGCATTATGTAGTATTTAACAAGGATATGGCAATAGTACCAGATTACTTTGCTTATTCGTTTACAAATCTGGAACAGGTTATTTTATCCGATAAAACAAAAAGAATTGGAAATCACGCATTTGGAAGATGTTTGGATTTAAAAAAGATTACATTTTCAGAAGGCTTGTCATTCATTGGTCACGAAGCTTTTGCTCACACAGGTTTATCATCAGTGTATTTACCGGATAGCATTAACTGCTTGGGTTTTAGTGTATTTTCTGACTGTCCAAATTTAACTACATTTTGTATGCCTGATGTCCGTGAAACAATTAAGACGGCGTATCCATTGATTTCTTCACATCAGTTTAATGGTATGTTTTATGGGGATCGCTCTCTTGAAAAAGTAATCCTTCCAGAAGGACTGGAAAACATTGGAATTAGTGCATTTCGAGATTGTTCTTCTTTAAGAAGCATTATAATTCCAGATACGGTAACGCGTATTTGTGATAACGCTTTTTCAGGCAGCAACTTAGAAGAGATTAAAATCTCTCGTAAGATTGAATTCATATCACCGAAAGCATTTGGTTCGGAATCTGAATTATCCAAAAATATGGATACAATTATTGAAGTTAATGGATATCGAATGACCGTTTCTGATATTGTGGGAAGATCGATGGTATCTCGTATTCTCGATGTTATGAAGGAGATTGACGACGCTAGGAAACCGAGACTTACCGATGCCGAAATTGAAATCGTAATGCGGGCTTTGGCAGGAGAGCCGATTTTAACATCATCAGATTTTGCCAACAAGGTGGATCAGATTTTAAGACAGTAAACGAAAAAAGAGTGACCAATGTGGTTGCTCTTTTTCTTTGTGTGTATTCGTTTGTTCCATATTTAGGATATCAAATAAATCATACACTAAGAAAAGGAGAGAAATGTATGGAACCAAATATTAAAAGCTATGAAGAACAGGTATTAGAGCTCGGGAATGGAAATATGTTAGAACCGGGGTGTTACAACGAAAAAATGAAGAAGCTCTGTGATATTAGTGATATCAAAACTCCAGGTATTAAAAGTTCAGGACATTGTTATTATGATGACATAGAGAATATTTACTATGTTGTATGTCCAAAAAGCATGAACTATTTTGAATCCGGATTGTTTTCCAATATGGTTAATCTTCGTGCGGTGGTTCTTCCAGATGACTTAAAAGAAATTTCGTTGTATTGTTTTTCTAATTGTGGTTCTTTATCTGAAATCACACTGCCTTCAGGTATCACAAAAATTTGCGCTTATGCATTTATATATTCCGGACTTACATCGATTTACATTCCGGATTCTGTAGCGGAAATCGACACCAGTGCTTTTACAGATTGTGATAACCTTGTTTCGTTTTCTATGCCAGCAGCTAAAAATTCAGTAGACTTTGGTCCGTATGTATTGGACGGCTGCGTCAATTTGGAAAACGTAATATTGCCAGAAGGATTAAAAAGGATTTCGTATGATATGTTCCGCTGTTGTAAATCACTTGCTGAAATCAAAATTCCTTCCACTGTTTCAGCAATAGAATCACATGCTTTCTATATGTGCAATTATCTTCAGTTTGTACAGATTTTGTCGGATTCTGTTAAATTTGAAAACGATGCATTTGATTTCTATGACGGAGATGGAATTGTAGAATACAAAGGAAAACGCATTCAAATGAGTTATCTCAGACCGGCAGATTTACAAGATAGAGTGGATTTGATGGTAAAACTTGTGTAAACGAACAGAAAGAGAGTGACCGATTTTGGTTACTCTTTTTTTTGTCCAAAATAATCGGTTACAAAATACAGAAAACTGACGAATTTTCCAGATTGTGAGCCTTTTCATATACAGAACGCGTAAAAGGAGAAGAATACATATGGAATTAACAAGACACAGTAAAGAACGCTATGCAGAACGGATTATGGGAAAAGATTCTGCGGTTGACATCAATTCATATATTGTCGCAAATGAGGAAAAGATTCGTACTGATATCGAAAATATGGTAACTTATGGAACCCTGATCTTCAAAGGCAAACCGTTAGATTATAACGAAAAACAGCCAGTTCGTGTGTACCTGTCGGGAACCTGGATCGTTATTTTGGATGACCGGAGAGATCGAGTTATCACTTTATACAAAATCGATCTTGGTCTCGGAGAAGAGTTCAATAAGGATTATGTTTCCAAATTATTGGATAAACTTTCGGCTGCAAACGAAAAACTGGAAACTGCAAAACAGGAAACAACATCAAGTCAGGAAGAATACAAGAAGCTTATTAACGATAACAACGTCTTGATAAACGAGTACAAAAACTACATCAAGAATCTACAAGATCTAAACGAATCCTACACGAGTGTGATCGAATCCATGACAAAGAATATTTCGAATGCAGAGTTGGAAGTCAGAGAATGTATCGGAACCGTTCTTGGTAAACGAGTATTCTAATTATTGCGACAATGCCGGTAAATAGTCTTTTTCTTTGCAGTTCGTTCACACATATTTAGTACATAAAGTGTGTAACGAAAGCGAGGAAACAAATAAAAATGAAGCAGTTACGTGAGTATCAACAGAAAATTGTAAACAAAGTATTGGCATCAAATAAAGATACATTGATTTCGCTTCCTACCGGTGGCGGAAAAACAGTAATCGCAACCGCAATCATGCAAGGATTGAGCGGCACGGTTGTTTTTGTTGTGCCACGTCTGGAGCTCATCAAGCAAGCAAAGAGTGAATTTGCTGATCTTGGCGATGTCGATATCATCTGGTCTGATAAAACAACGGTTACTGGTTCGAAATACATCATTGCTTCTAAAGATTCCTTGCGTTGTGAATCCAGAAAGAAATTACTTCCGGAACATGTCACAATGATCATTGATGAAGTTCATATTTCGATTGAGGCTTCGTGGAAACTTGTGCAATCCATTAAACCGGATCGAGTTATTGGGCTTACTGCTACTCCAGAACGAAAAGATGGAAAAGCACTTATGAAAGGATCTGACGTTATTCATAAGTATGGTATTTTTGATGAGATCGTAAATGAAGAAACGGTATCAAGTCTTATCAGAAAGGGATTTCTTTCTCCGCTTCATTATTATGCAAAACCAATCGAAGGAATTACGAATATTAAGGCAGACAACCCACAAGGAGACGAACTTTCCGGCGCCCAAATGTGTCGTATTTTTGATGATCACGATATCTGGGGCGATATTGTTGCCAGTTATGAAGAATACGGAAAAGGGCGCCCAGCATTAGGGTTTACAACAACGATTTCGATGGCAGAAACGGTAGCAAAGTTATTTCAGAATGCTGGATATGATTTCCGGGTAATCCATGGCGGCATGTCTGTAAAAGAGCGTTCGGAACTTATTAATTTACTGAGAACAGGAGCAATCGCAGGATTGGTAAACGCCGAATTGTTAACATATGGTTTTGATTGCCCATGTGTGAGTTATGCGTTTTCGTGTCGACATATCAAATCCAGACCGCTTTGGTTCCAGATTGTTGGACGTATTCTTCGTATCTGTGAAGGGAAAGAGGATGCAATCTTTGTTGACCATGGAGATAGTATTTCAGAATTTTCGGAGCCATCTTGTAGTTTGCCAATTTTAGACCCTCTTATGCAGTGGAAGTATAATGGAGAAACGAAAGAACAGAGGGCAGAAGTCCGCAAAAAGATAAAACGGGCTCAAGATGCAATGAAAACACTTCAGGAAATCGATCCACTTCCGATCGATATGGTCGAAGTTACAGTAGAAGATACCTGGGAACGTATGATGCGAATTATTCAGAAACAGCGGACAGATATTAAGAACCTGGAAAAAGAAAAAGAAAATATGGAAGTCGAGCGTCAGAAACAGACACAGGATCTAATCAATGCTAGAAACTCGTTAACAAAATATCAATACGATAATAATGAATTAAAGCAAAAGACGAGACAGATTCAGGTGGATTACCAAAGACAGAACCAGGAATTAGCATATGCAAAATCATCGTTATCCAGATTGCAGCAGGAAAATTCAGTATTAAAACAGAAAACAAATCAATCTGGGAATACAAATGGAGTTCGTCGGTTAGATCGAGATGAAACATTTGAATTTATTCGACGTCGTTATGCATCAATAAGAGAACAATGTCATTCACATCAGCAGACGGTTTTAGAAATGCAGAAAGCATTTTCCAGGGATCAATTACAATATGATAAAGATCAATTCAATAGTAGCATGTATTGGTGGTCGAATCATTACCAAGAACCAGCTGACTATAAAAGTGACCTGCCTTGGAAATAGAACTCGAATTCCGTTCAGAGAGTTCCGGAGAACAAGACTTCGGAACTTTTCTGTTTCCTGACGAGTTTTTCATATTTTGAACCTTATAAAAAACAAGAACAGCAAGAACGGAGGAATAGTGAAAATGCTTGATTATATTTTTAATCGAAGACTTAGAGAGAATTATCAAAAAGTTCTAACACTGCAGAATGCGGATGAGATTAACGATTTTCTGTCAAAATTATATGAATCGGAAAGAAAAGACTTACTTAATTTCGTATTCGGATGGGTAATTCCAAATAGGAAAAGAACAGGAACGCCAGTTTGTGAGTACTTTCTTGTGCATATCATGGAGTTCATTTCTCCAGAAGACGAAAAAGCTTATCGGAATATGGACAAAGTTATGACGTTTATATCAGTTTTAACTGCCGTTGGATTGCTTTCTTTGTATATGCTTCATGTTCTATAACTAAGACTTATGAAAGGGAAATAAATTATGAGCGAAAATAATAAGAGAAACGGATTATGCGGTTTTCTGTCGCCGAACAGAATATTCAAGAGGCAGCACCGTATGAACATATGGAAATAGCAACCGAAATTGTTGAAAAGAAATACGGAAAGACATTATCCGGCATAGAGTCAGAACGATTGCTTCTTGAAAATGGATATATCGGATTCTATTCCAGAGATATCGGATTTTAGTGGTTTGTTAACCATAGTATTCGCCCATTAACAGACAAACAGGTAACGTTTGTCGTTGAAAATATGAAATATGCAAACAATTCGCAGCAAAAACAGTCAATCCAAGAATTGCTGGAACGGAATGATGATGTCAAATCCAAAAATATATTAGATATCGTAACTCTGGGTTCTAACCCCGAAGCTTTAGCTTCGAGAGAACCCTTCGTTGTCAATCAAGCACACTCCGGATCTTTAGATCCGTGAGTGCTTGATTTTGCAGAACGAGCAGCAACAAGTAAATAGCTATTAGATTAGAGAGCAGCCATTATCGGTTGCTCTTTTTGTGTTCATACCATATTTAGGATAACAAGAAAACGGATGGCAAGAAATAAGGAGGAACTTTGTTATGAAAACGAAAAAAGATATCCAGGAACTCACAGCAGCAGAAGCTGGAGAAGTCGTTAATGACCTTATGGAAGGACAGTATGACGTAGACGACGCAAACAGAGAACAGGAAAAGATTGCAGCCGAAGTTTTAGATCACAAAGACGAGAATCAGGTAGAAGCGGTGATCCGACATATGGCTGCAGATCAAGACGGTTTCGATCAGTCAGAATCAAGCACTCGCGGATCTGAAGATCCGGAGTGTGATTGCTTTGGAGAGTTAGGTTTAAATAACGAAGTTGAATCTAATCTCTCCTTATCAGGAGTAGAAGAATATGACGACTACGATGACTTCGATATCGAAAACTAAGCAGGAGGCGTTTAACATGTTTGGAATCAAACGTAAAAGTACAATAAAAGAAGATCATACATTTCGGAACACACAAAAAGAGAATACGGCGAGTATGCAGGAATTTAAGTCTCTATTTGATCATATAGAACCATTTCATAATATTCAAGAGTTTAAAGACGCGTTGATGTCTGAAAACTGGGCTACGACGGAGAATTTAGGTAAGTTTTGGGTAACCTTTCCAAATTTAGATCGTCGGCTGTATAAAAGAATCGAAGACGGATCTATTTATAATTGCATCAATTATGTTGATAAAATATCATCATCTATCGGTAACTCCTTCGAAAACAGACTGGTTGCATTATATAATACTTTAAAACCAACTGCTTTTACAGAGTCATTCCAACAGACACTGCTTGATCTTGGAATGCCTTACAACGAAATGGCGAGTGCATGGCAATTATCAGAATCTGTAAGCAAATGCATAGTTTGCGAAAAAGATGTACTTCCATATATTAAAGATCGTGATGATATGCAAAAAGTATTTGGTTTTCAGTATTTAAAGGTAGGAATTATGGACAAATCAGAAACCCTTGAGTACATCGATGAAACAATGATGAACATGGGATTTTACATGAACCTTCGGGAAAACGGGATTGATATCAATGATAACAATGTTATCATGAATCCTACATTTATCCAGTTTGGAGATACTTCAGAATGTCCATCACAAGGGGTTAAGTTACATATTTCGGCAACTAATAAGGCAGACTATATGAATTTGCTAAACAATATACTGCCAGATCTTGTTGCCTGCGGTGCCACATTTAAAGTATTGCGTCTGGATGCTTTTGATCATTTATATGAAAGCGAAACACAAGCCGGAAAGTCGATCACGATATATCAGACGCCATCTTTTAGAGCATACGATTTCTTTTGGAAACATCCGGAGCTATTTGAAGAAAAAGGATACAATGTGAAAGGCGATGAATGTTTTAGCGGTCGGGTATATGGAAGATATGGATCCTATGTTGGACCTACCGTAACTGATCCAAAGACTGGGGACGTTTATCAAGACGATCGTCATAGACCGTATCCGGAATTTATGGATAAAATAACGATCTCTGACTTTATTTCAGGATGTGAAGAAATGTCGCAAGAAAAAGAGTTTGATGGAATCGAAAACGGTGAGTTCGAAAACGACGAATACGAAGCAGATGAGATAAGTATAGAAGCATAACCAAGATGAAGGGGCACATAACGAGTGTGTTCCTTTATTTTGTGCCCTTTTCTGCCGGTTACAAAATGTCATAAGAAAGGTGACGAGAAATCAAAACGTTGAGCCTTATTGTTGGTGACTAAAATAGTTTTCATGTTAATAACTTCATGATATAATTAAAGCCAGATGTATTTCTTATGCATCGGCAGAAAGAGAGGGAATCGTTATGGCAGTATTAACATTTTTATTACTTATCATTAGTGTATGCACGATTGTTATGAGTTTTTGTATGACATATACCGTATCATCCGCACGAAACAGCAAGGGTGATTTCTATAAATACGACCGGTTACTGAAATATGTGGAACCATTATCGTATGCATCAGTTATTATTAGTATCGTGTTCGGAGTTTTTGGTTTCTTTACGAAAACATTAGCTGCAGTCGGCGGACTTAAAGTATTTATTATTGTGTTTGTTTTAGCTTTTATTGCGGATATGTACCATGGTCAAACATATAAAGAGAAAAAGACAAAATTCAAATCCGAAGAGGCAAAAGAAAAGTTTTATGGACAAGCAAGAGAGGTTGTTATGAATACAAAACGGAATTCAATGGGCTACTTTGTAAATGATGGTGTGTGTCCGATCTGCGGAAAAGACTTAGCTGGTATCGAACCTTACCGGTACTGCTGCCCATATTGCAATTTGACAGCAGAGCTTACAGATGATGATTTTACGCCGTTCGAATAATGAGTTCGGATGCGTACATATTGGAACAGAAATATTATGGGGCTTAGTTTGGAAAACAGACTAGGTTCCTTTTATTTTGCATCCGAAATCGCTATTTCCTGTCGAGTTTTTAAGTTTGTGAGCCTTATGATACTTAGAAAACGAGAAAAGGAGGATACCATTATGATTTTGTATGCTATAACTTTTGTTCTGATCATTGGCAGTCTAATCGCTACTGTTTTACAGACAGTACTTCGAGGATTCGCCGGAAACTTTAAACTGTATTATTTGATGCGTGTTATATCAACGCTTACGATATTTTTGGCTACGATTATAGGCGTCTTATTTGTGTTATGTCAGAATTTATTCTTATTTGAAAGATCAGACGCAGAAATGCCTGTAGCCGTATATTATGTAAGCGACCTGGTTTACAGAATTATAAGAGATCGACACGTAACGGATCCTAAACATATTGTATTTATGGTAACTTTTCTGATTTCCGCGTATGTTTTTCATCTGTTTGTTTCTCATTCTGGAAATCCATATTACAAAAACGAAACAATTAAGAAACGGTTTTGTGATGAAGCCTCAGAATTCGCTAGAGAATATCTGACAAACGAAAATGGTTCATTCGACGCCGAAACTTATTGTCCAATTTGTGGAACCCATATGTTAGACGTCGATCCTAAAGAATTCCGTTGTTCGCATTGTAGATTGACAATCAATCAGTAATCCATATTTAGGATAACAAAATTAATATGTACTCATGGAGGAAATAGAAATGGAAAAAGCAGAAAGAACAAATCCAGATTATACTAAAAGCGAAAAATTCCATAAAGGTAGAAAAGTATACGATCCTATAGATGATACTTATTCTACCGGGTATTGGGTTTTGATTAATATAGGCGGCTTGAGCAGATGGGTTCCAGTGTGGGAAAACTAAATATAGTAAACGGATCACAAAAGGGCACAACATATTGTTGTGTCTTTTTGCTTTCTTTACACATATGATATAAACGTTTCTCATATTATGCAAAACCCATATTTAGTATACAAACTAATTGCACCGATGAAAGGAGTATCAATATGGGTAACATTTTATTTAACGAACCAGATGAGGTTATCTCTTGCAAACGAAAAGATCGCAAATGGGTAATCAAGTATATTCTGTTTTGTATTCTAATGGTTGTTTGTGTGTTTTTGTTTGCTGCTTATTCTGTGAAAGAAACAGAGACAGAATCGGACACAGACGAATATGTCATTTATCATATTCAGGAAGCGAACGATATCGTAATGCATACGACATCAGAATTATGTGTCCGAAACTTTCCTGAAGCGACTGGTTTAAAGATTGGATCACTGAAAGAAAACCAGGACGTAACAGTTACTGGTGTATGTAGAGAAAGCGGCTGGTATCGAATCCAATACAATGGATCCGATGCTTATATCTCTAACAATTATGTAAAAAGCGGTTCCGTTGCTGTAGGACGTGTCGCCGTTCCAGATCCTGAAAACCTCTATGTGAAAGGAGATAAGGGAGTTTCCGATGAGATGGTTCTTGCTGTTGAAAGCGAATTTATGATGATTCCGAAAAATGTAAGAGATTATATTGAGGTGACCGGATGGACGATTACCGTTTCTTCGCAGGATCTGTCGAAACGCTTTCACAAACATAGCGGAACTGTAGGATTGATCGACTACAAAGCGCATGCAATTTATGTGAATAACGAATCAGTGGCAAAAACAGCTGTTGTTCATGAAATTGGTCACTTTATCGATCATGCAAAAGGTCGACTCAGTAAATCAGATGAGTTCGCAGATATTTACGCCGCAGAAAAAGAAGCATTTTGTGAGTACCATCGAACAGACGGACATAATACTGGCGAACCAAACGAATATTTTGCAGAAGCTTATATGGCAAGTATTTATGATCCGGTCGGTATGCAGGAAGCATGTCCACAGACTTACGAGTTCGTTATGAATGTCTCAAAGTCTATGAAACCATTATTTTAAAACTAAAAAGATCAGGGATGCATGTGGTATCCCTTTTCTTTGTGCAAAAAAAATATAGTTTTCTGACGAGGTTTCCGAAAAGTGAGCCTTATAAATATCATAGGAAAACAGAAACGAGGTGTAATAGTTTTGTCAATTAAGGTGAAAAACATTAAGTATTATGATGTTTGTAAAGAATGTGAGTTCTTATATCATTGCTATGGTAGAGAGATTGCAGAACGGATTCAAAACGATCAGACAGACGATATGTATTTGCGTCTGGGTGTGTGTTCAGATTTTTTATGTATCGAATAATAAGAAACATAGTTTGGAGGTCATTATGAAGTTAGTAAATGCAACTGTACTCGGAAATTTGGTTTCTGCACATTATGAGCACGATGAGAAAAAGTTTGCGGCATATGTGCAGTTTATAATTGATGCATACGAAGAACGGGGCGAAAAACGGCAGGCTGAAATTATACGCAAACGAATGGATGGTTCCTATAAGTCACAACCAAAAGTATCGTTAGATAATATTAAAATTCCTGACGAATTTTCTAAAATGTGAGCCTTATTAAATATGTAAAACAAAATATAATTCAAAAGAAAGGGAAAATTATTATGAATGGTCAAATTATTTATGTAGGCATTATGGCCGTATTACTTGTACTTATTGGGCTTATTGCTTCAATCACGATTATAAAAAGGGCTGCTGATGAAGGTATGGCGACATTTGGTATGTTTTTGAGCTGTCTTATTATGATTCCATGTATTATTTTTCCTATATCTATGGTGCTTTTAACTGTAAAAGAAGCAGACATGGAAAACAATATTGAATCAGCATTAAACAAAAACTATGCAGGTTATACGAATTATCATCATGATGATACAAATACTTTTGTATACGACGACAAGAAATACAGTTTTGATTATGATTATGACACAAATACATTAGTTGTGTTTAATGAAACTGGAACCGTAATCGATGGTACTTATGTTAATGGTCAGAAAATGGATGATACTGGCAAAACAGATATAAATGAGATTGTTTCGGAAACAGAATTAGAATCCAAAGTTCCGGATACCTTAGTTGACACAAAGGAAGCGGATTCTGCATCAGTTTCCGAAGATAATTCAGACCTAAATAGACGAATCCAGAGTACGATCCTCGAAAGATATACAGATGCTTTGATTACAAACTACAGTGCAAGTACATTATCAGGCAGTTTTGATTCAGAAGGTATTTCATATGAATTCTCATGGTCTGATGATCTATTAGAGATTACCGAAATCGAGAATCCAAACAATGTCATCTACATGAAAATTGCAGAATAAGATGATCTAACAAAAAAAAAGAGACGTAATGTGAGTTATGTCTCTTTTGTTAAGTGCAAAGAATTTGTCAGATTTCTGACGATGTTTCCAATTTGTGAGCCTTATTAATAATGTCAAAACAAAATATGATTTAAAAGGAAAGAAAAATGTTATGGATAGTAAAATTATTTGCATGATCTTGACGGCTGTAATGATTATTCCGATAGTGTTGGGCTTCTTGAGAAAATGATTTAGGATAGATGGAGGAAGAATTTATGATTATTTTTGCAGCGATAGGAACTATATTGTTAATGGGACTTTTGGGAACCATTATGTTGAACGCTATGATTGACCACGATATCTTAAGACGTATATTAGTATTCTTATTCTGGGTTTTAATAGTATGGGCAATTTGCGAAAGCATTAAAACAAATAACGATGAAAACACGATTAGAACGAATATAAGAGAGACATTGGAATCCAATTATTCCGGTTTAACATATTACAAAGATCAAACCTTTGTATACGATAGTAAAAAATACAGTTACGACTATAATTACGACACAAACACACTTACTGTCTTCGATGGAGTCGGAACTGTAGTAAATAGTATTCAAATTGAGCCTGACGGTAAAGGTACAGCTGATTCGGAAACAACTTCTGAATCTGCTGTAATTGATACCTCTAAGGAATCCATGAACTTGGATTCTACAGTCGTTTCCGAAAATCAGGAAGGTCTTGCAAAGCGAATTCAGGACAAAATACAGGAAAAATATGCAAACGCGGTAATAACCAGTTTTGATACAGCGAACTTAACCGGAACTTTTGAGTCAGACACTGGTGATTATGGATTTTCATGGTCTGATAACATGTTAGAGATATTCAATCTTGAGAACAAAGATCAGAATGTTTATTACAAAGTGTCAGTTTTTTATGAGGTGGATTAGACCACTACAAACAACGTTATTAAGTGTATGGAGGACAAATATGAGCAGCATATCAAATTGTGTAATCCTGGTTATAGGCGAGGTAATTATCGACGTATGCCTTTTTATTACATGTTTCGATCCAGAAGTAATATTTTTAGATAAAATACCTACAATTGGTGCCATTATTCTTATGATCGGTTTAATAATTTATACGATTAAATCAACAATTGATACGATTAGAGCAAAAAGAGCATTCATTCCTATTTTGGAGAATTATTACTCATGGTATACATTTTACGATCCAGATCATAAGTATTTTGGTTCTGATGTGATGAAAAAAGCATACCATTATACTTATAACTATAAAACAAACACATTAACTGTATACGATGAATCTGGACCTGAATCAATCTATATTGATGGTCAAAGGCAGTTATCTATTACAGAAAAGATTGAAAAACAGGTCAAACAACAGTATAAAAACGCAGTAATAACCGGATTTAATGCTACGGATTTAACCGGAACTTTTGAGGCTGATAATGGCTCTTATTCGTTTTCCTGGATTGACAATATATTAACCGTATCTGAAGTAAATAATCAAACAGATGTTTCTTGTTACAAAGTCTGCCAGTAGAAAAACGAAAGCTAAAAAACACATATATTAATATTGAACAGGAGAAGAATTCATTATGTCTATGACAATAGAAGACGTAATTCGTGATGAACGTCGTCGTGCACACAAAAAGAGAGAGTTAGCAGAGGCTTTTCGGGATGAAGCAAACAAAATTCCGGCACTGAAGCATGCGAAACGGCATGATCAGATCGCAGATTGGCTTGAAGCATTAAAGAAGTCGGAAGAAAAACAGAAAGAAGCTGAAGTTTGCGCCCGACTACAGCTGCTAAATGAATTGTTAACAAAATCAAAGGATCACGCACTTACGGCAACAGACATTCAGGCGCTAATTGATGAAGAGAACAAGAAAATTGAGCCACAAAAAGGTTGGTACTAATATGGATACAGAAAAAGAAACAGCGCAAATCCGTGAAGTAAAACGAATTCTAAATAATAGCAAAAGTGGTTCTGCAAAAGAACCTGATGTTAAGATTTCGAATTTGTGCCCGTCTAAAGAATTTGTAGACGGATTATTAGAGAGATGTGGAGATATCTTAGGAATCGAATATCATGCTCGTTAAGTCCGGCACATATTTAGTAGTAAACAAATATGAATAAAGAAAAGGAGAGTTTACTATGTTTGAAAATTCAAAAGAGATCATGAGAAAGATCAAAAACAAAGAAGGCTTGACAGATGCAGAATTCACAACGGTTGAAAGATGTTTGTTGCTGGGTGAAGTCGATGACAAAATCTTAGATTACCAATTAATCGGAAAACTTGGAGCTACCGATGATCCTTTCCGTCCGAATAAAATGAATTTTGAAAAGACAGATGAAATCATAAGTAAAATTCGCAACAAAGAAGAGTTATCAAAACCAGATCGCATGACTTTGGAGCGATGGCTACGATTATATGATGTGTCTGAATCAATTCTTAATTACCAGGTCAGAGTGGATGAAGAAAATCCTTTTGAGATTAGTGAACAAATTTAAGGAGGAAACAGATATGAGCGTATTCGTAACAGGCGATATCCATGGAGATCCAAGAAGGTTGAATACCGAGTCTTTTTACGAACAGAAGCAGTTTTCTAGTAATCAGGACGAAAATATTGTTATCATTCTTGGGGATTTTGGACTTATCTGGTCCCGAGATTCCGAAAACAAACAAGAGAAATACTATTTGGACTGGTTAGAACAGAAATCATTTACAACTGTTTTCGTCGATGGAAACCACGAAAATCATGTAAGGTTGGCAACATATCCTGTAAAACAATGGCACGGAGGTCGGGTACACGAAATCAGACCGCATGTGTTGCATCTTATGCGTGGAGAAATGTTTGATATCGAAGGAAGAAATTTCTTTGCCTTCGGTGGAGCTAGTAGTCATGATGTGAGTGATGGTATTCTTGATTATGAGGATTCAGACTGGCGGGAACAGGCAAGGAAACTCGATAAGCAGTACAAGTTCATGTACCGTGTGAAAGGGCTGTCATGGTGGCAGGAAGAGTTACCAACAGAAGCGGAAATGCAGCATGGCTTTGATACACTTGAGAAATACGGCAATAAGGTCGATTTCATTATCAGTCATAGTCCATCGACATCAGAACTGTATCTCATGGGCGGAAGATGGTTATATGAACCGGATGTTCTAACTAACTATTTGGATGAAGTCAAAGCTAGAGCCTTATTTGATTATAAAAAGCATCTGTTCGGACACATGCATGTGAATAAGGCAATCAATACGCAGGATATTTGTATTTATGAACAGATTATCCAGATTCTATGACGAAGTTTTCAAAATGTGAGCCTTATTATTTGTGTAAAAATGTAATGGAGATTAAATTATGGAACAGAAAATAAGGACAATCATTGCCGGATGTCGTAATTTTAATGTTATCGAGATCGTCGAGATGGCAATGTTAAACAGATTTAATAACGATTATAGTGAGATCGAACTAGTTGGCGGCGGAGCAAAGGGTGCTGATGCATTAGGGAAACAGTTTGCGAGAGAACATGGTATTCCATATAAAGAGTTTCCAGCAGACTGGGGCACCTATCATAATGCCGCCGGACCAATCCGGAACCGTCAGATGGCACAGTATGCGATCAAAGGGAAAGGTTCCGGCATTTTGATTGCGTTTTGGGATGGGAAATCAAGAGGAACCAAGCATATGATCGAAACGGCAACAGATTTCGGAATGGAGGTAATCATTGTGTATGTTTGATATCGTATCTTCGGTTCAAACTGCGAAGCTTTCATTGTTTCCATTCGAACCCATATTTAGTGTAATAAAAATAATTGTAAGCTAAAAAGGAGGAAACGAAAATGACAGCAGGTGAATGCATCAAAGACTGGTTAGGATTAGACAAAACAAAAAGTTTGGCAGATTGGTTAGGATTGAACGAAGAGTCCAAAAATGAATCTGAAAATGAATAGGAGGACACCATTATGACCGTTCGAGAATTCATTAAGAAAAATGGATGGCAAGCAGATTGTGATATACACAAAGCCAAAAGAATGAGTGTTGATATCGATTTCTTAAATCCGAACAAAGAGGAAGACGAAACGCAGTTCGATATCGCTGCTTTCGACGTCAAGGAATTAGCAACCCTTTTTGCAGACTTCTGTAAAGAGAACAAATTTGCATTGAATACCGTCACAAATGTAGTCATTGTTGCGGTTGACGATGAAATGGACGTCGATTTCTAAAAACAGAAAAGAAAGACCTATTGCTTTGCAGCAGTGGGTCTTTTCTTTATGATTTCTGACGAGTTTTCGTATTTGTGAGCCTTGTTGTTAATAGAAACAAAGAAATGGAGGATAATGAAGGGCTGTATGAAAAATTATAATACGGAACTGGAAACGAAATGTACGGAAAACACATATAAAGGGAACTCGTTCAATTGCAATGCGTATGATTCTGGATATTGCTACGTTTTGGGACGAGCGTTAACAGAGGAAGAAGACGCGTTATGTGAAGACCATTGCATTCTGTGTAAGTAAAAAGAGAGAATTAATATATTTTATAGAGAAAACTGGCAGGTGTATGATAGAATTAAGTGCGTAAACGAAAAGGAAAAACAATATGAGTGGTAGAATTATAAGAGGTTATTGGTCTTGCAAATATTGCGGAACTACTGACATTGATGGACTGATAGATGTTTGCCCGAATTGTGGGAAACAGAAATCATCAGACGTAAAGTATTATATGAAACAAGGAATTGCGGAAGAAGTAACGGATACTGAATTACAGAAAGCGAAGATCAAGAAAGAGGAGTGTGACGGCAAACACAAAGACTGGATATGTCCATATTGTAATCAGTTGAATAATTATGCAGATGGTGTTTGCGTAGCGTGTGGTGCCGAAAAATCGGAAGCAGAGTTTGAATACGGAGAAACGAAGGCGAAACAATCGAAAGAAGAAACAGAAGTATTCGAAAATACGCTTCCGAATGAAACAGCACCGAAAGATGACGAAAACGATACTTTGGTTGACAGAGAAGATGTAAACTCAAACGAGATAGTTGAAAAGTCGCCTACTAATCTGCGTGATCGAATTATGAGTAAAATACGCGGCAACAAGAATATGCTCAAGATTAGTGGTATTATTGCCGCAGTGTTCGCGGTTATTGGATTGCTATTTTTCTTGTTCCAACCAATCACGAAGTCAGAAACGGTTGTCGGATTTTCCTGGGAACGAACTATCACAATCGAAGAGGAGCGAACAGTAGAAGAAAGCGATTGGTACGTGCCATCTGGTGGTCGAGTCTATGACGAGAGGCAAGAGATAAGGAGTTATAAGTCGGTTCTTGACCATTACGAGACAAGAACAGAAACAAAAAGCAGACAAGTTTTCGACCATAATGAGTCATATACAACATATTCTGATAACGGAAACGGAACTTTCACAGAGCAAGTGCATGAAAATCCTGTATACCGTACAGAGTACTATACTGAGACATACGAAGAACCAGTATACAGACAGGAACCAGTATATGACACCAAGTATTATTATGAGATTGAACGATGGTTTCCAATTGATACTTACAGTTCCAAAGACGACGATAAAGAGCCATATTGGAATACGGAATATACATTAACAGAGAAGCAGCGTGACACAAAGCGTGATGAACTTTATTATGTGCATTACGATGATGGTCAGAATGTCGTAAAAGATGAGACAGACTATGATACCTGGTTAGAAACCAAGATTGGTGACGGATATGAAGTAACGTATAACCGACTTGGAATGACGTATAAGAGAGAAGCAATTAAATAGGAAAAACTGACAACGAACTCCATCATTTTCGGTGGAGTTTTGTTTTGTAGAAAACATTATGACACATATTTATGTTTGACAATAACAATCAGGAATCTTTATAATGAAATCAGAAAGAGAGGAAACGAATATGTATTTGCTTATGAACAAAGACAAAGAGATAATGCAGTTTAATACTTTGGCAGGACCTCTTGGAAATTCATATGAAATTATTTCGCAAAATGAAGATCAGTTGCCATATGGTTTTACAAATATTGCGGAATGGATTTCAACCAGAAAAGGTAGCAAACATAATGCACACTTGAAACAGATCATGAAAGATTGTGGATGCGAAGATGATCTTGGTTATATTCGTGTTACGCATGCTGCATCGCTAAATGATACGTACTGGATAAAAAATGAACTGGAATCTGTTACGTGGAATGATGTTTCTTTCTATCGGAACGAATTTGATGAACAGATTTCCAAGCTTGCATTTGAAGGTGTCGGCTTATATGGGATAAAACTGAGTAGTACGTCTCCAGAATTATGTACAGAAGGCAGTTTTCGCAAATGCTGGAAGCGAGAAGACGGTGAAATTTATCTGTACAAGAGAGGGACATCCGGAGCTATGAATGCTGGACTTGAACCATATTGCGAAATGATGGCATCCGAAATTGCAGCTCAGATATGTGATAATGCAATTTCTTATCAAAAAGTAACATTACATGGTGAAATCGCATCAAAATGCCACTTATTTACAACGGAATCAGTTGGGTATGTTCCGTATGCAAAATTAAAAGAAGATACGACTGCAAATGCAATGCTAGATTTTTATGCATCAATCGGTAGCGAGGATAAATTTCGACAGATGCTTGTTTTAGATGCACTTACTTTTAATGTTGACCGGCATGCAGGAAACCATGGAGTGAGTATCAATAATGATACAAAACAGATTCTTGGCATGGCTCCGATTTTTGACTTAAATTTATCTCTACTGCCATATGTATTGCCGGATGAATTTGAAAATATAGGTAACAAAATGTTGGAGTACGGTCCACGCATTGGTGACGACTTCACAAGAATCGGACAGATGGCATTAACATCGGAAATCCGTGCAAAACTTATCAATTTAAAAGGATTTGAGTTTTCTTTCAGAGGCAATGAAACATTTTCGAAAGAACGTGTGCATTTTTTGGAACAGATGATTGAGAGACAAATAACTGGACTTCTATCGAAAGAACAGTTGTATACGAAAGACGTTTTTGTTCCAGAACAAGCAAAAGAAATACAGCCTGTTAATAGCGATGTAGGATTAAACTCAGCTGCTGATGACCTTGCTGATAATCTACAAGACGTTCTTCCGGATGCATTGGTGTCAGAAATGAATGATTCTTCTGATGATTTTGTTATCGTATCGTTAAACGAAGCTGTAGAGATCTATATTTCGGTTTCAGATTTTTCGGTTGAAATCTATGTTGGAGGACAATTAGCAGACGAATCAAGTTTAACAGAAGAAGAACGAATGGACTATACAAAAATATGTCAAGCTGTGGATGATTTTGAACTTGAATACGCTAACTTTGATGACTTGGCACGATAATCAATATGTTAATATTCTACTTATGCAAAGAGACTGACTTTGAAGTTGGTCTCTTTCTTTTTGTTTCCGTATGTTTTGTGTGCGTCAGTTTTATCCCATATTTAGAATAACAAACAATACACACATTAAAAGGAGGAAACAAAAAGATGGGAGAGATATTGGATTTCTACAAAGAACACAAAGTAGATGGTATCAATATGAATGTTATACGGTTCATTGATGAGGTTTCAAGTTTTCCAGACCGAGATGGAATACCTGGAGAACATATTGATCATTTGTTTTGTGCCGGATATTGCTATTATTTTGCTCATATGTTAGAAATGGCATTTGGTGGCAAAGTATGTTGGGTTCAGGATAGAGGACATATTGCATGGGCTGATTGCGACAAAGATTGCACATTAGAACAATTACAAAACGCAATTGTATATGATATTACTGGAATTGCAGATGATTACGAAAGAGTATGGCCAATAGAATATCTTGGAAATGCAATCGTAAATTACATGCATAATGGAAAAGAATTTCATCTCAGTCAGGATTTCAAAGATTGGTGCGATTTCTGTAAAGTTGAAGAAATATTCGCGATTAATGTAATCTGGGGATGCATGCCAATTGATGAAATCATGAATGATTACAAAAATAGACTTGATTATGTTCAGACTGCATACCAGTATTGGATAGAGCATAGCACGGAATTTCAGGAGTTGTTTCGATTCATTAAGAAAAAGAACCCGTTCCTGTATCCAGATCATCTTGGTATAACAGAAACACTTATCAAATTTGAAAACTAAAATGAGAAAAGGAAGTCAGCTATATTGGTTGACTTTCTTTTTGTTTCCGTATGTTTTGTGTGCATCAGTTTTATCCCATATTTAGGATAACGAACAAATTGCACACATAAAAAAGGAGGAAACGAAAAGATGGGAAGTTGGAACGAAACATGTATGTTAAGTCATTTACAGATTATGTATGGAGATTCTGTAAAAGTAATTATTTTGGTAAACAACAAGGCAGATGCAAATGAATCTACTCGTGTTTACTACAATGAAACCTATTCTCCATTGATATTACCTTTCGATGCGGAATATGACGATTATGGTGGCGTTAAAAACGAGAAAATTCCTGAATACACAGACAGTCTGTTACATGAGTTAGAATTCGAGCAAAAAGATGGAACGAAATATGAATATAACAACATGGCAGATTTTATTCAGGATATTAATGAGACGGATGGCTTGTACCTAAAAGGTTTCTATCTCAATGGTCCGAAAAAACTTGAATGTGTTTTTATTCATGCCGAGCTCTATGATATTTTAGCTTCAGAAATGAGAAACAGAATACCATATAACCAAAAGAAGACCCTGTATGAATTATACAATGAACGGAACCAGGAAGTGAAAGAACTATGGATCAAGTACCATAGTAATTCTGATGAGTATGATAAATTATGCATATTATACCACGAAATCATGCCAAAACTTTTCAAAACGTCTGCATATGGATATGAGTTTGCTGTCATGATTTTAGAAAAATCATTAACCGAAAACAATTTTGATGATTTCTTTGAAGAATTTACAAAATACATCCTGTTTGCAAGAGCATTACAAACCGGTAGATACGGATATATAACAAGATGTGGAGCTGGTGGACAAGATTTTGAGTGTTCCATTCAGGTTGCGGTTGCCAAATTTGTTTTGAAATTCTCGAAGAGAACAAATGAATGCGGGGATCGTGTATATTGTAAAAAGGAAACAATTTTCTGGTACTAAAAGCGGCAATGAAAAGATTAGAGACTGACTTTTGTTGGTCTCTTTTTTTTTTACTATATCTATAAGTGATACGAGCAGCCTGTTCCTGAAGGTTGTAATAGCATTTATATTCCATTGTTCGGAACCGAAAAAGTATCAAAACCTCTTATTAATGTCAGTTTTCGTATCCCTTCTTTGTGTGCGATTAACTCGGCACATATTTAGTGTATCAAAATAATTCACACATTAAAGGAGGATACAAAAAGTATGAACAAAGAAGAAGTAACAAAACAGATGCAGGACATTATCAACCAGATGAATGAGGCATCCGCTGTCTACGGAAAAGATGCAATCATGACTGATCATAAATGGGATGACCTGTATAATCAGTTAACAGACTTGGAAGAGGAATCCGGTATTATTCTTCCAGAAAGCCCGACTCAGAGTGTAGGAGCAGAGGAGGAAGAAGATATTCCGGGTGAAAAAGTAGAACATGAGTTTTCGGCACTGTCTCTTGCGAAAAACAAGGATATTAAGAAACATATCAAATGGGCCCAGGGTCGTAAATGTTTCGTTTCTTGGAAGGAAGACGGGATGACCTTGGTGGTTACATATGATAATGGAAATCTTACCCGTATTGTAACAAGAGGTGACGGATATGTTGGTACAGATATCACGCGTTTGAAAGATGTTATCAAAGGAATCTTACCAAAGATCGACTACAAAGGACATCTGGTTGTAAGAGGAGAATGCGTTATTTCTTATCCGGATTTCAAGCGTGTAAATGAATCACTACCAGCAGGTGTAAAACTGTATGATAATCATCGTAATCTTGTAAGTGGTACTTTGAAGCTTTCAGATGAGGAGGTTATCAAAGACCGTAATCCACAGTTTATTGCGTTTACTTTGCGGTATCTGGATGATGAATCCGTATTAGATGCAGTTGGACTTCGAAATTCATGGGAAACAAGGCAGTTATTCTTAAAGAAACTTGGGTTCAACATTGTTTCTTACAAACCTGTTGAACATCCGGAAACCGATTTACAGTCTGTTATTGATGAATTTACAGCCGAAGTTGAGCAGTACGAAGTGCCTGTTGATGGTCTTGTACTCTGCTATGAAGACTGGGATTATTCGTTAACAGGTGGCGTTACCGGACATCACGCAACCAGAGCAGGTTATGCCTTTAAATGGCCGGACGAAGCAGTAGAAACAAAAGTGGTTGATATTGAATGGTCCGACTCAAGAACGGGCTTATTTAATCCGGTTGCTATCTTTGAACCAGTTCGTCTTTGTGGAACAACGGTAACCCGTGCTTCGTTATCAAATCTTTCCACCGTAAAGAAAAAAGACATCAAAATCGGAGATAGAATCACCGTTTATAAAGCAAACATGATTATTCCGTGCGTAGAAGATAATAAGGATGCCGATGTTCAAGATACGGATGATTGGAATTTCATTTGCGAACGTCACAATATCCCTAAAATCTGTCCACATTGCGGAAGACCTCTTACTGTTAAAACATCACAAAATGCAGAACTTGTTATCTGCTTGAATCCTGACTGTTCCGCAAAACTGATTGGAAGTATGGCTCATTTTTGTGAACGTGATTGTATGAACATCAATGGTGTTTCCGAAAAGAAATTGCAACAGCTCATTGATCTTGGCGTTATTGAAAGTATTTCCGATCTTGTAGATCTCCCAATGAGATACCATGCGAGCGGAAACAATCTGATCTTCGTTGATGAATTCGGTGATGACTGTAATTTGGCAAACCAGACAGGATGGGGCGAAGGATCTGTGTTAAATCTTGTAACCGGGATTGAGACAGCATGTAAAAATGCGACCTTTATAAAGTTTCTTCATGCTATGGGTATTCCTAATTTTGGTCGCGGACAGGCGAAACTGTTAGCTCCTGTGGTTACGAAATGGATGAAACAAAATGAAGATGCCACGGATATGTTGTTTGCGTCTAAAACGGACATGTTATATGCGCTTGGTTGTATGGTAGAAAACGGATATGACTTCACAACCGTAGACGGTTTCGGCGATGTTATTGCTAGTTCATTGACAACCTGGGTTCAGAAGAATCTGGTGCCTTATGTTGATGGTGTTATGAATGAAACTGGACGTATCTTACAGTGTCTTACGTTTACAGACAAGCCGGAAGACTACATTAAGGAAACATCAGGATCTCCAGTTGATGGTAAGACTTTTGTAGTTACTGGAGATGTTCACATCTTTAAGAACCGCAAAGAAGTGGAAACAAAGATTGAAGAACTCGGTGGTAAGTTATCAGGCTCCGTTTCCAAAAAGACAGATTACCTGATCAATAACGACATCGAAAGTACCAGCAGCAAGAACCAGAAAGCGAAAACGCTGGGAATCCCGATTATTACAGAAGAACAGTTCTGCGAAATGATCGGAATGCAGTATTAATTAACAAAAAGAGAGACCGCTTACCTTTATTGGTGGCGGTTTCTTTTATTTTGTATTCCTTTGTAAATTGGTCACCCATATTTAGGATAACAACAAAAGAGAAGAAAACTCGGTCATTGTCGGATTATAGACCATGGTTATTTCTGGGTTGCGTATGCCGTATCAGCAGTTATAGACCCTGGTTATTTCCGGGTTGCGTATACCATCGAGGCATTCTGTAAAAAGCATGGTATCGTTATAGACCCTGGTTATTTCCGGGTTGCGTATACCATGATAATAGCTTGTGTGGTCGGTGTCACTGTTATAGACCCTGGTTATTTCCGGGTTGCGTATACCGTTTGGAATTTCGTATAGAACGTATCAAGAGTTATAGACCCTGGTTATTTCCGGGTTGCGTATACCTGGGATTAGGAAACCAGTCTCTGTAATAAAGTTTTATACTGTGAAGTTTACAACCCTTACTCGTTCACTCGGGTAAGGGTTATCTTCTGCCTTTAGGTAGAAGATTTGAACTCTGCACTCCAAGAGTAAGATCATCTGTCTTTGTTTCCTCGGAAAATCTGTACTCTGTAAATACAATATTATCATTTTCCTGACGAGTTTTTCAGATTGTGAGCCTTGTTGTAAGTGTTGTAACAAAACGAGAACAAGCAGAAAGGACGAAAACTTTATGGAAAATGGATTTACGTATCGATTAGGATTAGACATTGGTATCGCTTCTGTTGGTGCTGCCGTTGTACAGACAAACAGTTTTGATAACCCATGTCATCTTACGGAACCAGATGTTCGGAAATTTACTGCTGCAGAGTGCAGAGAGAATGGGAAAAATAATGGGAAATCAGCGGCAGTACCAAGAAGAGAATGCAGATCTACCCGTAGACGCATTAGAAGAAAACAGCTTCGAATGAATTGTATCAAACAGGCATTGCAGAAGGCAGGTCTTATTGATATTGATGAGTTTATGAAACGGTATTCTGATGGAACACTTCCAAACGTATACCAGTTACGATACGAAGGATTAGATCGCCTGTTGACAGATGATGAATTTGCTCAGATTCTTATTCATATTGCAAAGCACAGAGGGTTCCTGTCAACAAGACGGGCTGACAAGAAAGACAAAGAATCCGGAGCTATCCTCGCAGCGACGTCCGCAAACCAGAAACTTATGATGGAAAAAGGATATCGAACTATTGGCGAAATGATGTATCTGGATGAGAGTTTTCATACACCGTGTTCCAGTAATGAACAGGGATTTATTGTAACTCCGAGAAACAAAGCGAAAGACTACAAACATACGATCTATCGGTCAATGCTGGTTGATGAGGTTCATGCACTTTTTAATGCCCAGCGTAAGCTTGGAAACACAAAAGCAACCGAAACATTAGAATCCGAATATCTTGATATCATGACGAGACAGAGAAGTTATGATTTAGGTCCAGGGTTGCAGGCTGATGGAACCAAAAGTCCGTTTGCGATGGATGGATACAAGAGTAATGCCGGAGAATGCACTTTTTATAAGAATGAGACACGTGCAGCAAAAGGAACGTATACAGCAGAATTATCCATAACATTACAGAAGATCAATAACCTGAAACTTGTTGACCGATATGGAGACGGTCGGTTTTTTACGGATGAAGAGAAACAGAATATTCTTGAGTATATAAGTAAACACAAAACCATGAAATACAAGACGGTTAAAACATTGTTGGATATTGATCCGATGATGCGTTTTAATCTTTTGAATTATGGCAAAAAGAAGAAAACGAAAAAGGAATCAGAAGACAAAACAAAAGACGCCTCCACGAAGAAAAAGAGTACCAAGAAGTCAAAAACAAAAGCAGAAACCGGTGAGAAAACCGACAAAGATTCCAATAAAGAAGAAACAGAGTTAGAACGTATTAATCGAATCGAAGATACTGTTTTCGTTTCTATGGAATTTACGCTTTCTTATACAGACTGCCTGAAAACACGGATTAAAACGTTATCGGAAACCGAAAAGAGAGATTTGTTTGATGAAGTTGGAGAACTTCTTACGTCATATAAAACAGATGCAGCCAGAATCGAGAAGCTTTCGAATCTTGGTTTAACGCCAGAAGAAGTTGATCGTTTGCTTGATCTAAATCCAAAAGGTTATGCCAAATTATCACACAAAGCGATGAAAGAGATCGAACCATATCTGAAACAAGGTCTTACTTATGACAAAGCGTGTGCTGCAGCCGGTCTCGATTTTCAGGTAACCTATACTGGAGAGAAAATGAAGTATCTCAAAGGTCCTGAGATCAATCGTATCATAAATAATATTCAGAGTCCGGTAGTAAGACGTTCCGTAGCACAGACGGTCAGAGTGATTAATGCGATCATTCGTAAATATGGAAGTCCGCAGGCTGTTAATGTCGAGTTATCGAGAGAGATGTCAAAATCATTCTTGGAACGAAAGAAAGCAGAAACAGCGATGGAATTAAGACATAAAGAAAACGTGAAGTTCTGTGAAGAGATTAAAAAACTTGGTATAAACAGTCCGAACGGAGAAGATATCACGAGATATCGGTTATGGAGAGATCAAAATGGTATTTGTCTGTATTCCGGCGAAAAGATTCCGGCAAGAGCTATGTTTTCTAAAGAATATGAGATCGATCATATCATTCCGTATAGCATTTCTCTTGATGATCGTTATCAGAATAAAGTGTTAGTAAAAGCAGGCGAAAACTGGAAAAAAGGAAACCGTTTACCATACGAGTATTTCGGTCATGATAAAACAAGATGGGCTTCCTACGAAAACAGAGTTGAATCTTTAATCAAGAGTGATGGTAAAAAGGCGCATCTGTTGAAGAAGAATTACACAAAAGAAGACCAGAGAGAGTTTACCGAAAGAAACTTAAACGACACAAGATATGCAACAACGGTTGTTTACAATATGATTTTGCAGTATCTCTATTTGGAACCTTATAACTGTGACGGGAAAACGAAGCAGGTATATGCCGTGAACGGTGCTGTTACCGCTTATTTAAGAAAACGCTGGGGGCTCAATAAGAAAGATAGAACGAATGACAGACACCATGCGATGGACGCCGTAGTAATTGCCTGCTGTACAGATGAAATGATTGCTAAGGTTACGAAATATATGCAGGATAGAGAAACGGCGTATAGTAAGAATTTCCGCATTACCGATGAA